>Ga0247814_10001019_pt1 | contig 17853 bp, 24 predicted proteins | sample UWRJL179409R1_FD_179947 | JGI IMG/M metagenome (GOLD analysis project Ga0247814, IMG submission 179947) | Plant litter microbial communities from Arlington Agricultural Research Station in Wisconsin, United States - UWRJ-L179-409R-1 | ecosystem: Environmental > Terrestrial > Plant litter >...
GAATGGTTTTGAAGGCGTAGGACATAAGGAAATTTCCGCGCTCGTTTCAAACCCTCATTTTATTGTAAGCACCTCCGTGGAATACAATACACTTCGTTTCCTGTATGTCGCTTTTTCTTCAGGAAATGTTCGACAAGCAGAAAAGAGCAGATGGCTTCTTCAAGAGATTATAGATCAGGGCGTGATGAGCCTTGATATCGCTACGGAATTTATTGAAAGTAGCGACCCATGGAACGGCGACCCATGGAGTGACACGTTAATAGCGTGGACCCGAAAAGCTTATGACTTAGAAGATGTCCCAGAAGCATGGGTAGTTAAATTCCTTGCGCCATCAGGAGAAAATCATGACTAAGCACCCTTGGGAATCAATAGAGCTAGCTCCTCATGAGAAAATAGAATATCTAAGTTTATGTTCAACCTTATCCTTGCCACGGGACTACAGTACTATAGTAACTGCTAGCAGCTATTCTCGACTTGAAAAGATTTTAGCTTCAGACGAATATAGTTTTGATTTTAAAATGAAACTAGCTTTCCAGAGGCCGCACCTTGACCTAGTAAGTTTTTGGGCCTGCGAAACCTTGAAAGGAGATGACCTAGGCCATTTTGTCTATGGTTATCTTGGTATTGGTTTTCACGTAATGACAGAAAAAGCTATGGTTTTACTCGCATCGAATGTAAGTTTCGTCAATTCCATCGCATTCAAAAGCAGTGCTATCAAACAGTGCCTTTATGCCTTTGCAATTGGAGGCATGGAGAAAGACCCCCTGTGCTTGAAATGGGGTAATATTCTCATCGAAAATATTATCAATGTTGGAAGCATGAACATAGAAATAGCTGAGCTAACAGCATATCTAATTACTGAATTTTCAGGGCCAATTGGACAGCTCGAAGCTAGACATTTAGTTGAATGGACGCGAAATTATTATAATTTTGGAGAAGCTACACCTGACAGCTGGGTACTCAAATTCCTTTCGGAAATTCAACCGAAAAAGCTTATAAGTAATTGACACCCGCTTCCAGTTAACATGGTAAGCTAAAATAAGCGATAACAATATAACGAATAAGTTGTGAAGTTAGGAGAACAGCAAAAACATGAGCCTTACCCATTGGGCATCAATAGAGCTTACGCCTAACGAAGAGAAAGCTTTTGCCAGAACAGCCGAAAAGCTAGTTAAGTTTTATTCAAAAGAAGAACGAGATTTCCTGCTAGAGAAAATCATCTCATCAACGGAGAACAGTTTTGACTATAAAAAGAAAGTTGTTCTCCGTTTACCTACACTTTCACGCTCTCGCATATGGGGATTTAGGAATTTAGCTGGGCAGGATTTGTACAATTTTGTTGAAGCAGTTTTTACCCATCATACACCTGCTGTTCCAGATGAAGATTTGAATGTTCTGGCCGCTAACCCTGCTTTCGCCGCTTCCCATGGTAAAGAACGTGACATTCCAGACCTTATTTTTAGACGCATGCCCATTAATACAACAAAACGGGTTGCACTTCGAAACGCATTCATACTTCAGCTTATCGCGAACGGGACAATGGACGTGTTGATCGCTGAGCTTGTGATTGCCACTAACCGAAAAAGGCTTTATTCAGGTCCAGAATATAATTTAGATTTGAACGAAGCTCCAATAATCGAGTGGGCAAGAAAAGTTTATGGGTTTGATGACAGTTTGCCCGACAACTGGGTTCTGAAATTCTTAGGTGATAAGTAAGCTGGCATAACCATATCTTGTACTTACAAGAAATATAAGCTAGAATAGTGGTTCGCGTACATTATTTATGATGAAGGATTGAGGGTGCTAGTATGTACAACCATTATTACTGGTATGCTATCGCTCTTGACCCTCCAGAGTCAAAAGAATTTCATGACACTTCTCGCACGTTGGATTTAATCACGTCTCCTGCGGAACGAGAAGTGATAGTGAACAAAATAATTTCCTCCCCACAAAGTAGTTTAAATTACAAACGTAAGATTGTTTTCCGTATACCTATGGTTAGTTCTTCGCGCAAATGGGGTTGTGAAAACTTTGAGGGCGAAGACCTGATTGAGTACATCGAAAACCTATTTCTTAGTCATTCACATTTTTTGACATACGATGACTTGCGGGCTTTAGCGAAAAATCCTGCTTTTGCTTCATCCTGCGGTGGCCCATTTGATGTTATAGATTTTATTTTTTATCGGTCTTCTGTCGTCACCAAGGAGGAGATCTCCTTGAGAGATGTTCTTATTAACTACATGGTTGAAGAAAACACCATGAATGAAAATATTGCGGAAACAATTGTTAAACTTAATGATAAAAGAAACAGGTATACTGATTCTCCCGTAATCGAGTGGGCACGCGAAAAATATAACCTAGAAAATCTACCAGATGCATGGGTGCGAAAATTCTTGAGTACACAATGAAGCATTTAGCGTATGAAATTAAAAGCGCAAGTAACGTATTCCACACGAGGAAAACGCTATGGTAAGTGCTGCTTACTGGGCATCGATCAACGTTGCTGGCGACGACCTAGAGTATTTTAAACGAATAGCAACCCGCATAGGAAATTGTAACACTGAAAAAAAGCGTGATGCTATTCGCATAGAAAGCATCGTGTCTTCTGAGGGGAGCTTTAAATATAAACGTTACATCACTTTTTGCATGCCTTATCTTTCCGAAGCTCGCGCATGGGGCTTTAAAAATCTAACTGGTGAAGACCTGCAACAATTGATACTCCTACTTTTTGGTGACAACGTTCAAGACGATATACGATCTTCTGAGTTGCAGCTTCTCACCAACAATCCCGTTTTTATTTCTTCTTGCGGCAAAGAAGAGTTTGACTTTTTAAAACTAATTTTCAGAGACATGATCATTACCACTAAAATGCTACATGTCAGAGAGCTTCTTATCAAGGGGCTTATAGCTGGAGATCGCATGAGCATCGAAATTGCTATGCTCATTATTGAAGCAAACGATAGCAGAAAACAGTGGCAAAAAATCAAACCTTATCAGTTGGAGGAAGCTCCCATCCTTGAATGGACGCGTAAGGCCTACCAACTAGGAGATGTACCTGATAACTGGGTACGGAATTTATTGATAACGTCTAAGCCTTGAGGGACATAGAATTAAGCAGCACACAAATTGAATGGCTTGATTTTAACTCCATAGTCCTGTATACTTGAATGACAGGTCGCGGTTAAACCATGGCAGATGGCAAGAGAGGAGGCTAGCGAGTATGAGCGAAGAGAAAACTGAGTTCTTAAACTCTCGTGAGCTAACCCCTCGCGAAGAACGGCAATACAATAGAATTGTCAAGAAAATCCGCAAGCTCGATACAAATGCCCAATGTGATGGTTATTACGAGAAGATTTTAGCTTCTGATAAGTACAGTTACAACGTCAAAGAAAAAGCCGTTATATGGAAGTACGCCTTAACGCCGTCACGCTTGTGGGGATTTCGAAACCTGTCAGGTGAGGCACTATTTCTATTTGTTAGGGAGAATATCAATGATTTAGATATCAAAAGCCTTAGCGTAAAAGACATGCAAGCGCTCGTAGACAACCCTGCCTTTAGTGAATCCAAAGGAAGCAAGTTCGATGTTGTCAAAAAGGTTGTATATACGCCTTTTGGCGTGTCCACGCGAAGCGAAGTGCAATTCAGGAAAACGTTAATTGCAGGTGCTGCACTATCCACTAACATGACTTTAGACTTAGCGGAGATTATTCTCAACAGGATCGCACCTTTCCCTACTGCTGATGTTTTAGAAAGCTGGCGGCTAGCAGAGGGACCTATTATTGAGTGGGCACGCGAGACTTACGAAATGGGAGAAATCCCCGACTTATGGGTACGCCAATTTCTGGCAGAGGTCATATCATGAACAGATCAGAAACTCGCATGGTTGCTGAAGAGCTTAAGCTTACGCCTAGCGATGAACTTGAGTATCGAAAAATTATTCGCCCGCGACCTAACATGGAAACTAACACAGAATACAATGTTTACTACAGGAAGGTGCTTGCTTCCAATAAGTGCAGCTATGCAGTAAAGCAGAAAGCTGTTTTATGGTTGACTGATTTTGAACCTTCACGCTCGTGGGGTTTCAGGAATCTTGCAGGAAAATTCTTGTTAGTCTTTGTGGAAGATATTTTCGCTCATCACAATCGAAAAGTTACATCAGAAGATATCAGGGACCTTATTGCAAATCCCGCTTTTGCTGCCTCTGCTGAGGGTTATTTCAATCTACCTGTGACGAGCTTTAATATACCTTTTATCCACTCTAAAGAGGAGAACATTCTCAGGCAGAAAGTAGTTGACCATCTAGCAGCTTCCCCTAACATGAACCTTGAGGTGGCTGAATTTATTATTAAAGCAGACGACCTGCATATGCAACTTGGGCTTTTAGACGGGCACTGGAAAATGGACGTAAGTTCAGTTTTGGAATGGGTGCGAAATACCTATGACATTGGCGATGTTCCCGACTCGTGGGTGCGACAGTTCCTTGTGGGAAGTGGCAGCAGATGAGCAACGGACTTCATGATTTCTCTTTATTGCTGGAATTAAAACCACGTGACGCCCGCAAGTACGCAAAGCTTCTACTCAAGATTCAACGCAAATTTCGCTCTGCTGACCGTTACGGTTCTTTCTCTAAAAAAATATTTAAATCTAAGCGTTACAGCTATGAGATTAAGCAGAAGCTTGCAATGGACTTGTCTTCAAAACTCATCATGCCTCAACTATTGGGCACAGTAGGTTTTTCTTCATCTCGGTCATGGGGAGTAAGCAATCTCGCAGGAGAAGCCTTGTTTGTTTTTATACTCGAAAACCTTAAGCAAAACCTTGGGATGCTGAATCTAACGGAAGCACAACAGCTAGTAAAAAATCCCGCATTTATATCATCAATGGGAAGCGAACATAATTCGGTAGAACTTATTTTCTCTGTATTAACGGGGTATCGCAACTACGAAAACGAGCTTAGACAGCAGTTAGTTAACGAACTAGTAATCTCTCCCCACATGAATTCTGATATTGCCGAGCTAGTGTTTAGAAGTACAGCTCAACAAGGATGGCATTGGGTTCAAGCCCGTTGGATTTCAGGGGAATCTCCAATGATAGAATGGGTGCGCAAAAACTATGATTTTGATAGTTCCATGCCTGACACTTGGGTACGTCAGTTTCTTGTGGGCGCATAACGCAGAAACACTTTCTTATAAACGCAATATTCTAGCTTGCCTTTAATTACATAACGTTGTATACTTGAAAAATAAACGTATATCAATAAAACCGTAGAGACAAAGAAAGAGTAGAAAAACCATGGTAGGAGACGAGGCGGCTTTTCTGGAAACGCTCGTCCTTGAACCTCACGATGCTAGTCAATACAGTAAAATTGTTGATGCAATCAAAAACAAGATCTCTTCAGCTCGTCAAGAGGAAGCTTACTATGAGCAAGTAGTAAACTCCAGTAAATACAGCTATGAAGTTAAGCAGAAAGCTGTATTTTTTATGCCAGATTTAGACGCATCTCGATTATGGGGATTCGGGAATCTTTCTGGCGAAGCGCTGTGTGTACTCGTGGGTAATAGTATAAAATATAGCTATGGTAATATAACCGATCCATGTTTGATGGCTTTAGCGGCAAACCCTGCTTTTATAAGTTCTTTGGGTAGTAAATTTGATGCGCCGCAAGTCGCTTATGAAAGGCATTATGGGTATTACAAGGAAGTTGATATTGAGATAAGGGAAACCCTAACGCAATATATTGTTGCCTCTTCTAATATGAGCTTCGAATTAGCTAGATTGATCCTCGAAGCGTACAACCCTGACCTTCCGCTCTTTTTCTTAAACGAAGAACCGTTCAACGCCGCCCCCGTATTAGATTGGACACGCAAAGCTTATGGCTTGCCCGAAAGTATCCCTGATGCATGGGTGCGTAACCTTCTTGGAGGGGTTCCAGTATGAGCGGATATTATGCAGGGATCTTAGATGCAGCGCCACTTAGCTTATCTGATAAGAAAAAGTACAATGAAATTTTTCATACGGCCAAAGAGTCCAATTTGTCTACAGAAGAATTGGAGGCTTACTGTAGAAGAATTTTCACCTCTCGCCGTTACAGTTATGAGTTAAAGCAAAGGCTTGCTCTACTTGTCCCTTCCTACGATTCTTCCCGCTTATGGGGCCTTAGGAATTTTTCAGGCCGAGCGCTGCTCTTCTATGTATCAGAAAGTATTCGATATGTTGCGGAAAGATTTACAGTAGGAGACATCCAAGCTCTTATTACGAATCCTGCTTTCAAAGATTCGAGAGGTAGTGAGTTTGACACTATCATGTTTGTTTTAAAAAATACTCATGTGTACATAAAGGATGGCAGCACACTGCAACAATCAACAATTAATCAAATCGTCATAGCACCCAACATGGGTCTCGACTTTGCAGCAATAATTTTGCAAGCAACAAGCTTAGATTGCATTCCTGAAGGACCTCGCGACTTGGAGTTGACGCTTGATCCAGTTCTCGATTGGGTTCGAAAAACTTACGATTTACCCCAAAGCATGCCAGAAGTGTGGGTACGTCAGTTTGTAAAGGTGATAGAATGATGAATAGCGAAATTCGAAAACTTGTTCAAAAGCTTGAACTTAGCTCTCAGGATGAGAAAAAGTATAATGAAATTGTCAATAGGCGTCGTCAAAACACCTCTCTAAAGGAAGATGACGCTTGTTACAAAATCGTTCTCACCTCTGATAAATACAGCTATGAGGTTAAGCAGAAAATAGTTTTGACAACGCCTTCCTTGGCGCAATCTCGTTTATGGGGACTAAAGAACCTTGCTGGGCATGCGCTCTACTTATTTGTTTCAGAGTGGCTCTCCTATCATTCTAAAGATGTTACGCTAGAAGAAGTTAAACTCCTCGTTGCGAACCCTGCCTTTGATGGAACTGTAGACAAGTCCGAATCGAACGTACCCATTCTTGTGTTTACCTTAGCGTGTATGTACGATATAGATGAACAACCATGGAAACAGATTTTGATTGACGAAATTGTTTACTCGCCCAAAATGAGTCTTGACCTCGCGACAGAAATCATGAAAATCAGTGACGTGGGTTTTGATGGAGGTATCAGTACCATGGCGGATCTTTTCTTAGACTCTGCATTTGATGCAACTTGCGCATTAGACTGGGCACGAAAAACTTACGATCTGCCCGAAAGCCTCCCAGACTCATGGGTGCGCCAATTTATTTTGAGTGGAGAATTATGAGAAGCGCTACCCGCGAGTTTGTGGATGAGATTAAACTTACCCCCGACGATGAACAAAAATACGAAGAAATACTTACTCAGCTTTATACTCCGCCTGCGCCGAACACGTACTATAACACGCTTCTTGCTTCAGATGAATACAGCTATGATATTAAGCAGAAACTAGTTCTAACCATGGCTTCAATGGAACATTCTCGGCTATGGGGATTGGGAAACCTTTCCGCGCAAGCTTTGTTTCTCTTCATCTTTGAGGTATTTACATATGAAGCTAAAGACCTTAGCTTCAAAGAAATACAAGCTCTTGTTGCTAACCCTGCTTGTGATGGTTCAGTGAGTGGTGTTTTCAATATTCCTCGAATTGCTTTTGTTCTAGCCAGCGGGTATACAATTGAGAAGGACCTACAGAAACATGTCATAATGATGCAGCTTCTCGAAGCAAACAAAATGAATCTTGAAATAGCGGCAATAGTTATGGAAATAATAAGGCAAGAAGAAGACCTTGAAGGGAATCGCGTGATTCGAGAATCCTTCGCCACCCCAGTACTGAACTGGGCACGAACAAACTTCGCGCTGAATGAAGAAATACCAGATTCATGGGTGCGCGAGTTTCTTGTGAAGGTGGCATCATGAGTCGCACCATCAGTCAGCTTCATTCTGAAATTGAGCTTAGCAGTGAGGATGAACAAAAATACGCAGAACTAGTAGAAGACATAAATAAACGTTTCCGCTCTTTCGAGAGAGTTAACGCTCATTATAGAGATTTCCTAGCTTCTAGTGAATATAGCTATGACCTTAAGAAGAAAATGGTTTTTCGGATGCCTGCTTATGAGCAGGCCCGTTTGTGGGGTTTTAGGAACCTTGTAGGGGAGATTTTGTTTATCTTCGTGGCGGACTGCGTGAGAACATATGCTGACGATTTTACAGTGGAAGAGTTTAAAGCTCTTATTGCTAACCCTGCTTTTCGCGAGTCAATCGCAAGTGATTTTGACAGCCCGCTACTTGCTTTAAGTGCTGCCTATGGATACGTAAAAGAGGACCGAATCCTAAAGCAAATGCTTATAGATGAGCTTGTTACCTCACCCAGCATGAATCTTGAGTTCGCATCAGTAATCATGAAAGCAGCGGACCTGCCTCACATCTTAGAGATTATCCAAAACTGGAAGTTAGATGTCACTCCAGTACTGAACTGGGCACGAGAGACATATAGTCTAGACGAAAATATCCCAGACTCATGGGTGCGAGCATTCCTTTCTGAGGTGAAGTCGTGAGTCGCAGCGTTTCTCAATACCTTGCTGATCTAGACTTAAAGCTAAGCTCTGAAGATCATGTGAAGTACAAAGAAACACTCTCTATTAATTCCTTCACAAAGATGGGAGCTTATTATAAGAGGGCTTTCGTGAGCGAGGATTATAGCCATAACTTTAAACTAAAACTAGCTCTTTCAAGGCCTTACTTGGAAGAATCTGTTTCTTGGGGGCTAGAAAACCTTAAGGGAGAGGCCTTGTCTATCTGTATAAAACAGGTTATTACCAACAAGATAATTGAGCAAATTCTTAGTACGCATAAAATGGACTTTGAGCTGGCGGGAATAATCACTCAAATTTGGCGTTCCCAGCAGCCTAACACACCGAGTACGCGTTGGGATTTGGATGTCACGCCAGTGCTGGAATGGGCGCGAACAACGTATGGTTTAGATGAGAGCATTCCAGATTCATGGGTACGCGAATTCCTTTCTGAAGGTGAAGAATCATGAGTGATATAACACGCAACCTTGAATCTCGTTTAATTCTAGATCCGCTTGATGAAAACGACTACGACATAATAATCAACATAGTACAGAACGAATTAAGTTCACGATATGAGTGCAATGCTTACTACGAAACCGTGTTTGCTTCTGACGCGTATAGTTATGACGTTAAACTGAAAGCCGCAATGTGTATGTCTGAATTGCACCAATCTCGCTCATGGGGTTTTAAATGCCTCGAAGGGGAAGCGTTACACGTTATGGTCCAAGAGCACATGATTTATTACATTGAAACCACAGTTAAGGAAGATATTCAAGCCCTTGCGTCTAATCCTGCTTTTGCAAACTCGATAAAAAGCTACTATGATGTTCCATTCTTCATCTTTTCTGGTTACCGTTCCACAGAAGCGGAGATGCACTTTAAACAGGCTCTCATTAAAGAACTCGTTGAATCTTGCACTATGACCTTTGACCTTGCTGCGACGATAATTAGAATGAATTCGAATGAGCCTTATCGTGGTGTAGTGCAAATGGACAAAGTAGACGACAGCTTAGTTCTTAAATGGGCAAGAGAAACGTATAACATGGGCGAAAGCCTCCCAGACTCATGGGTTCGAAAGTCTCTCTCCGAAATTATATAAGAACTTAGCCAGTTGGTTGAACATGAATGCTGCTTGATTTTTGCAGATCTTTATGATAAGATAACCTCACACCTATAACCAAGAGAGTATTGCAAGCATGAGAGCATTCACCAAGGCAACACTAATTTTCAGTCTCAGCGGCGCGCTGGTTCTAAGCCTCGCAGGTTGCTCTACGGGAGATGACTCCACGAAGACCGTTGACAAGCCCACAGCTACAGCTACCAGTCCCGAGAGCGCAACTCCCGCCCCTACGACCACGACCGTGCCATCAGGTTCCTCTGATGCTACAGCTGAAGTTGACGGAGACCTCACGCTAGCAGTTGACGCCAACGGCACCCCAATTACTGTTACGGATTCCTACGGCAGTTACCAGAAGGTAACAATTAACTCTGAAGCACGCGCGCTACAGGTGGACCCTGCGACCGTAGATGCCAGCGTAGCCGCCCTTGGGTGGAGCGATGAGGACTTGGCTTCCGCGCAGCGCTGGGTCGCTACATTCGTCGCTGAGCAGGGGATTGACTCCATCGCTGTTGATGGCACTACAGGATGGGATGCTTGGAAAGCTACAGAGGCTAGCAAGTATGTTGCTCCTCAGTGGCTAGACATGGTGAATAACGCTGCTGACGAAGCTGACGTTGACCGTTCGCCGTTTGTTGTTAACAATCTCAACAACAATTATCCAGATCTAGTTCGTGATGGTACCGCTCGTATTTCTTCCGCTAACATCGATATTTTTAGTGTGTACGCCGTGGATGCGGTTAACATTGGTTTTGATGGTAAAGCAGTCGTAAGCTATGAAGCAACAGATGCAAGCATGCTTGCGTCTGCAATGAGGAGCAACCCTTCCTATACTGAAGCTGAGATTCTGGAAAAATACCCTCACTTCACAGATGGTGTCAGTGGAACGTTTACTGCTACCTTCAGGTTCACGTATGCGGTCGAGCGTGACGGCAATGGTGGCTACCGCCTCACTGGATTCCAGAACCATGTGAGCGCAGAGTTCTAAGCGTACTACGTTAGCTTAAATACAGTAATGGCCCCAGCTTTAGTTAGCTGGGGCCATTACTGTATTTAATATTAGTTTAAGCCGTCATATTGGCCTCTGCGCTTTTCTGGGATATTGAAGATAGGAACAAAATGTTTCCCGTTTAGTTTGTAGTAGGTGCTATCTTGAAGCTGTCGCCATTCGTTTATCGCAGTAGCGTTTCCCTCTGTGATGGATGCTGGCTTTTTGATAGTGGTAATTTCTTCGAAATCTATGTCGTAGTCGATACTAAAATCATTTATTAAACTGTTAACGCTACCGTTGTCACCAACAATGATTGAAGTGATACTCAAACCTTTAAACTGGTTACTGGTACGCAAAGATTTAATGGCAGAATCGAATGCTTCAAAGCTTTCCACTACAATACCAGCAACTTTTTCTTCAAAAAAATCGTTAGAGTCAACAACTACTGCCTCGTGAGGATCTTTTGAAGATCTAACGGTTCGTAACGCGTAAGTGTCTTCGTTCTCCAAGATAGGTAGGATTATATCCTTGTACGAAGGGATTGCATTGTAACCCTCCTCGGATTCGCGTTTCCAACGGGGAAGTATATGTATGCTAATGTTTTTCTGGGTCATTTGCGTGTTCCTTTCGATTTTAATTGTTATCGGGGTATCTTTCATCTAGGCAAAAAGGTATGGCCCCAGCTAATCAAAGCTGGGGCCATACCTTTTTGTAAGCTAGCGACGGTCAGTGGGGAACGGGTCAATCTCGAACAAAACCTTCGCTCCAACAGGTAGGAACATCTCGCTGGGGAGGTCAATTACCGCGCCATGGTTGATAGTATCGCTTTTAGCGAAATGACGGGTGCCGTTCGAAGAGAAAACAATGTAATCGCCAAGCTCAAAAAGCACTCGACCATCAGGATCGCGGTTGCCAGTATCAGGAATATACACGGACTCCTTGCGCTGGCGCATGCGATCTACAGGTACATTCTTCAATGCAGGGAACAGGCTCTTATCCGTGCGAAGCAATTCGCCGTACTTCTTAATGTTAGCGGTAGTAATCTTTTCCGCGCTAAGCGTTGGGAGTACGGACTGGAGCGCAATGGTTTCAGACATGATATGAAAGTTTTCCTTTGATTTAGTAAGCGTTGGTCAGTGATTTAACCATAGCATAAGCTTTCTTAGATAGCAAGCGCATACTTGAGCTTAAACGTACTTACCTAGAAGCTTATCGTCTCCATAGTTTGAAGGGAAGATAATAACATCTACGCCTCCGAAAATCAGCCCGAGTGTCTCAAAGCTCTCAAAGTTCTTTTCCGTTAGCTCAAAATCAATGGTGTACGTCCCTTGAGCGTTCTCAACAACAATACGATCTCCTAGCTTGAGGTCTTCAGGCTCAATGGGAACAAGAACGCTACGGTCGATAACAACTTCATTCTTATCAAGAACACGGAAGTTCTTGGGAAAAATATTCTTTGCGCCACCGATAAACAATCTAATACCGTTCTCATTGGCGTAATCGTTAATCAGTCCTCCCTGTTCTGACAGGCGAAGATGGCCGTCTTCAACATAGGTATGCATTTCATCATATTCCACGTAAGCGTCAGAGACAATCCATTCAACCACTGTGGGCTTTGCTGCTCCGTGCTCTTCCAGCTCAAACGTGACGCGATCTCCCGCGTCAAAAGTTGTATCGTGCCAAGCTGACTTAACCATGTGTTTTGTCCTAGTACGTAGTTGAAATATTAATCCAACTATAACACATTTAGTTTGGTTTAGCTAGTGTCTCTGGCTCCTGATCATTGTTAACATTGTGGCACATACTTGCAACCGAAGACATAATAGGATATACTGGAAGAGGCATACAAGTAACGCAGAACATAGAGGTCGCATGCAAAAAACTGACCCGTATTACTACGGAGAGTCCCTTGAGGTACCTGTTGGCGAGCAAAAACAGCACCTTGAGCTTGTTAAGAAAGCCGCGTGTGGAGTAGCGACTGTAGAAGAACGCAGGGTTTTCTTCGCAGAGGTACTTAGCTCGGAAGTATACAGTTTTGACCTGAAGCGAAAGTTCTCATTTCATCGCCCCTCTGTAACCGAAGCGCGAAAATGGGGATGTCAAAATTTGGAAGGGGATGATCTTCGCGAGTTTATAAAATTGCTTTTTACTCTTCCAGCTTATATGGTTCTAGAAGGAGATATGCTCATTGAGCTTATTATCCAAAAAATCGCATGAATCTAGATATAGCAGGCAGAATAGTAACACAATGGATAGAGAAACAGGAACTCATGGGCGCGCTTCTAATTACTGGAGAGCCACTATTTGATTGGGCGCGTAAGGAATACGACATGGGAAAAGAAATACCTGACAGCTGGGTGCGAAAATTCTTAGGAACGTCTTGAGTTGCTCCACGCATAAAGCAGAAAAAGCAAGCTATACAGCGAAACCTAGAAAGAGAAGCGCATGACATACAACAGTTATCTAGATTCAATTGCTCTTACTGGGAGTGACTTAGCTTACTTCAAACAAGTTTTAACCAGTATGGCTACTAATTCTACGCAAGAAAAACGCAATGCGGCTTGCGTAGAGGGCATTACTTCGCCTGAGGGGAGCTTCGAGTGCAAACGCTACCTTACTTTTTGTATGCTCGAACTGCCTGAAGCTCGAAAATGGGGTTTCGAGAATCTTACGGGCAGAGACTTGCATTATTTCATGATGGAAGTAATGTTTAACAATGCAAAAGATGTTAGCTCGTCTGAATTGAAAATCCTCGCCATGAACCCTGCTTTTGTTGCCTCGTGTGGAGACGATAAATTCGACTTCATTAAGCTAACTTTTAGCGGAATGACAGTAACTGTCCCGACAAACAAAATAAAAACCATGCTCGTCATCGAGCTTACTGAGGCAGGCTCGATGACTCTTGAGGTTGCCGAATATATTATCACGACGAATAAAGCTGCGCGTTTTGGACATGATGCTTTGCGTCACCTTGTTGACGAAAAACCAATAATCGAGTGGGCACGAAAGAAATACTCTTTAGAGGAAGCGCCTGAAACATGGGTTCGCAGAATGATAAGCGCTCCTTAGTAATTGGGTACGTACAGTCAGCGAACGAAGGAACCGCTTGCTTTTTAGATCAAAATCTGCTAGACTACCTACCTAGCTATACTTTACGTTTGGATACACTTCACATGGCATACATTGTAATCAACGGGAACAAAATCCCTATGGTTAACGTAAGCTACCACTATACCAAAAACGGCTCATTCAAGCGCCGTGCCTCCTTGGTTGATGCTCGAATTTCTGCGCATGAGGATGGCGATGGGACAGGTAACGTGTGGACTCTAGATGAGTACCAGCTTGAGATGGAACGTACTAGTATTGCCGCTCGCGTGTTTACCCGTGCTAACCCAGCGGAAGGTCGCGCATTTAAGGGTAAAGCTCTTATTCGTCGCCTTGGTCTAGAAAACGGTTGTCGTCATGAGAAGACAACTTCTATACTTAATCCTCACCAGCCAAGCTACTGGTATAGCACCGAGCTTGTCTCTTGTGTGGACTGTTTGAATCTCGTAGAACGCATTATTCGCAAGGACCAAAACGGTACAATGATTGTGCTTGACAGGTTCGAAGGCCATGATTATAACTATGCAGAACTTCTTACTGCTGTGGAGAGACCCCTTACCTTTGAGGACTCGGAAGCATACCTTTACATTGATGGCGTTCTTGCAGAAGCCGCTCTTGTGTATGAGTGTTTCGCAGCAGCTACCGAAAATCTTGACGAAAAGCCAGCCGTATTTAAGACGGAAGCTGAAGCCGAAAACCATGCACTGACGTTAGGTGATGGTCGCCTTGAATACATGAGATCGAGATTGTATCAGCATGTTAGCCCTGAGTTGTCTTATGAGGTTGAACTTACTGAAATAATCTTCGTGGGCGGAGAAACCAGCCCAGAAGTCTCTGCGCGCTATGCAGCTCTGCAAGCTCCCCTAGATTGCATCCATGAGGAGATTGTTCTCAAGTCTGATACCACCTGTGATCATGAAGGTGAAGACATCGCTGAATATACAGAGAAGGTCTGTAAGAGCTGCACGTGGTCATTCGACCGTAGATACCATTTTGACAATTACCAGCCTGAGCTAAGCAAGAAGTTGTTAGAGTATAACGCAACCCAGCAGGCTTGCTCGCATGAGGCTACGGTGCTTAAGCCAACTCCTGAAAACCTTTTCTATGAAATAGCTGTAGATAGCTCAGTGAGCGTATACTGCGCGCATTGCGATGCTTACCTGTGGACTAAGGGCGAGCCAGAAGAAAGAACTCTCCTGTTCTGGGCTGAAGCAGTGTCCGCGAGCTTCGTCTCCTAATGTCACGTAGCTCTATGGAATGGAGCGCGAGTAAACGGTATAGAAGTGTCATGGCTTAATTTGGTGGTTCAACCATGTATTGTCAGGTTAAGCTGTAGGGCATTGCGCTATGAGGGACTCAATTATTATCCTTGCAAACCTTTACTGAAGGTAAGAACAAGCAGCTAACGCTATGGCATGATGACAAAAGAAAGGCCCAGAACGCTTGCAGGCATTCTGGGCCTTAGATTCAGCTCTCCAAAGGAAAGCTTGAGATGTGAGCTAAATATAATCACAGTTGGTCAACTGGAATTGTATCTATTGTAGCACAAGTGTGCATGTGAGGCCACCAACAAGGGCTGCTCTAAAAATAAAAGCTACTAGTTTTCTTCAGGAAGCTCGTTATCATATTCGTCAAAATGCTTACCGTTAGGGTCCCCATTTTTCACTAACCAACCATGGTAGAAGTAATACGCGAATTCCGCTAAATTGTCCTTGGTAACTGGTAGCGTTACCTCTTCGTGGCCAAAACCTTCAACGTAGCTGTTCTCGCTCAGAATCTTCCTGAGAGGTCTTTTTCGCATGAAAATTTCTTCTCTAGTACGGTTTCGCATAATCAGGTTCTCCCAAAGCGCACCATATTTAACATGCCGCAACTCTTCTTCAACCTCGTATCGATAACGATTCACATTGGATGCTCCCTTGACAGAAAAGGATCTCCCCTCCACAAACTTGAAATCTTCAGGTGTTCCAAGACGTTCCCACTCGCTCCATTCTTCGGAAACAGCAAGTTCGATACTTACGATGTCTTTTTCTACATGCCAGTAATGCTCTGGCGGCAATGCAGGCAGCAGAGAATAATCAAAATCAAAAGGGATATCAACAGTTGAATCTGTAGCTTCGATAGGAAGGATTTTTTCAAGCCATAAGTTATAAGCTTTTTTAGCTGATTCTACTAAATTGTCTGAAGTGACTGGTAGCCAACGACCATCATCGTATGCCGCTATACCGCCTTTAGAGATGATAACGCTAAGAGGCATATACCTGATATATTCTCTTTCGACAAATTCTTGTTTAGTAAAAGGAATCCAGTTCCATTTAGAGCTGCTAACTTTTCTAATCTGCAATTCGCATTTGAATCGAGAGTTTTCGCCTCCGTGAAGACAGCCCGCCCCAAACCTGACAAATATTCCTTCTCGACCAGTGGTGCGCTCCATGCTCTTTGACACCCCGCGATGTTCCCACCTGCCCCATTTAAGAGGAACACGGCGTTCAATCGCCAGTTCGCCCTCCATTAAACTCCAATAATAGTTGTCAGGCAGCTCAGGCATAGGATGAATTTTAGGGTCAAGCAGATAGAGGTTATCGAATCTTGGTTCAGAACCAGTCGGAGTGTAATATGAAATGGTAATCCTATCGTGAATGCTAAACCTCTACAGTAGAGGAAGAATACTCTACCATTCTACCATAACTATTGCTCAGCTTTCAGCTTTAGCAAGCAAACTCTTCAAAGAGCATTCCGCCCCTTGTTTTTCGCAGTTAAATAAGCTAAACTTGCTAATAAGAGGGGAGGACATGAGTATGGTAAGCAACTATTGGGCTACGATTGAGCTGAATGACGTTGAGCACAAGGTGTTCAAAAACATAAGTGAGCTTATGCATACGTCCCACTCGCCAAAAGAAAATAACGCAACGCTGGCAATTGTATTGAATTCTGACGAATACAGTGTTGATCTGAAAAGGAAAATTGTTCTGAATGTGCCAGGTTTGGCCATGGCATTCACGTGGGGCTTTAAGAATTTCGAGGATCAAGACCTGCATGCCTTACTCGAAGTCCTTTTCGCTGGTTCTTCGCAGAGGATAAGCGACGACCATTTAGAGATACTAGCTTTAAACCCAGCTATTGTCGATTCTCATGGTTATACCTTGCGATTTTTTTCCACACCGCACCTTGTATTGCGATATGGCTCTTATAGCTATGAGCTTATCAAGCGTCTAATCGTACAGATGATTGCTGTGGGCACTATGACTTTTCCTGTAGCCGAATTAATTCTTAATCCACGAGCAAAGGACCCCTTCTTCAGCCGCCTCAGCATTGAAATATGGTCAGAGATCGAGAAAACTATAATTGAGTGGGCACGGAAAATTTATGATCTGGGCGATGTGCCTGATAGCTGGGTTCTCAAGATGTTCTCTATTTCGGAACTTGCTTAAGCCTTTCGACTAGAACGTTTTGTTTGTAACGCGAAAGAAGCCTCCTTTGTTACACCTTCTTGTAATATTGCCCAGGCCATGGCGTGCGAGGGAATTTGTCGCCCCTATTATCAATGACTATAATGCGGCCAGTGCTCGCACCATCCTCATTATAGATCCTGTACTTACCAGCTTCGAGAGCGCGCTCCCCAGAAAAATATTCGCGTTCCATACATGTCACCTTGCCTTCTTCGTAATCGATAACTGAATTATATTCTCGTTAGATCGGAAGGAGAATATAAGGTTTCTAAGCATAACCTGTAATTTTCGGAAGACTTCAAGCGTAAATAAAATTACCCTGCCTCAGTTAGTATGAGGCAGGGTAATTTTACGAAGAGTAAAGACTAAACGAAAGGCTTCTCGTCAGGCAGAATCGTCGCTTCGATGGGAGTGAACATCTCATCGGGCAACATAGTAACAACGCCGTGACGAATGGCACGCTCCTTAGTGAAATGACGGTTACCGTTCTCACTGGTAACGAGGTAATCGCCAAGTTCAAAAACTACACAGTTCAGGAAATCACGATCTTCGCCAGATACAACGTAATAAACTGAAGTTAGGCTCTGATAAAGTTCCTTTACCAAAAATTGTCCTCCCAGAGCAGGGAACAAATTCTTATGCTTGAGAAGGAACTCTGCGAACTTCTGAAAATTG
>Ga0247814_10001021_pt1 | contig 17824 bp, 17 predicted proteins | sample UWRJL179409R1_FD_179947 | JGI IMG/M metagenome (GOLD analysis project Ga0247814, IMG submission 179947) | Plant litter microbial communities from Arlington Agricultural Research Station in Wisconsin, United States - UWRJ-L179-409R-1 | ecosystem: Environmental > Terrestrial > Plant litter >...
TTATTAGGAACCTAATATTGGTGTCAGATAATAAATCGTCTATTACTTTAAACAGTGCATCCTCGTTTACCTGGCAATTAGCGTTTAAAACCTTGTCTTTAATACGTTTAAAAAGTATAAGATACGTTACCGGCGTTTGCCTTGACCCTATATTTTGCCCGCCGTAGTTTTTATAATTGCCTTTGGTATAATCGTAGGCATTGCGTTTGGCAACATCCCCAAGGATAATGTAGGATTCAGATATTTCCTTAAATATTTCTTCGCTGGCCTGGTCGCCATTATTTTTATCAGGATGATACTGTACAGCCAGCAACCGGTATGCCTTCTTAATCTCGGCTTGCGATGCATTGGGGGTAACTTCCAGTATTTTATAGTAATCTTTCATCGGGATAATTGGAAGGGCAATTTACCGGTTTTACATAAACCTGCGTTATATCTGGCAATTATTTTAATTTTCGTTTCCTTGGATTTTGTCGGTGTGAGAAAAAGGAAATAATTTCTATATGATCGCCTAAAATCCTATAATATAAAGTGTTGTGAGTTAAAACTACCGCCCTTCTGATTTCTTTGTTAACATCTGAAACCTGAAATAAGTTCGGATTTACAGATAGTAAGGTTAATGTCTCTTCAAGTTTAATAGCAAGATTCCGCAACTCTCTTTCCGTCCAGTTTTCTTCGAGGTATTCAATTGTATTTTTTAATTCTTTCAGAGCAAAGTCAGTCCAAAGAATTTTATAGCCATTTTTCATACAACTTTCTTGCGGTTGAATGTGAATTTAGCTTTCCTGCTTCGGCATCCTCTAAACCTTTTTCAATAGATTCTTTTTCTCTTTCAGAAATCGAATCATACCAGTCTTTGCTTTCCTGTTTTCTTACAGCAATTATTTTTTCAATAATCGCAAGATCTTCAACAGTAGAAAGCCATTGAATTAATTCCAGTTTTTTATTTAGTATGTTCAATTCTATGTTCATCGCGTAAAGTTCAGTAATTCAAAATTACAATTTTATTGCTAATGGTGTATACATATTTAGACGGGCAATTTATAATTTATCTCTTAATTCTTCAATCAATTTAAAAGCAGGTTCATCACAATGTTAGCACAATTGCCATAACATTGGCTACTGCTGCGCGTACCTTTATAAAAATAACAATATTATGTCAGGTAAAAAAGAGTTTGGAGTATGGATGGATTCTCATCATGCAACTGTAGTAGGGAGAGAAAATGTAACTGAAGGCGACTTTATAGTATTAGGCCATGTAAAAAATGCGGGTGCCGAAGGCAACAGCAGCGAGAATGCCGCCAACAACCACGAAATTACATTACAGCACAAGTTCTTTAAAGAAATTGCAGCCCTAATGCAAAATGTAGATGCCATACACGTAAGCGGAACCGGCGATGCACAGGAGCAATTTATTAAATTCCTTGCCGAAATGCCGCAGTATAAAAATGCGAAAGCCGATGAAAGCACATCGACTAAAATGAACGACGAAAAGTTTATTGAAATGATCGCTGCTAATTACAACTAATTAGAGAGATTTAGATAGTAAGCCGCCTTAGTGATAGGGCGGTTTTATTTTACGGTATTTAATATTGAAATTTAAGAAAGCAACTTATGATTATTTGTAGCTTATGTTGTCTTGTTTTTTATAAATAGTAAAATACGCATAGACTAAAACTCCAAAAGTCGTATATATTAAAAATTCTGACCAATCATAATCGACAAAAATTCCATTGAAATGCGTTTGTCGCGAATCTAAACCATTGTACATAGCAAACGAGCTTGTAAAGCTATGAGTAAATTTCACAAAAGGCCAAAATTTCTCTGTATCGGGTTTTCCGCTAGAATTGAAAAAGCTCACTCTACTATAAGACAGTACTAACGCTAAAAAATTTGACGCTATCCAAATTAATAAATAAAACAACAATTTTTGGGGTAAAGCTTTCGTCATGAAAATCACAATGTGAGGATGAATTTATTTAATTGATAGTTTTAAATTTAATTTTTTTTCTGAAGTTCTCGGACAGAATTTTCAATATCTGCTTTTTCACTTTGTTTGAGTAACCCTAAAAGTATATAATTATCTAACATCTTTGCAATATTTTTAATTTGATCGAAAAAGTCATTTTGATGTCTCTCTATTTCCTTAAGGTTATCATTTTTGCTAAAATTCGGTAATGTTTTAGGCTTAATAACGTTATCTAACATTTCTTTTGCGATTCGTAAAAAATTTTCTTTTTCGGTCATTATTGATTTTTTAAGTTTTATGAGTAGTAAAGATATATTATTAAATTTAACATATAATATTTATTCTACAACTTCTCCCTCAAATACTCCCCCGTAACACTCTTAGGATTTTTCGCTACTTCTTCCGGGGTTCCAAAAGCAACCAGGTGCCCGCCATGCTCTCCGCCTTCGGGGCCAATGTCTATAATATAGTCGGCGCACTTAATCATGTCGAGGTTGTGCTCGATCACTATGATGGAATGCCCTTTTTCTAACAATGCTTCAAAAGAGGCAAGCAGTTTTTTAATGTCATGAAAGTGAAGGCCGGTAGTAGGCTCATCAAATACGAACAATGCTTTCTCTTTAGTTGTGCCCTTAACCAGGAACGAAGCCAGCTTAATACGCTGTGCCTCACCACCTGAAAGGGTAGAGGAACTTTGACCTAACTGTACATACCCTAAGCCAACATCCTGTAGCGGTTGCAGCTTGGTCATTATCTTGGTTTGCTTGTGTTCGGTAAAAAAGGCAACGGCATCATCTACCGTCATGGTCAGGACGTCATCTATATTTTTTCCTTCAAAAGTAACTTCAAGTACTTCTTTCTTAAAACGCTTGCCGTTGCAGGTTTCGCACTCCAGGTGTACATCGGCCATAAACTGCATCTCTATAGTTACTTCGCCTTCGCCTTTGCAGGTTTCACAGCGTCCGCCATCTACGTTAAACGAAAAATGCTTGCTTTGGTACCCGCGTATGCCGGACAGTTTTTGCTTGGCAAATAAATCGCGCATATCATCATACGCCTTAATGTAGGTAACCGGGTTAGAGCGCGAACTGCGGCCTATAGGGTTTTGGTCTACATATTCAATATGCTTAATATGGCTATAACTGCCGCGAAGCTCGGTAAACTGTCCGGCTTTTTCACCAATACCTGTAAGTGCTTTTTGCAATGCAGGGAACAATATTTTTTTAACCAGCGTACTCTTGCCGCTACCCGAAACACCTGTTATTACGGTAAGGCAATCGAGCGGAAAAGTAACGTCTATATTCTTAAGGTTGTTTTCGCGCGCGCCTACAACATCTATATGATGCTTAAACTTGCGGCGTTTTTTAGGAACGCTGATTTCCAGGTCGCCGTTAAGGTAACGCGCCGTAAGCGAATCTGATTTTAATATCTCGTCATACGTTCCCTGAGCCACAAGTTCCCCGCCAAGGGTACCTGCCTCGGGGCCAATGTCTATAATCATGTCGGCGGCCTTCATAATATCCTCGTCATGCTCTACCACAATCACGGTATTACCCAGTTTTCGCAGGCCTTCGAGTACTTTAATAAGCCTCTCGGTATCCTTAGGGTGAAGGCCAATACTCGGCTCGTCTAAAATATACATAGACCCTACCAGGCTGCTGCCCATAGAGGTAGCAAGGTTAATACGCTGGCTCTCACCGCCCGATAACGTTGCCGAACGGCGGTTAAGCGTTAGGTAACTTAATCCGACTTCCTGCAAAAAGCTAATGCGGCTGTTAATCTCTATTAAAAGTCGTTTCGCTACTTTAGCGTCATATTCCGACAGTTCGAGCGTATCGAAAAATTCCGCTAAGTTTTTAATAGGCAGGTCTACAAGGTCGGATATCGTGCGGTCGGCAATTTTAATATAATTACTTTCCGGGCGCAGGCGCTTGCCTTTACACTCCGGGCATTTGGTCTTGCCACGGTAACGCGAAAGCATCACGCGGTTTTGTATCTTGTAATTTTTTTCTTCCAGTTCTGTAAAGAAATCATTTAGTCCGGTAAAGTATTTATTACCCGTCCATATCAGGTTCCTGTCGCTTTCCGATAGCTGAAAGTAGGGTTTGTGTACCGGGAAGTCAAATTTATGGCTTTGCTTAACCAGCTCGTCGCGATATGCACCCATGCTTTCGCCCCTCCACGGGAAAATAGCATTCTCATAAACCGAAAGCGCGGTGTTAGGCACTACCAGTTCTTCGTCTATGCCTATAATACTGCCGTAACCCTCGCAGGCAGGGCAGGCACCGTACGGGTTATTAAAGCTGAACAAGTGCACGTTAGGCTCCAGGAATGTCATGCCATCCAACTCAAAATTATTGCTGAACGGCAGGCGGTTGCCACTGCCCACCTCCTGTAAAAAAGCTTCGCCTTTACCTTCGTAAAAAGACGTTTGCACAGCATCGGCAAGGCGGTTATAAAATTCCTCTTCGTCTTTAACCACTATACGGTCTACTATAAGCAGTACTTCTTTATTGGCGAAGTCTACATCAACAATTTCGTCCAGGCGTAATGTTTCATTATCGACTAATATACGGGCGAAACCCTGTTGCAACAATACGCCCAGTTTCTCCTCTATGGTACGGCCTTTCTCGGTATGTACCGGGGCAAGCAGCAGCCATTTGCTATCAGGCTCCAGTTGTTTTACCTGGTTTATAACATCGGTTACGGTATCTTTTTTAACCTCCCTGCCGGAAACAGGTGAGAAGGTATGGCCCGCACGGGCAAAAAGTAATTTCAGGTAGTCGTAAATCTCGGTGCTGGTACCCACAGTAGAGCGGGCATTGGTGGTATTTACCTTTTGTTCTATGGCAATAGCGGGGGCAATGCCCTTTATATATTCTACCTTTGGCTTGTCGAGGCGGCCAAGGAACTGGCGCGCATAACTACTAAGGCTCTCTACATAGCGGCGCTGGCCTTCGGCATACAGGGTGTCGAACGCAAGGCTCGACTTACCCGAACCTGATAAACCGGTAATAACCACCAGTTTGTTGCGCGGTATGGCTACATCAAGATTTTTAAGGTTGTGCAGCTGCGCACCTTTTATAAGTATGTTTTGTTTAGGATTTAAAGTAGCAAGATCGGTCTTTATCATGGCGAAAATTGAATACGCAAAGATACAGGTTTTGAGGCAGAATATTGTTAAGGGAAATAGAAGGAAATTATTATATTTGATGGGAGAAACATACCCCTAACCCTCTAAAGAGGTGAACAAGCTACACTGGGATGTGAAGATGGATACGAGTAAATTATGAAGAAGATTATCTGCATTGATAAATTATAGCATGAGTGGTTTAGGGTCTGAGTGTAGCTGGCTCCCCTCTTGAGAGGGGTTGGGGGTGTGTCAAAAAAGACAGAGTGAAACGCAAAATAATTCCATACAACACGCATCTTAAAGAACTTGCCCGGCAACTGCGTAACAACAGTACAAAAGCTGAAGTGATTTTATGGCAGATACTAAAGAGAAGGCAAATGTATGGTTATGATTTTGACAGGCAGAAACCTATTGACAATTATATACTCAATTTCTTTTGTCATGAATTAATGTTAGGGATTGAAGTAGATGGTTATTCTCATGAACTTATAGAAATTTTTAATAAAGATTTAGTTAAAGAAGCCAGGATGAACGAATACGGAATAAGTGTTTTGCGATTCTCAGACTTTCAGATTTTAAAAGATACTGAGAATGTAGTTCATGTAGAACATTTTATAACTGAATATGAAAAATTAAATAATAAGAAGACACACCCCCAACCCCTCTTTAGAGGGGTTGGGGGTGTGTAAATAGATAAAAAATGACAACCCCACCATATTTACAAAAAACCGATAGAGTAGCCGTTATTAGCACAGCAAAACGCACTGAACCCCACGAAATAGAAGAGGCTCTTGCAACACTTAAAAGCTGGGGTCTGGAACCTGTTATCGGTGCCAATGCTTTTGCTACCGACGGTTTTTTAGCGGGTACCGATGAACAGCGCACCGCCGACCTGCAGCAAATGCTTGACGATACAAGTATTAAAGCTATCTTTTTTACAAAAGGCGGTTACGGTACGTTGCGTATTATAGATAGTATAGATTTTACAGCCTTTAAGCAAAACCCTAAGTGGCTTATTGGCTACAGCGATATTACGTTGCTGCACAGCCATATTCATAATTTTGGTATACAGACATTGCATGCGGTTATGTTGCAGGGCTACGCCAAAAGTAGTCCTGAGTCGTCGGAGAGCATACGTAAGGTTGTTTTTGGCGAAAGCCTAAACTATCAATTTCCTGTTGATGAACATAACAGGGGAGAAGGTGAGGAGGTTAAAGGCACGCTTGTAGGTGGTAACCTTTCTATGCTGTATGCTACAATTGGTTCGGAATCAGAGATGGATACCAATGGCAAAATACTTTTTATAGAAGATATAGATGAGTACCTGTACCATTATGACCGTATGCTGGTTTCATTAAAAAGGGCCGGGAAACTAGCCAACCTTAAAGCATTGGTAGTTGGCGCGCTGATAGATATAAAAGAATCTACGATACCTTTTGGGCGAGATGCTTACCAGATTACTCTTGAGCAAACGGCGCAATATAGCTATCCTGTATATTTTAATTTTCCTGCCGGACATACGCCCGATAACCGTGCTTTAATTATGGGAGGTACTATAATGATTACCGAGGATAGCGATAGTGTAAAAATAAAATTCGAGTAATTTTCGGGCACGAATTTCATGCATTTAAATGTAGAAATTTCTGTAATGTGTGTCTTTCTAATTAATTACATTTGTTAAAAACCAATTAAACCATGATTAAAAAGTACTTAGTACTGGCAGTAGTTTTTCATTTTGCGCTTACTGCATTGGCACAAAAAGGTCCGCAAATAACCGTAGCCGAAGGTACCTTAGAGGGTAAAACCTTACCATCGGGAATAAACACTTATTTAGGGATACCTTTTGCACAGCCACCTGTAGGCAAATTGCGTTGGGTTGCGCCACAGCCGCCACAAAAATGGGCAGGCATTCGTGCAGCCACTTCTTTTGGAAATAATGCCATGCAAAAAAATGTTTTTGGCGATATGGTATTCAGGTCTAAAAAAATGAGCGAAGACTGCCTTTACCTTAATGTATGGGCTCCTGTTAAAAAGTCGGCCGAAAAACTGCCGGTACTTGTCTATTTTTATGGCGGTGGATTTATTGCCGGAGACGGTTCGGAAAACCGGTACGACGGCGAGAGCCTTGCTAAAAAAGGCATAGTAACCGTAACCCTAAATTACAGGCTGGGTATTTTCGGTTTCTTTTCGCATCCCGATCTAACTAAAGAATCACCAAATAAATCGTCGGGTAATTATGGTTTATTAGACCAGAATGCGGCATTGCTTTGGGTAAAGAAAAATATTGCAGCCTTTGGCGGCGACCCCAATAAGATAACTATTGCAGGCGAATCAGCAGGTTCTATATCAGTTTCTGCCCACATGGTTTCGCCACTATCTAAAAAGCTTATTGCAAGGGCTATAGGCCAGAGCGGTGCCATGATATATCCTACGTTTCCTGCTGTACCGCTGGATGTTAATGAGAGCGCAGGGTTGGAGTTTTGTAAAAATGCCAACATCGCTTCTATAAAAGCATTACGTGACATCCCGGCCGAAAAACTTCTTGATATTGCATCGTCCGGAGCAACTCCATTTCATGCAAAAACAGTTATAGATGGTTACTTCCTGCCTGATTTTCCTGCTAAGATCTTTGCTTCGGGTCAGCAGGCAGCCGTACCTTTATTAGTAGGGTGGACATCTGCAGAAATGCCGTACACTTATTTGCTTAAAGACCGGGAACCATCGCCGGGAAATTATATTGAAGCGGTGAAGGAAAAATTTGGAGACAGGGCAGGGGAGATACTTTCGGTTTATCCGGGCAAAACGGAGACAGAGGTAATACAGTCGGCTACAGCCTTGTCAAGCGACGACTTTATAGTATACAGCACCTGGAAGTGGGCAGACGAACACCGTAAAAAGCAACCCGTATACGTATATAGGTTTTCTAAAGAAAGGCCGTCTAAAACACGTGAATTCAGAAAGACCAAAACCGGACTTGCAGGGGGAATTATTACAGAAGATACTAAAAAAGAGGAAGTGAAACGGCCTGCACCTATGCCGGGTGCTTCACATGCATCGGATATAGAATATGTACTGGGTAACCTTGCATCTAATAAAGTTTTTGAATGGACAGCAGATGATGTAAAGGTATCTAACCTTGCCGAAATGTATTTTGCTAATTTTATTAAAACAGGCAACCCTAACGGTAACGGCCTCCTGCAATGGCCTGCAAGCAAGCCGGGATCTGACTTCATGATAATGGATATTAACACTACTAATAACGTAGTACCGCATACCGAAAGTAAACGCTATTATTTTTTAGATAATTATTACAGGTTTAAAAAATAAAGATCTTGCAACAGGGCTGCCATACGGTAGCCCCTATATTTTTACAATACCATTACTATACCGTTATAGTATGTAATAACCTTTTTTATATGCTACATTAATAGAATGGTAATTAAAGGCACCTAAATATTCATTTAAGTAAATTAGCGGTGCTAAATTTTATATTTATTTTAAATCAGTAAAACGGGTGTGATTATAACCTCCCAAAACAAAAAACTTCGCTAAATTTGCATTGCAAAAAATAAATATCATTAAAATACATACTATGAGTTCATTTGACGTTGTTGTTATAGGTTCCGGTCCCGGTGGTTATGTGGCTGCCATTCGCGCTTCACAATTGGGTTTCAGTACCGCAATTATAGAGAAATACCCTACACTTGGCGGTACCTGCCTTAATGTGGGCTGTATACCAAGCAAGGCACTTTTAGATTCGTCGCACCACTACCAGGAAGCTACTACACACTTTAAAGACCATGGTATAGATATTGCCGGAGAGATAAAAATAAACTTTGAGCAAATGATTGCCCGTAAACAGGGCGTTGTAGACCAAAATGTTAGCGGTATTAAATACCTTATGGACAAAAACAAAATTACTGTTTTTGAAGGTACAGGATCTTTTGAAGATGCTACGCACATTGCGGTTACAAAAAACGACGGATCTGCAGAAACCATTGAGGCAAAATATACTATTATTGCTACAGGTTCTAAACCATCATCGTTGCCTTTCATTAAAATAGATAAAGAAAAGATCATCACTTCTACAGAGGCACTTAAGCTTAAAGAAGTACCTAAACACCTTGTAGTTATAGGTGGCGGTGTTATAGGCCTTGAGCTTGGCCAGGTATACCTTCGCCTTGGTGCGCAGGTAAGCGTTGTAGAATATCTTGACCGTATTATACCGGGTATGGATGCAGGCCTAAGTAAAGAACTTACTAAAGTGCTTAAAAAACAAGGTATGAAGTTTTATACATCGCACAAAGTAAAATCGGTAGAACGTAACGGCGAAGGCGTACAGGTTCAGGCTGAAAATGCTAAAGGCGAAACCATTACCCTTGATGGCGATTATGCATTAGTATCTGTTGGCCGTAAAGCTTTTACAGACGGGCTGAATGCTGATAAAGCCGGAGTTAAACTTTCTGAACGCGGACTGGTAGAAGTTAACGACCATTTACAAACAAGCGTGCCAAACATTTATGCTATTGGCGATGTTATAAAAGGTGCTATGCTTGCTCATAAAGCAGAAGAAGAAGGCGTGTTTGTTGCCGAAACTATTGCCGGGCAAAAACCGCATATTGATTATAACCTTATACCGGGTGTAGTGTATACCTGGCCGGAGGTTGCTGCTGTGGGTAAAACCGAAGAGCAGCTTAAAGAAGCAGGTGTTGCTTATAAATCGGGTAGTTTTCCGTTTAAGGCATTAGGCCGCAGCCGTGCCAGTATGGATACCGACGGTTTTGTAAAAATACTTGCCGATGCTACTACAGACGAAATTTTAGGTGTACACATGATAGGTGCCCGTACTGCCGACCTTATTGCCGAAGCAGTTATAGCAATGGAATTTAAGGCATCTGCCGAGGATATTGCAAGGTCATCGCATGCACACCCTACCTATGCTGAAGCTATTAAAGAAGCCGCACTTGCCGCAACAGATAACAGGGCGATACATATATAATTATAATCCTGCATAAAATTACAAAACCCATTCTGGAAAGAGTGGGTTTTGTGTTTTTTAAACTACGCAGTTAAATTTTTAAAAGTTAATACGTGCTATAATAAAGGTTTATTTATACCGCTTTATTACGAGCCTGCAGCATTTCAAGCATTTTTAATGTGGTGTTCCAGTTGCGTGTAGTAGCTTTAATGTTCATTTTATTTTCTATAAAAACATTGGTAAGTTTAGAGTCGGCCGCGCTGGCAGCCAGTTTTAAATACAGTGCATTATCTATCACTTTAAAAACATCATCGCCACGGTTGTATTTTTTAAGTTGGTCTATGCCTGCCTCTGTAGGAATGCCCGAAAGGAACGCTACAAAGAATTTCTTTATACCCTGGCCCTCAGGTTCCGGGCCTGTATATGGGTTTTTTTGTATCACCTTAACAAGGTCGGCCTCCTCAAGTATAAAAATTACTACGTTGTGGCCGTACTCCCTGTACATAAGTATTTCGAGGTCTTTGGCAATCTTGTCCCTGTTGGTTTCGGGGCTTTCAAAAACTACATTACCGCTTTGTATATAGGTTTCAACATTAATATATCCTTCTGCATGCATTAATTTTTTTAAGGCATCCATCTTAATAAGGTTATGTCCGCTCACATTAATTCCGCGAAAAAGTGCTAAATATACAGGCATAGTATTTTGCTAAATGATTAATTGCAAAAATAGTTTATTTTTGCGGCATGGGAAGAAAGACAACAGACAAGATTGTATTTACTAATATAGATGTGCTTGATGCCGGTGCAAAAGGCGTATCTGTAGCAAAAGCTCCGGACGGAAAGGTTATTTTTATACCAAATGTGGTGCCGGGCGACGTAGTTGATGTGCAAACATTTAAAAAGCGCAAGGCTTATTATGAAGGTAAGGCTGTGCATTTTCATGAATATTCTGCCGACAGGGTAATCCCTCCCTGCCAGCATTTTGGTGCCTGTGGCGGCTGTAAATGGCAAAATATGAAGTATGAAAAACAATTATACTACAAAAACAGGGAGGTATACAACCACCTTAAACGTATAGGTAAGGTAGAACTGCCCGAATTTGAGCCTATAAAAGGCAGCGATAAACAGTTTTATTACCGAAATAAAATGGAATTTTCTTTCTCTAACGCCCGCTGGATGACCGATCATGAGGTGCAAAGCGGTGTAGAGTTTGATAACCGCAATGCGCTGGGCTTCCATATTCCGCGCATGTGGGATAAAATTTTAGATATTACACACTGCCATCTTCAGGAAGATCCGAGCAATGCCATACGCAATGCCGTAAGGGATTTTGCTAATGCAAACGGACTGGAATTTTTTAACCCGCGCGAGCACAGCGGCCTGTTGCGCACACTTATGCTTCGCACGGCTTCTACGGGCGAGATCATGGTGCTTGTGCAATTTTTTGATGACAATAAAGAGCAAAGAGAACTGTTGCTGGATTATTTAGCTTATACTTTTCCTTCAATAACTTCGCTGCAATATGTTGTTAACCAAAAAGCTAACGATACTTTGTATGACCAAAATATAGTTTTATATAAAGGCCGCGATTATATACTGGAAGAGATGGAAGGGCTTACCTTTAGCATTAATGCTAAATCTTTTTACCAGACTAATAGCGAACAGGCTTATGAGCTATACAGCATTACACGCGATTTTGCAGGGTTAACGGGTAACGAACTGGTGTATGACCTTTATACCGGTACCGGTACCATTGCACAATTTGTATCGAGAAAAGCCCGTAAGGTAATAGGCGTAGAGTCGGTCCCGGAGGCTATTGCCGATGCAAAAGAGAATGCAAGGCGCAATAATATTACCAATTGTGAGTTTTTTGTAGGAGACATGAAAGATGTATTTAATGCAGATTTTATTGAAACGCATGGGCACCCCGATGTTATTATTACCGATCCTCCGCGCGATGGTATGCATAAGGATGTAGTGGCAGAGATACTTCGCATAGCCCCGGAGAAGGTGGTGTATGTAAGCTGTAATTCGGCTACACAGGCCCGCGACCTTGCCCTTATGGATGAGGTGTACCAGGTTGTGCGCGTGCGCCCGGTAGATATGTTCCCGCAAACGCACCATGTAGAAAATGTTGTACTTTTACAAAAACGATAATTAAAAGGCTTTGCCGTAATGAAAAGATTAATAGGTTCTCTCGCCCTTTTGCTGGTTATATGCTGCTATTTAGCGGGCTGCGAAAAAGATGATATTTGTGCCGAAAGCACTCCTACAACCCCAAGAATTGTATTGGGCTTTTTTAGCAGGACCAACCATAGCGAAGTTAAGCCTGTTATACGCCTGGAAGTTTTTACTGAAGGCAGCCCGGATACCATACATCTTGGAACCATACCCGAGGTAAGCCTGCCCCTGCGCGTAGATGCCACATCTACCAAATGGGCTTTAACTTATAACAGGATAGATGGCAGTACAAGTACCGGATTTGACCCTGATACTGATTATTTAGAGTTTAAATACACTACAAGGGAAGAGTATGTATCCCGCGCATGCGGGTATAAGGTGCTTTTTACGCTTGAGGATAATACAGACCTTTTACCTAATCCTGTATTAAGCGATGTTCCGGGAGATAACCACTTGTGGATAGAGAGTACAGAAGTTTTAACAACTAATATAGAAAATGAAGAAGACATACATATCAAGGTCTATTATTAGCCTGTTATTACTATTATCTTTTACAGCTTTTGCGCAGCAAAAACAAAAACAGCCACAGGCTAAACCGGCTGATACCGCCGCAGCACCCGTGCCGGTAATACCCGTTAAAAAAGACCGTTACGGAATAAGGATAGGGGCCGACCTGCACCGTCTTAGCCGTTCGTTTTATGAAGACGGCTTTACCGGTATAGAGCTTGTGGCAGACTATCGCCTTACTAAAAAAATATATGCCGCCGCCGAGCTTGGTAATGTAAAATTTACCGTAGATGATGCACAGGTAAACTTTACTACAAAAGGCAACTATTTAAAAGTAGGGTTTGATTATAACGCTTATGAAAACTGGCTGGACATGGAAAACATGATCTATGTAGGGTTTAGATATGGTTTTGCCACATTTAACCAAAACTTAAATTCGTACAGGGTTTACCAAAATTCGGCATTAGACGATATAGATGATACAACAACACCTGTAAACTATTTTGATGAGGTAACTGTAAATACAGATCGTAATTACAGTGGGTTAACTGCGCATTGGGTAGAACTGATAGGTGGAGTAAAAGCAAAATTGTTTAATAATTTATTCCTCGGTTTTAGCGTACGCCTTAACGGGTTAATATCTGATAAGAAACCGGCTGATTTTGATAACCTTTACCTGCCGGGCTTTAACCGCACTTACGATGGTAAATTTGGTGTAGGCTTTAATTATACATTATCTTATTTAATACCGCTTTATAAAAAACAGGCTGCTCCTAAAGAAGCTGCCCCTGCTACTCCTGCTGCTAACAAATAACCGCTTACTGTTAAAAATTACTTAAAAAAGCATTAAATAAATTATCTTTGCTCCCTGAAATGAGAGAGCAAACTGTATTTATATACAGCAATGGAGAGGAGATACTTTAAAATAATTTAGCGAAGCCCCTGCCGTAAAATGCTTTTTTTACTTAATTACTTAAAGTAAAGAACATGAAATTATTTTCGTTTGTATTATCTGTTGCAGTATTTTTTATATCACTTTATTTTTTTGTAATAAAGGTGCCTTACATAATTACTTTTAATGATGTAATTTACATTTTACTCTTGGCTATACTTATGACAATTTGTATAACAGGGGTGGTAATTAACTGGGAAATTTTTGACAGGAAAGGAAAATCGTCTATTGTACTTTTTGTATCAAACGGATTTTCTAAAAAGAAAAAAAGCAAATAGAAAGCTACTATACATCACATTAGTGTTGTATTATGTCTGTATAAAAAATCACCAATTAATTACTCAATTGGTGATTTTTAAATATTTATTTTACCTTATTTATTCTTTGTAAAAGGCGGTAGTAATTTACTGCAAACCTCACCAAAACCTATACGTGTAGTTTCGTTTTCGCAATAGCCGCGCATAATTACACTGTCGCCATCATTTATAAATTTACGTTCGGTGCCATCATTAAGCTTTACCGGGTTTATACCGCCCCAGCTTAGTTCCAGCATCGACCCGAAACTATCGGGCGTAGGCCCGGATATTGTTCCGCTTCCCATAAGGTCGCCGCTGTTTATACGGCATCCGTTTATGGTGTGGTGGGCAAGTTGCTGGCTCATGCTCCAGTACATGTACTTAAAGTTAGAATTGCTCACTACGGTTTCTTCAGCACCTTCGGGCTCAATAGCAACCTGCAGCTTAATATCAAAAGCATGTTCGCCCTGCTGCTGTAAATATTCCATGGGCTTAGGGTCCTGTTCCGGCCCTTGAGTACGGAAAGGCTCAAGCGCATCAAGCGTTACGATCCATGGTGACATAGAAGAAGCAAAGTTCTTTGCTAAAAATGGACCAAGCGGCACATATTCCCATTTTTGAATATCGCGGGCGCTCCAGTCGTTAAAAAGCACCAGTCCAAAAATGTGTTCTTCGGCTTCCTCTACCGGGATGGTTTCACCCATAACATTGGCATCTGTAGTAATAAAAGCCATTTCAAGTTCAAAATCCACCAGTTTAGACGGGCCAAAAACAGGCTGTGTTTCACCGTTTGGTAATGTTTGCCCCAACGGCCTGTGTACCGGTATACCTGATGGTACAATAGTAGAAGACCTGCCATGGTAACCCACCGGCAAGTGCAGCCAGTTAGGCAGCAATGCATTTTCGGGATCGCGAAACATCATGCCCACATTAGTAGCGTGCTCTTTACTGCTGTAAAAATCGGTATAATCGCCTATTAGTACAGGCAATTGCATTTCTACGTCTTCTATGTTAAAGATTACCACGCCCTTATGGTCTTCGTTATCTTTTAGCTTATCGCTGTTTACATCAAACAGTTCGGCTATGCGGTTACGCACTAAGCGCCATGTTTTTTTACCGTCGCTTATAAAATCGTTTAACGTATCCTGCATAAACATATCATCGGTAAGTTCTATGCCTTCAAAATAGTTTAGCTGTTGCAGGGCGCCAAGGTCTATGGCATAATCGCCTATGCGGGTACCTATGGTAACCACATCATCTTTGGTTATAAATACGCCAAAGGGTATGTTCTGTATGGGGAAATCACTGTCTTTAGGCACATTAAGCCAGGATTTTCTATCGGGATCGTTTGCTGTTAGAGGCATCTTTTAAGTTTGTTTTTTGCTTTATTGAATTATCAAATATAGGTGCATATCTCGTTTTACCAAACGTTTTTTGTACTTTTGTTACCAAATTAACGAAAAATTATACAATGCAACGCGACGAACAAATTTTCGATCTTATTCTTGAAGAGCAGGACAGGCAGGTACACGGCCTGGAACTTATTGCATCTGAAAACTTTGTAAGCGACCAGGTAATGGAAGCGGCAGGGTCTGTACTTACTAATAAATATGCCGAGGGGTATCCCGGTAAAAGGTATTATGGCGGATGCGAAGTTGTAGATGTTATAGAGCAAATTGCAATAGACAGGGCTAAGGCACTGTTTGGCGCAGAGTATGCTAACGTACAGCCACACTCTGGCTCTCAGGCAAATGCATCGGTTTACCATGCCTGTCTTAAACCGGGTGATAAAATTTTAGGTTTCGACCTTTCTCACGGTGGCCACCTTACACACGGTAGCCCTGTAAACTTTTCGGGCAGGCTTTACGTACCCGTATTTTATGGTGTTGAAAAAGAAACAGGCCGCCTTAATTATGATAAGATACAGGAAATTGCCACGAAAGAAAAACCACAGATAATTGTTGCAGGTGCTTCGGCTTATTCGCGCGATATGGATTTTGAGCGTTTCCGTCAAATAGCCGACAGCGTAGGTGCTATATTGCTTGCCGATATTTCGCACCCGGCAGGCCTTATAGCTAAAGGCTTAATGAACGATCCTATACCGCATTGCCACATTGTTACTACCACCACCCACAAAACCCTTAGAGGGCCAAGAGGAGGACTTATACTAATGGGTAAAGATTTTGAAAACCCGTGGGGCCATACAACTCCTAAAGGAGAGGTTAGAATGATGTCGTCTTTATTAGACCTTGCTGTTTTCCCGGGTAACCAGGGCGGGCCGTTAGAGCATATTATTGCTGCAAAGGCGGTTGCTTTTGGCGAGGCATTGTCTGACGAGTTCTTTACTTATGCAAGGCAGGTACAAAAAAACGCCAAAGTTATGGCCGATGCTTTTGTTAAGCGTGGTTATGATATAATATCGGGTGGTACAGATAACCACATGATGCTTATAGACCTTAGGAACAAAAATATATCTGGTAAAGAAGCAGAGAACGCATTGGTTAAAGCTGAAATTACGGTAAACAAAAACATGGTTCCGTTTGATGATAAGTCGCCGTTTGTAACATCGGGTATCCGTGTGGGTACGGCTGCTATTACTACGCGCGGACTTGTAGAAGCTGATATGGAAACAATTGTAGCACTAATTGATAAAGTTATAACTAACCATACCGATGAAGCTGTAATTGAAGAAGTTGCCGATGAAGTAAATGATATGATGAGCGAAAGGCCGATATTTGTATTTTAATACAAATAGTTATTTATAAAATTGAATCCCTCTTAGGAGGGATTTTTTTATGCTTTTAAACAACAATTTGCCAAATCACAAACTCTTATAAAAAGCAAAGACCCGATGGTGGAAGCCCCCGGGTCTTTAATACTATAGACCCATAACATGGTCAGTAGTAAGCTGCAAATGTAATGAAATTTTATTGATTTCCTAATGTTGGATTGAAAATTTTGAAAATATATTATCAATTTACGTAATTAGTGCTGTTGTTTTACAAAAAGTTTAAATTTATTGACGCGTAATTTATTGATTTTCCGTGTGTTAATTCGGTATTGTTTAAAGTTTTAGCAGGCCTTCTTTATTAATTGATCTGAGTCGAATAGACACATCTTTAAAATTTATTATAGTATTAATGTTTTTTCCGTATTTTCACTTCCTCAAATTTTCTATATGCTGATAAAAGTTTTCGGGAGCGCTGTTTTTGGGGTAGAGGCCACTACCATTACCGTAGAAGTTAATATTGATAAAGGTGTAGGCTACCACCTTGTGGGCCTGCCCGATAACGCTGTAAAAGAAAGCAGTTACCGTATTGCCGCCGCACTTAAAAATAACGGCTACAGCCTACCCGTTAAAAAGATCACTATAAATATGGCTCCGGCCGATTTACGCAAAGAAGGATCGGCTTACGACCTTACCCTTGCTGTGGGTATCCTTGCCGCATCGGGGCAAATTAAAGCCGATGAAGTAGATAAGTATATTATTATGGGCGAGATGTCTCTCGACGGTTCGCTACAACCTATAAAAGGCGTGCTGCCCATTGCTATAAAAGCAAAAGAGGAAGGCTTTAAAGGCTTTTTCCTGCCAAAGCAAAACGTTAAAGAAGCCGCTATTGTGGCCGGCCTTGACTGCTATGGTTTAGAAAATGTTACCGAAATTATTGATTTTTTTGAAGGCCGTGGTACTTTAGAGCCTACTACCATAAACGTGCGTGAGGAGTTTTACAAGACCCTTGATTTTCCTGAATTTGATTTTAGCGATGTTAAAGGGCAGGAGTCTATAAAACGGTGTATGGAAATTGCA
>Ga0247814_10001023_pt1 | contig 17820 bp, 18 predicted proteins | sample UWRJL179409R1_FD_179947 | JGI IMG/M metagenome (GOLD analysis project Ga0247814, IMG submission 179947) | Plant litter microbial communities from Arlington Agricultural Research Station in Wisconsin, United States - UWRJ-L179-409R-1 | ecosystem: Environmental > Terrestrial > Plant litter >...
CAACGCCGTATGGTCTTCTTCCGATGAAAAAGAGGGGGTGGCTATTAATTGTTTCAGCAGGGTTATTGCCTCTTGTGTAAGTGTATGTATTGTTTTGCCAATCATGCAGTTGTTTTTTGGTTAGGCCGTTACCAGCGTAAAAATACTGTTATCTTTTTTCAGCATTTCCGGGCTTCCTATGCCAATTTGCGAAACCCCCTGCCGCAGTGCGTTAAAACAATTTTCCAGTTTAGGCAACATGCCGGAGTGGATTGTTTTTTGCTCGCGCAGGTTTTGGTAGGCTTCAAAAGTAAGGTTTTTTATGACAGATTCCTCATTTTCGGAGTCTAACAGCACACCTTTTTTCTCGAAACAATACAATAACTTTACATTAAAGTAACTGCTGCATGCCACTGCAAGGGTACTGGCAATTGTGTCGGCATTGGTATTAAGCAGCTGGCCGTTACCGTCGTGCGTTATGGCACTAAATACCGGGACTACATTTTGCAATAACAAAACCCGAATTAAATCAGCATTTATAGTAATAACATCGCCTACAAAGCCAAAATCAACAGCGGCGTTTTTTCTTTTTTCAGAACGTATCAGGTTACCATCGGCACCGGTAAAACCCATGGCATTGTTTTGTAGCGCCTGTAATTGTGCTGTGATATTTTTATTAATCAGGCCTGCATACGTCATTACGGCAACATCCAGCATTGGCTTGTCGGTAATGCGCCTGCCTTCATGAAAAATCGCGGTAATACCAAGGCTTTCTGCAGTTTTGGTAGCTATTTTGCCACCGCCGTGCACCAGTATTTTATAGCCCTGTATAGCAGCAAAATCGGTCAGGAAAGCCTGTAAAGCCTGTTCATTATCAATTACATTGCCGCCAATTTTTACAACGGTCAGTTCCGGTTTATTTGCCATCTTCCAGTATTTTTGTAAGTATTGCCTGTGCGGCGTAGGTACGGTTATTGGCCTGCCGGATCACGATAGAAGTATCGCTGTCTAAAACCGCATCGGTAACGATCATGTTACGGCGCACGGGCAGGCAGTGCATAAACTTACCATTGTTGGTCAGGGCCATTTTCTCGGTTGTTACCGTCCACGACGGGTCTTTGCTGGTAATCTGCCCGTAATCTATATAATTGCTCCAGTTCTTGGCATAAATAAAATCAGCATCTTTAAACGCCTCATCCTGGTTATGCGTTATGGTAACCCCGGCGGTAAATTCCGGATTAAGTTCGTAACCTTCCGGATGTGTAATTACAAAGTCAACATTGGCTTTCTTCATTACTTTCACGAACGAATTGGGTACCGCATGCGGCAATGCCTTAGGGTGTGGAGCCCAGGTAAGCACCACTTTTGGCCTTGCAACAGTTTTATATTCTTCTATAGTTAAAGCATCGGCTAAAGCCTGTAAAGGGTGCTCTGTAGAACCCTCCAGACTAATTACCGGCACTGATGCATATTTTTTAAATGAATTGATAACCTGCTCTTCTTCATCCTTTTGCTTATCTGTAAGTGAAGGAAAGCTTCGCACGGCAATAATATCACAATACTGCGATACCACCTGTGCTGCCTCCTTTATATGTTCGGCCTTATTGCCGTCCATAACCACACCATCTTCAAATTCCAACAGCCAGCCTTCGGTATTAAGGTTCATCACAATGGCATCCATCCCAAGGTTAAGGGCCGCTTTTTGTGTGCTCAGCCTTGTACGCAAACTTGGGTTAAAGAACAATAACCCAAGTGTTTTGTTCTTCCCAATTTCCTTGTTGGCAAAAGGTGCTGCCTTAATGGCTTTAGCCAATGCTACCAGCTCACTAAGATCCTGTATATCATCAACAGAAGTGAAGTTTTTCATTAGTGTATTTATTAATCTTTATTGATTATAATATTCTGATGCAAGTTTTAAGGAGTTAAGATAATCACTATCAAACTCTATGGTCCTTATTTTATCAAGCTTAAATTTTCGTTCGCCTACCCATTGTGCGCGGGTGTCGATCCATTCGATCCTGATCGTTTTATCGTTAATATCTTTTAACCGGCCGGGATATATAGACTTCTCCGATTTTTTGGTGAACGCAAACATTTCATATTTAGAATCCAGGTACCTGAAAATTTCCTGAATGTTCTCTAAAGGTACTTTTTCATTATAAGCAGGCGTAGTGCCTTTTAAGCTAATTACAGCTTCTGCAAACTCTTCCTGTTCATCCTGGTACACCTCATCAATACGTTTGTTCCTCACAATAATATAACCGTCAATTAAATAATCTGCCGGGTTAGTTTTCAGGAGGATCCAATCCTCAGTATAGTCCAAAAGAAAACCCGAAATTATCTTTTTCCTGTCTGAAAACTCTATAGAGATCAGTTTATTTAAATAGATATCCAGCTTGCCGCCAATTTTCATACTTCCCATTTAAAACTTTAAAGCGTTTTTTAAGCCTGCAAAAAAAACATTTACATCTTCCTTAGTAATTGAAAGAGGAGGAAGTATGCGCAGCAGGTTTTTTTGCGATGCATTACCGGTAAAAATGTGCTCATCATAAATAAGCTTCTTTCTAAGTTCGGTAACATCATAATCAAACTCAAGGCCCAGCATTAAACCGCGCCCTTTAATGTTTTTCACTTCGGGTATTTGTGCCGCAAGCTCTTTAAAGTATTCGCTTACAGTATTTACGTTATCTATAAGGTTTTCCTTTTCGATTATTTCTAATACCGATAACGCTGCCGCAGATGCCAGATGATTCCCGCCAAAAGTGGTACCCAGCAAGCCAAATTTCGCCTCAAATTTAGGAGATATAAGTATTCCCCCAATTGGGAAACCGTTGCCCATTCCTTTGGCAAGCGTAATAACATCCGGTTTAATACCGTGGTGCTGGTGCGCAAAGAATTTCCCCGAACGGCCGTAACCGCTTTGTATTTCATCAAGAATCAAAACAACATCATTTGCCTCACAGGCTTTAGAAACTGCCTGAAAAAATTCAGTAGTACCCTGGTCTAACCCGCCAACACCCTGTATGCCTTCAATGATTACGGTAGTAACATCGCCTTTTGCAATTTCGGTGTTAAGTGCATCAATATCATTTAACGGAAGGAATACCACTTCATGGCCTGCGTTTAATGGCGCAACAATAGATGGATTATCAGTCGCAGCAACAGCCGCCGATGTACGCCCGTGGAATGCTTTTTTAAAAGCAATTACTTTCTTTTTCCCGTTGTGGAAAGAAGCCAGCTTTAGTGCATTCTCGTTAGCCTCTGCACCCGAATTACACAGGAACAGCGTATAATCAGGATAACCGGAAAGTTGTGTAAGCTTTACCGCAAGTGCTTCCTGTATTGGGTTTTGTATGGAGTTAGAATAAAATCCAATTTTACCCACCTGCTCTGTGATTGCTTTTACATAATCAGGGTGGGAGTGACCGGCCGAAATTACGCCATGGCCACCGTAAAAATCCAGGTATTCCTGGCCATTATCGTCCCATACTTTTGCACCCAGCGCTTTTACCGGGGTAATATTATATATGGGGTATACGTTGAATAAACTCATCTCTTATGTTAGTAGTTTATGGTTTGTTGTTCATTGTTTCCCCCTTTGGGGGTTAGGGGGTTTTTTTAAAACCCCGCTGCCTTAAGTTTTAATCCTGTTGTTTCCTCCAGGCCAAACATAAGGTTCATATTCTCAATCGCCTGCCCGCTTGCACCTTTAATAAGGTTATCTATTACAGATGTTACCAATAAGTAGTTGCCTTTTTGCTCCAGGCTTATAAAACAGTTGTTTGTTTGTATGGCCAGTTTAAGGCTAATGCTCTCTGTTGTAACCTTTACAAACGGCTCATTATTATAATAAGCTTTATATAATGCTACAACCTCATTAAAATCGGTTGTAAGTTTTGTATAGAGCGTTGCAAAAATACCACGGGTAAAATCGCCACGGTTAGGGATAAACAATAATTCTTCGTTAAATCCCTGTTGTGTTAGTTGCAGGCTTTGAGTTATCTCTCCCAAATGCTGGTGCTCGAACGCTTTGTAATGCGACATATTATTGGTACGCCAAGGATGGTGCGAAGTAGCCGAGGGCATAATCCCGGCACCGGTACTGCCCGTTGTGGCGTTTATATGTACGGTATCTGCTAATAAATTATTTTTAGCCAAAGGAAGCAAAGCCAGTTGAATAGCCGTTGCAAAACAACCGGGATTAGCAATATACTGTGCCTGTTTAATGGCTTCACGATTAAGTTCCGGCAGGCCATAAACAAAGGTTTTGCCTTTAAGAACAGCATCTTTTGCAAGACGGAAATCATTACCAAGGTCGATGATCTTAGTATTATCCGAAAAAGCATTGGCTTCCAGAAAAGATATTGATTTACCATGCCCCAAACAAAGGAAAACCACATCAACATCGGGGTTAACCGTATCTGTAAACTTAAGTTCAAGGCTGCCGTAAAGGTCATCGTGCACCGATGCTACAGCGCTTCCTGCATTGGTAGTGCTGTACACAAAATTGATATATGCCTGCGGGTGGTTTACCAGCAAACGTAGCAATTCGCCTGCCGTATACCCCGATCCGCCAATGATGCCAATGTTAATCATACGTTTCGTTGTTTACCTGTGCATAAATATTTTGGGCATTACCCACAATTTTTATAAATCCCTTGGCATCGTCTGCCGTCCAGGCATTGTTTACCTCGCCATACTGGCCAAAGCCTGTGTTCATTAAATCGTGTGCCGACTCAATGCCATCCAGTGTAAAGTGGTACGGCTTAAGGGATACGGTCACGGTTCCTGCAACGGTTTTTTGTGTGTCTTCCAAAAAAGTTTCTATGTTGCGCATTACCGGGTCAAGGTATTGCCCTTCGTGAAAAAGCATGCCGTACCAGTTACCCAGCTGCTCTTTCCAGTACTGCTGCCATTTGCCAAGTGTGTGTTTTTCAAGCAGGTGGTGCGCTTTTATGGTGATTAGCGGAGCCGCAGCCTCAAAGCCTACACGGCCTTTAATGCCTATAATAGTATCGCCCACATGAATGTCGCGGCCTATGGCATACGCCGAAGCCAGTTTTTCAAGCTTTTGTATGTTAGCCGATGGTTTTTCAAACTCATTATTTACACCAATAAGTTCGCCTTTCTCAAAATGAAGGGTCACTTTACTTTCTTCAGTCTTTTCTAATTGCGACGGGTAGGCGCTGCCCGGTAATGGCTGCGATGATGTAAGCGTTTCTTTACCGCCCACGCTCGTTCCCCAAATACCTTTGTTAATAGAGTATTGCGCTTTTTCCCAGCTGTATTCCACACCATTTTTTTGCAGGTATTCCACTTCCTGCTGGCGTGTAAGTTTTAGGTCGCGAATAGGGGTAATGATCTGCATTTCCGGAGCAATGGTCTGGAAAACAAGGTCGAACCTAATCTGGTCGTTACCGGCACCGGTACTGCCATGCGCAATAGCATTGGCATCTACGCTCTTAGCATAGCGCACGGTTTCCAAAGCCTGGAAAACCCTCTCGGCACTAACCGATAGCGGATAGGTGTTGTTTTTAAGCACGTTGCCATATACCAAATATTTAATGGCTTTGTCATAGTACTTATCTATAATATCAAGGTTAACGTGGTTTGCGCTACCCAGTTCGTAGGCGCGTTTTTCTGTAGCTGCAAGTTCTTCGTCGCTAAAGCCGCCCGTGTTTATAAGTATGGTATGCACTTCATACCCCAAATCGTTTTTAAGATACTTAAGGCAGTAAGACGTGTCTAAGCCGCCACTGTATGCCAAAACTAATTTTTTACTCATGGTGTTATTATTATAAATTTATTGTTCTTCTTTTATTAATCGCGTTGCTTTTGTAATCGTGTCAATTGCAAAGGTGCGCCTGGCAAATTCGGTATCAATATTAAATGAAACCTCATGTTCACGGTTTGTTTCAGGCAGTACCGGCGCTTTAAACGGTACGGTAATTATATTCGTTGGCTCATTTAGGTTTATCAGCCTTAAATTTTTCAGTTCATCATCCAGTAAAATGTAGGTGCCTGTATTCTTCTCAGTATACGATGGCACAATATACCCCAGCATATTATAATATCCCTTGTAAGTAAATGTTTTTATCACTTCCCCGTAGTTGTTTATAAGGCGGGCGTTATTTTCATTTACATTATCTGTAAGTTCATCAATTACCAAAATTGTAGCGTTGTTGATTAACTTAGTGTGCACTACGGTTTTGTCTCCCTCATATAGGTCAATACGCTTACCGTTGGTATTAAGTATTGTACTTCCCGTAAGCACAAAAGCATTATTTGACGGGAACTCTATTGTACCACCATGCCCTCCGCCCCCATAATAGGAGTCATGAAATTTTTCTATAACCCGGCCATTTTTGCCTATCATTAAAAAGCACTCATCGCCCACATCACTATCGGGTATCCAGAAATCCAAAATAAAAATAAAAGCGTCAAAGCCTTTATGGTAACCCATAAAGTGCGGCAGGTAAGTATTGGTTAAAGCCAGTGCATCTTCGCAAATAACACCTTTAAAATCATCTTTTGTGAAGATTTTTTTAAACAGCTGCTTACCGTTACGTTCCTTTACTGTAATGGTGTAGCGTATATCATACCCGTTATAAACCGCTTTTTCTGCCATGTCTCCCTTATATGTGTTGCAGGTATATGATACTTTTTTAAGCGTATCCATTGCTGCCTCACACGTTAAAAGGTATCTGTTGTTTTCTATAATTGTATCCTTCTTTATATAAAGCGAATCAATATAAGGAGTGGTTGAAACATTGTATACTGTATCCTGTGCTTTGTTGCTATTAGTGATAACAACTTTTTCGGCTGCTTGTTCTTTACAAGCCGAAAACAGGCACATAATAATTGCGATACTTATGTATATAACCTGTCTCATTATTTAGATTTGCCTATTACAGCATTTATAAACAGGAAGAGTTTGTTATCTTCATCCTTTTTAGCAGGAACATCTTCTTTTTTAAGGAATAGTGCCTGCTTGATGCTTTTTAGCCTGTCCAGCACTTTCTTATTAAAGGTGTATTGATCCTCTTCCTTGTCGCTCTTCTTTTCGGCAGGGTCATACAGCATCCCGGTGCACAGGCACATTTTATAGTCCTTGCGCTGCAGGATGTCAAAATTATTGCAGCCGCTGCAGCCTTTCCAAAAGGTAGGGTCATCGGTCAGTTCGCTAAAGGGTACCGGTTTATAACCGAGTTCCGAGTTTATTTTCATAACCGCAAGGCCGGTGGTAATACCAAATATTTTTGCACCCGGATATTTTTCCTGCGAGTAATTAAATACGCGTTCTTTTATTTTTTTTGCCAGGCCTAAATTCCTGAAATCAGGGTGCACAATAAGGCCGGAGTTGGCCACGAACTTGCCGTGCGACCAGCTCTCTATATAACAAAAGCCTGCAAACTTACCATCGCCTATAGCAATAATGGCATCGCCGTGTTCCATTTTCTTAACTATATATTCGGGCGAACGCTTAGCTATACCTGTACCGCGCTGTATGGCAGATGCGTACATGGTGTCGCAAATTTCCTGTGCAAACTTGTAGTGCTCTTCTCGGGCTATTACAATAGATATATTCATTTCGGGGAAAAGAAATAAATGATGTATAAATAGGGAACTAATAGTGGTGTAACGAGCGGGACGGACCGGCTCTAAAATATAAGCATACCTTACGGCCTGAGGCGCATAGGGCTCGGGAAATTGTTTAGGTTGCTTATAAAACCATGGTCTGTTAGAGAAGACCCTATGTGTAAAACAGATTGTGTTTTCAATTCAGTAAAAATAAAAGTGAACATTCAGGCTAAAAACTTTGCGGCGATATTAATACAGCCGCACCATCCGGCAGGGTACCGGGGTGTTAATGCGCGACATAGCGTTACTATGTAATTCAGGTTTATTCATGGTTGCAAATGTATAGCATTTTAAAAAAACATAGGCTAATTTTATTCTAAAAAAAATCAAATATCACTAATAACCCCTAAAAAGTTATGGTTTAAGAGTTAACCTATTGTTATTATATGCAAATAGCGCTCCAAAAAGGAGCGCTATTGGTATTTTAATCAATATTTTTTATTTGCTGATGGCCTTACCTGTCTCCTTTAAAAACAGGCTTACTACTATTGATGCGGCTATTACTAAGATGAAGAATAACCCGGCCTGCTGAAAATGCGCCTCATGGTTGGCCACTTTATTTAACGATGTGCCGTATAAATAACTAAATACAGGCCCTAAAAGAGAGGTAACACCAAAGGTTAAAAAGTTAATGGTGCCTGTTGCGCTGCCTTTTACACTATCGGGATTTGCTTCCTTAATTATAGAATAAGGTATCATTGCCGCACCCGATGCTACTCCTAATATAAAGGTACTTATGTATGGAGAATAAAGGCCGGGCAAATAACATAATTGTGCCAGGCTGAGTATCATTACTACAGCGCCTATAGCCAGTACGGGTTTACGCCTGCCAATTTTATCGGCAAACCAGCCCATTAGCGGGCAGCCCACGGCCCAGCCCATAGGTACTAAGGCACACGCTATGGTAGCGGTACTGTAATCTAAGCCGCGGCCTGCCTGAAAAAAAGCCACGCCCCATGTCATGGCGAAAATGGTAGTAGGGGAGAACAGTAATCCTGATACAAGCCCTGATAAATAACTTTGCGGGTTAGAAAATACAATTTTGTAGGGTGCTAATAATTTAGGTTTTGGCCCGGCTGTAACGGCTTCTTCCTGTTGTGCAGGGGTAAAGTAAAAAATGAGCGCGGCAATTATAAATGCTATTATGCCAAAGCCTATCCAGAAACTTACCAGGCCAACACCGCTTTTTAAAATGGGTGCCGATAAAAACTGTCCTGCCGAACCACCCAACATACCTAAACTTTGCGTGGCACCAATGGCCGTTGCCAAATGCCTTGGCGAAAATGCCCTTGCTGCAAGGTACACACATGCCGGGAACGCCAGTGCCGACCCCATGCCCTGTAGCAGCCTGCCTGCATAACCCGTATACACATTTGCCATTGAAAAAAGCACACAGCCCAACCCAAGTATAATTACACCTATAAACAACGGGTATTTTGCGCCTATCCTGTCTATAGCTACACCCGCTGCCAGGCTGGTTATGGAGTAGGTTAGATAGTATGTGCCTATTACGCTGCTAACAGTGCCCGTTCCCGTGGCAAAAGCATCTACCAGTTGTGGTATCATAATGCTTGGGGCAGAACGTACTGCATATTCTAAAGCATAAAATAACAGCCCCAGTATCCAGGCTGTTATAAACGGGTTCCATTTTTTCTGATTTGATATCGTTGTCATTGTAGTTTTAGCTTCAAAGTGAAGCAATAAATTTACAACCACTAATTTGATTTAAACCACTAAATCGTTTTTATAAGATTATTATTGTGAATTACGCATGTATGCGCGGATAAAATTATCGGGTATGAAAAAATAAATGCAATATTAGAATCAGGAAATTAGCTATATTTTAATTTTAGTGTGATTTTTATAATTACTAAGCATTATATTGAATTCATTTTGATTTAAAAGAATAACTTCATCAAATCCGAAACATAACCCAAAAATAAATTGATCGGCAGCATCTCTAAATTGCGTGCCAAAATGATAATGATCACCCTGATAATAATTGTATAGTGCAGCGATACCATTGGGTTTTAAATCGGATACAAGTACCAGTTTACTTGTAATTGCATCCCTATTATATTCACCTAAAATTATGATATCATCGATGGATTGTATAGGATATAGATAAATTTCATAATCGATGACCAACTGGATCATGGTCCCGTCTGACGTTTTAAATACAAATGAATCGTCCGGCTCGTATTCACAGCCATCTTCATTAACCGAAATTCTATAGATCTCGTTAACTGTTTTTCCAATCAAATAATCTAAAGTGTATTTTTCCATGAAATATCAGTTATAACTTCGCATTCAGTTTCTTTACTATAAACGGCAGTGTTAACCCCTGCCCAATAAGCGTGAACAATACTACTGCTACCGATATAAATATTATAGCATTCCTAAACGGGAACGGGCTGCCATCGGCTAAGGTTTCGGGTAAGCCCAGTGCTATGGCCAGCGATACTATACCCCGCATACCCGACCAGCTGATAATAAGGCTGTTCTTAAAGTCGAGCAATGCACCCTCGGGCACTTTCCTTTTTTTAGAGGCAAAGGCTTTTTGCAGGTTTATTTTTTGCAGGAATACACGCGCCATGCGCAGGGCCAGGGCCACAACGGTTATTATTAGCGCTACCAGTGTATAAAAACCTGCATCTGTAGGTTCTATGTTTTGCAGTACGTACGGGAACTGGAGCCCTATAAGGATAAATATCAATCCGTTAAGCAGGAATATAATTACATCCCAAATAGATTTTGATTCGTTTTTAAAAGATACGGGGAATATTTTATTGCTAAAATGTGCTATAGACAGCCCTAATGTTACTGCAGCAATTACACCCGATACATGTAATTCTTCGGCTAACAAATAAGTAATGAAAGGCATGAGCAGCATAAAGCTTATTATAACTATCTTGTTCTTATTAACCCGCATTATTATAAAGGCCAGAACTTTACCCATAATAAAACCCACCACAAAGCCCCCGCCAAGAAGCAGTAAAAATTGCAGTGAAGCCTTCCATAATACAAACGACGTTCCTGTTACGGCCGCGACGGCAAAACGGTAAGCAACCAGTGCCGAGGCATCGTTAACAAGGCTTTCGCCCTCCAGTATGGTATTGGTTTTATGCGAAAGCCCCAGCCCTTTGGTAATACTCATGGCAGCAACGGCATCTGTAGCCGATAATATGGAGCCTAAAACAAATGCCAGCGGCCAGGTCATGCCCGGAATAAGGTAGTATGCCACTACGGCTATTCCTGTTGCAGTAAGGAATACCAGTGATACAGATAGTGTACCAATGGTATTTATGTTTGTTTTAAATTCGTCGAAAGAGATGTTAAACGCCGCATCATATAGTAAAGGCGGAAGGAAGATAAGGAAAATAATTTCGGGGTTAATTTCTACTTTGGGTATTTCCGGAATAAAACCTATGCCGATGCCTGCTATAATAAGGAGGATGGGGTAGGGTAGTTTTATTTTATCGGCCATTGCCGAAAGCCCTATCATTAAGGCAAGGATAAATAAAACTACGGTGTAATTTTCCATACGGTGCTTTTTATTAAAACCCGTAACGGCTTTCTCAAGTGGCTGCAAAAAACTATTTGCTGCATTAAGAAAAGTCAGTACGGGTTGTAAGTTATTATTTACAAGGCAAAAAATTACCTAAGCCAAATATAGTATTTTAGGAGTTATTACTATAATGCATAGTGTTACTCTTTTTCTTCGGCAACAAATTGAGAATAGTATAAGTTTTTATAATATCCCTGCTCACGGTTTATAAGTTCGTAGTGGGTGCCATCTTCTACAATTTTGCCTTTATCCATTACTATTATCTTATCGGCATTAACAATGGTTGCCAGCCTGTGTGCAATAACAATAGAGGTACGGCCTTTAGTAACAGCATCGGTAGCGTTGCGTATCAGTTCTTCGCTGTAGGTATCTATAGACGATGTTGCTTCATCTAAAATTAATATGCCCGGGTTGCTTACATAAGCCCTTAAGAAAGCAATAAGCTGGCGCTGGCCAGATGACAGCATAACACCACGCTCTTTTACATTATAATCATAACCGCCTGGCAGGCTCATAATAAAGTTATGTACACCAATAGCTTTAGATGCTTCAATAACCATTTCGCGGGTAACAGATGCATCATTTAGTGTAATGTTGTTCAGTATCGTATCGGCAAAAAGGAATACATCCTGCAATACAATAGCTATCTGGCGGCGAAGGCTATCCAGTGTAAACTCATCTATATTAGTACCGTCTATAGTAATAGTACCGCTGTCTATTTCATAAAAACGGTTAAGTAGATTAATAATAGTACTTTTTCCGGCACCGGTAGCGCCCACAATAGCTATGGTTTGCCCGGCTTCAATTTTCAGGCTAATTCCCTTTATAACCTCTTCATTTTCGATATAGCTAAAACGAACGTTGTCAAAATTAAGCTCTCCTTTAAAGTGCCATGCCGCAGTGCTGCCGTTTTGCTGTATATGGTCTTCCATATCAAGCAGTTCAAAAACCCTGTCAGATGCTACAATACCCATTTGCATCTCGTTAAACTTATCTGCAATTTGGCGTAAAGGGTTAAACAGCATGCCTATAAACATGGTATAGGCAAAAAGGTCACCGGGAGTGGTAACGCCATCGCCGCCAAGGATGCTCACGCCGCCATACCAGATAACAAGGCCCAGGGTAAGCGACGAAATAATATCGGCAATAGGGAAAAATATAGAGTTGTAAAGTATGTTCTTTAACCAGGCATCATTATGCTTTTGGTTAATTACTTTAAATTTTTCGTATTCAATATCTTCACGGTTAAAGAGCTGCACTATCTTCATACCCGTAACACGCTCCTGTACAAAGGTATTAAGGTTAGATACCTGCGTGCGCACCTCTTCAAAAGCGCCTTTCATTTTCTTTTGGAAAATGCGGGTTGCAATAACAAGTATGGGCATAGCCAGAAGCACTACAAACGTAAGCTTCCAGTTCATGTAGAACATAATACCTATAATAACCAGCATTTTTAGCATGTCGCTGATTATCATAAATAATCCCTGGCTAAATATCTTGGCTATAGATTCTATATCAAAAACAGTACGCGTTACCAGGCGCCCTACAGCCTCGTTGTCAAAGAATTTCATACGGAAACTGCTTATGTGCGCAAACAGTTTTTCGCGAATATCCTTTACAATATCCTGGCCCAGCCAGTTAGCCCAGTACACAAAGTAAAACTGTGCTGCAACCTCTAAAATTAGCGCTATACCCATAAGACCTACATATTTAAGCAGGCCGGGCATGTCTTTATTCATAAGGTAATTATCTACCGTTTCCTTTAGCAGGTAGGGGCGTAGCGCTGCAAAGACAGAGAGGGCTACAGAAAATACTATTACCCAGATAAAGCGTGCTTTGTAGGGTTGGGCAAACTGCATCACTTTTTTAAGCGACGATGTTTTTTTATGTGGAGTGTTCTTTATGGCTTTCATATAATATAAGGGCTTAAAGGTACGGATAAATTACCTTGGTAAGGTACAATCCGTGTGCCGGTGCCGATGCGCCTGCATGGCCACGGTCGCGGCTTTCTATAATACTGCGCACATGGGCTGTAGTAATTTTACCAAGGCCCACATTAACCAGTGTGCCTACAATAGCACGCACCATGTTGCGCAAAAAACGGTCGGCGGTTATGGTAAAAACTATTTGGTTGCCGTGCTGTTGCCAGTGTGCGTGGGTAATTTTACAATCAAACGTGCGCACATCGGTATTTGTTTTAGAGAAGCACTTAAAATCGGTATATTCCAATAGTATTTGTGCTGCTTCGTTCATTCTAACTATATCTAACGGGTAAAAATGAAACCAGCTGCCTTCGTTCTCAAAGGCATCTTTAAAGGTATGCAGATGGTATTCGTACGTTCGGCTGGAGGCATCAAAGCGGGCATGGGCATCGTTATGCAGGGGTATAAACCGGTACACCACAATGTCTTTAGGTAAAAAAGAGTTAAGTTTCATTACCAGTTTATCGGCGTCAAAATCAAGGTCAAGGTCAAAATGGGCATACATTTGGCGGGCATGTACACCGGTATCGGTACGGCCTGCGCCCATAACATCAATTTCGGTACGCAGCAGGGTAGAAAGGGCTTTGTTAAGCGTTTCCTGTACCGATGGGCTGTGCGGCTGGTACTGCCATCCGCAGTAGTTTTTACCGTTATAAGCAAACTCTATAAAATACCTCAAAACGCTCTTTTAAAATTTGTACAAAGATAGGGTTTTTCGGTGGCAAAGTTGCAGAGAAGCAAAGTTGCAAAGTTTAAAAAACAAATTGTAAAGGTTAAATATTTGCAGCTGCCAGGGTATATAAGCTTAAAGCCGTGATCAAAACTTTGCGACGCTGCCACTTTGAAACTTTGCAACTAACCATTAACTTTACAACATTAAACTTTACAACTGCAAATTGACAAAAATCCTCCTCCTGTCCGATACCCATAGTTATATAGACGATACCATACTTAAATATGTGCGGATGGCCGATGAAGTTTGGCATGCCGGAGATATAGGCGACCTAAGCGTTACCGATGCCATTAAAGCCGAAAAGCCCCTGCGCGGGGTGTATGGCAATATAGATGATGCTAAGGCACGGATGGAATTTCCGCTTAACAACCGTTTTTTTTGTGAAGGCGTAGACGTATGGATAACCCACATAGGCGGATATCCCGGCAAATACAATCCCGCAGTGCGGCAGGAGCTTATGCTTAACCCGCCCAAATTATTTATTTGCGGGCATTCTCACATTTTAAAGGTGCAGTTTGACCAAAAGTATAACCTGTTGCACATGAACCCCGGGGCTGCTGGCACGCATGGTTTTCACCAGGTGCGTACCATGCTGCGGTTTGATATTGAAGGCGACAAGATACAGAACCTCGAAATTATTGAGATCGCTAAAAAGGGCTAATAGTTAAGGTTGTAATTTAAGGGTTCATTACCTACTGTAATAAGGTGCTCAACCGTTTCGTTCGAAGCATTTCTTCTGTATTTAAAAGCCAGTACCTGGTTTTTGGCCACAGTAAACGTATATTTTATAGTACTGTAATTATTTTGGTACGTAGTGCTTTCCAGGTAAAGGTTATAGCTAAAAGGCTCATCAAGAGTAATTATCTTATTATGTATTAACCCGCTAAAATTTGTGGGCAAATTGCCGTTAAGGTAATCAGGTACGTTATTAACTGTAATGGTTAGCGCAACGCTGTCCTGTAGTTTAAACAACTTTTGTTCGCTAAAGTTCAGGGTATAATCTTCGGCATCGCTTATAGATATATCTGTAATAACAGTATTAGAGTAATCTGTATTTTGTTCCCTTGCCGGGGATGACTGATTAATTAGCATCGAAATATTATCATAGTTTTCAGGCTTTGGAATTATCATTTTATAATATCCGTTACCATCGGTGGTAGTATAGCTTATTACGTCTTCATCTGCTAAAGAAGGGCCTATTATAAACCAGCCGTCGCGTTCGCCCTTTTCAATAAAAATAGTTAGGGGTATACCTTGCAATGGTTCGTTATTTTGATTGAGGATCCTGCCCTGCAGAAGTATCCTGGTATCACCGGTATAGTAAATTTTATCATCACAAGCCTGTAAAAATGAGGCAAAACATATAAGAAAGAATATTTTTTTTATCATGGCTGTAATTATTTAGAGATGCCGAAACGCACACCTGCACTAACATTAAACTGGTTTAATTTCCTAAAATAGTCACGGTACTCCGCAGCAGCTTCGGTATTGGTAAAAATCCAATTATACCTGGCGCCTGCATATATGGCAAACCAGTTGGCTATTTCGTATTCGGCATCAACTCCCAGTCCAAACAGGTTTCCCTCCTGGTCGCCGTATTCCTTCCTTCTCGTTCGCTGTATAATACTTGTTTGCCCTGCCATAATTGCGGGGTTAATGCTAAATTTTTCTGTTACAGGTAATTTGTAATATACTTTTGCAAAATAGGTATTTACATTAGTATGCTCTGCATTTGCAGCCAATGAAGCATCTGATACATTGTACTGCGAAAAATTATATCCTATGCCGAAATAAAAATTATATACCGTAAAAAGGTTAAGTTCAGTACCTGCGCCAAAATTTCCCTTGTGTGCGCTTAAAAAATTATTGCCGGTACTGCCCGGCTGCATGTAATATATTTTGCTTAGCACACACATCCTGAAACGGTTTGGGTTGCGTTGCGACTTTGCAACAGTGTCCTGCGCAAAAACGCTGCCAGCCAGCAGTATGAAAGCATACATTAAATAGTAATTTTTCTTCATAATTTTAAGGGAGCATAGGGCAAAGGTGGTGGTGCAGCCTGCCGTTGTTTTAAATTGTGGTTTTGGTTGTAAGTTTTAGATGCATAAATACATAAAAGGTTGCTTAGTAAAACATTATTTTTGAGTAAATTAGTAAACGATTTAGAGTTTAAATAAATAATCCGCCAACCAAACATGCTACACTATGAAAATTGCTTTTTTTTCTGCCAAGCCTTACGATAAAGTTTTTTTTAACCGCTATAACAGTTTTGGTTTTGAAATTGAATATTTTGAAACCCACCTTGGCCCGCATATAGTTAATGTTATAGAAAACGCTTATGCCGTATGCGTGTTTGTAAACGATAAGCTTAATGCCAGTGTTATAGGGCAGCTTGCGGCAAAAGGCGTAAAGCTTATTGCCCTGCGTTGCGCCGGCTTTAATAATGTAGATGTAGATGCAGCAAAGGCCCACGGAATACGGATTTGCCGCGTTCCTGCCTATTCGCCCGAAGCTGTTGCCGAACATGCTGTGGCCATGCTGCTTACCCTTAACCGTAAAACCCATAAAGCCTATAATCGGGTTCGTGAACAAAACTTTGCGCTTAACGGCCTGCTGGGCTTTAACCTGCATGGTAAAACCGTAGGTGTTATAGGTACCGGTAAAATAGGGAAGGCATTTTGCAAAATTATGCTGGGTTTTGGCTGTATTGTTTTGGCATACGATCTTTATAAGGATGAAACGCTTGAAACTGCAGGAGTAACCTATACTACCCAACAGGAGCTATTGGAACGGTCTGATATTGTATCGCTGCACTGCCCGCTTACGCAGGAAAACCATTACCTTATAAATAAAGAAGTGCTTGGTACCATGAAAAAAGGTGTTACACTTATAAATACCAGCCGTGGCGGCCTTGTTTGTACTGCCGATATTATAGAGGCGCTAAAAAGCGGACAGGTAGGCTACCTGGGTATAGATGTTTATGAGCAGGAAGATAAACTGTTTTTCCGTGACCTGTCGGGCGATATTATACAGGATGATACCATACAGCGGCTTATGAGTTTTCCTAACGTACTGGTAACAGCACACCAGGCCTTTTTTACCGATGAAGCTTTATCGCAAATTGCACAGGTAACATTAAGCAGCATTGCTGCCTTTGCCGATGCTAAAGAACCTGAAGATAAAGCCGTTATTTTAGTATAAATAATTAGTATAAACATGAAGTTAATAATACAAAAGCCCCACAGTTGTGAGGCTTTTGTATTATATTAGGGTTTATTAGTCCTGTTTACTCCTTATCTTTTTTATGTACTAAAAGCTTATCAATAATTTTGCGGGAAACATTGTCAGGAAAAGCATCATTACCGGTTACTAATACCCCTTTATGGCCAAATTTAGACTGTATGCCGTAAACCGTGGCTTTTTCATCAGGGTCTGTTTCTCCTTCGTAAAAGTATATGTGGGCAATTTCAAATTCATCTTCGCCAAATTTACCCGACGTACTTGCAATAGCATTTTCGTCAAGGTTAAAATCTTCGGTAAAGCCTTTTAACCTTAGTTCATCAATGGCTTTAATAACAGTTGCATAGTGGTATGTAATTTCCATGTGTGTTGTGTGTGTTTTGGTTAAAACCAAATTTAAGCAAAAACGCACATAATAACTACATTATTTGTATGAATTTAAAGGCAATTACATGAAAGGGGTTTACTAAGATTCTTCAGAATATTTAGATTGCTTCATTCTCCGCAAAGACGTTAGGTAAAAAAAGAGCTTCAATATAGGAGCTTTGACACCCATTTCTTCACATAATTTCTTAGCGAGCAAAATGCCGTCCGAATGTCAAGGGTGGCAATGTAGCGCGGCAATCTGTTTCAGGAATGAATTAAACTTAAATGAATTTAAGGTACAGATGTTATTC
>Ga0247814_10001024_pt1 | contig 17781 bp, 10 predicted proteins | sample UWRJL179409R1_FD_179947 | JGI IMG/M metagenome (GOLD analysis project Ga0247814, IMG submission 179947) | Plant litter microbial communities from Arlington Agricultural Research Station in Wisconsin, United States - UWRJ-L179-409R-1 | ecosystem: Environmental > Terrestrial > Plant litter >...
AGGGGATTAGTATTCAATAATAAAAAATCGGCATCCTTGTTTACCTCTATTGAACCTGACTCGCTATCGCCACAATATTCTGCAAAATTTAATGTAGCCGCTCGTAAAATGTCATAATTCGAAAGTCCGGCCTTCACATAATTCTTTATCTCTTCGTGAAAGCCAAAGCCGGGCACAATAAATTTCGAACTGCTGTCCGGACTAATCAAAAGTTTCACGCCGGATTGGTTAAGTCTGTTTACGATGGCCATGCGTTCCTCTATTTCTTTTGCATAATGTGCTATTTCTTCTTCCAGCGCGATTTTTCCCATCTTCTCCCGATATAGATTTGTTTGATCTGCCCATGTGTTTACTAGATTAGCATCAAGAAACTCCATTCCAAGCTGATTTTTCATATAATCCACATTGTATTGGCCATATCCAATAATGTACCACTGTAAGGTGGGTGATATATAGATGTTATTTGCTTTAATTTGAGATATCCTGTTTTGTAGCATTTCCTGTTCGCCTATCAGGCCTCCCAAATGTTCTATACAGTTATAATTCGACTTAAATATTGCTTCATCTGTTATAAGTACTCCTTTAGGGTTACTGGGAAAATGGCCTGCTATTTTTATTTTACGCTGCTTGCAAATACTGTCCAATTGTAAGAATGTAGCTTGATTCTTTACACTTAAAATTTTAATGAAATCAAACCCTTTTTCCTTGACATCTTTTACAAAATTGGCAAGTTCTGCGACTGACATTTCATAGCTTTTATGAATAGGAACCGACGAGAGATATAATTTTGGATAAAGCGAGGTTGGAGTATTAAACTTTCTTTTTATGTCAGCGTGATTCCATTCGCCACGCATGGATCGTAATTTGGTAACACCGTTGATTAGATTTAATATCAGGAATTTCTCAAGTTCTTTATTATCTTTTGGTAGGTGTACATGCGCATCTGCCAGGGTGGGCGCTATAAAGCGTCCGTTGCCATTTATAACATTTTTGGACGTGTACTTTGTCTGCTCATCAGGCTCTATAGCGCTAATCTTTCCGTTTTTTATAACAATTGTTTTATCTTTTAAGACTTCATTACTACGCATGGTAACAATAGATACATTTGTAAAAATATAATCTGCCTGGATTTGTGCGGATATATTTTGAGCGAAGGTCAATAGGAATAAATAGATGATTTGTCTCATAGTATTAATAATTAAATGCTCCCTTTGCTTCCAAAAGGTAAAAGTCATGGATAGTGTTGTCTTTAAGAAATTCATCATATCTTAAATCAAGATCCCTGTTTTTCAGGTTGAAAAGATTTTGCAAATTCCTGTATTTTTCCAGAGTGCTCGCACACCGTTGGTCTAAGGATGTATAGAGAGCACTGCCCTCCCGGGTAAAAACAGAGTTATGATCCAGTTTTTCCAAGCCTGTCCTGAACCTGGTAAACTGATCTGCCATTCTCGCAAGCAACTCATGCTTTTCGGCACCTTTAAAAGCATTTTGTGATATCAAAATGTCAAAACATTCTACTCTTCTGCATACAGTGTACAAGCCGTGAAAAGCGCCATACAGGTCCCGGTAATCCCATTCACTGCCCCCCAATTCCCGCATTGGAGTGGCGGAAGAAATTTTGAAAATTTCATCCTTTCTGTAAATTTGATAATAAAAATAGTTATGAGAGCCCTGATGTACCAGTTCTTCTATAAAATAAACTAAGTTATGGGAACCGGTTATGTAAAGGAAAAGCATTCCTAAAGTTTCTATAGAGGTAAAATTTAGGATTTTAGTATTATCGTGAAGATAAATTTTCTTGTTAGCAAACACCAGTTCTTCATAAAAATCAGGTGTATGGTGCTTTAGTATAATTAATGCCATCTCCAGCTGATTGTAACTTGTTTCCCATGCAGGATTATGCACGGGCTCACGATTGACAATATGGCCTTTATAGAATTGAAAAAAGTATCTTTCAAGGACAGGATGTATCTCTTTCAAGATCTCAAACTCCTGCACTTTCAATATGTCTCCTTTCTTTTCACCATCTTCATAGTAACCCAATTTCGGAAGGTAAGCAACTCCCTTCCTATTGTATGAGTAGTTGAATTCAGGGTTTTTCAAATCTTTAAAATACCCCTGAAGTATTTCAACTAATAGTGATTGAGAAAAAAGAAAATCTCGTTTACCATTGAAATAGGCATATAGCAAAGGTTCAGTAAAAACATTATCATCATTAAAATCTACTTTTTCCAATAAAGCAGGATTTTCTTTGTAGATTAGTAACTTTATAGTATCGATAATTGCATTTTTAACTTCTGCGATATCGTTGTGTCCTGAGTTATTCATTTTAAATTGGATTAAGATTCCGGATAATTAGGCGCATCTAGAATTCATTCTTCGAGCTTACATTTTAAATAATAGATCATAATCCCGAATAGTTATCATTACCAGATTCCACAATATATGTGCAATGCATCCCCAAATAAAACTTATCCGCAAACGAATAAGGGCAAATGCAACACCCGAAATTAAATAGGTGTATAACGTGAGCGGGCTCCATATGATGCTTAGTAAGGAATTGTTCTCATACATAGAAAAGTGGCTATAAGTGAAAGCAACTACTGAGATCCAAAATATCCACCTGAATTTCTCACGATAAGCATTCTCAATCTTTGATTTATTTTTTTTTACAAGAAAGTAAAATGTAAAAAAAAGAATTATGAACGAACAAATCTCTATTAAAAGCCTTTGAGCATCTTTGTAATCAGTGTCTTTAGGTGCTACCAATATTGCGATTGTATATGAAATCCCCAGCAAAAGAAAAGTGGCTTTTACCACTGAGAACTTAAGGCCCCACCTGTAGAGGAATTCTTCAATTATTGGTGCGAATAAAATTACTGAAATATAATATATTAGCTGCTCTCCCTGGCCGGCGGGAGGGGAAACAGTTTTATGAACGTGAGCGTTGTCTTCCAGCAATAGAGGGAAGAGCGTATGATTAAGCACTATCACCACCACAAAAAAAACAATGAAAACCGTTAGGAAAAGAAAAAATTTGGAGTGCCTGATGTTTTGTAAGTATGTCATAAGAAAAAATCAGGAAGAAAGCTTTATACCTTCTTCCTGGAATTAGTTAGTTGATTAATCCTGTCCACCACAGAATACCTCTTACTGTATCTACAAGTGGGTTTCCGGAAGGCTGGTAAGGGTTACGGCTTGGATCCGCAGGTGCAGAGTCATGACAAGCATTTTCAACACCACCTGAAATCGAAAGTAACAAATCTACTGAAGCTACCGCTTCCGAACGCTCTTTAAGAGCATCAAAACTTAATTTACTCATTTTTTAGAAATTAATGTTAATAATTAGTTGTATACAATGTGCACTTGCTACATTGACAATATTAACAATGTTTTAAGAATAATAATAAAAATAATTTAAGTTTAACCTTAGTGATAGTTTTACATTCACTTTTGTTAATTTTTTTGCAGTGAGTTGTTACTCTGTTATTAATAGGCTATTGGTCAGGATGTTTATACAATTTACGCTTTGCCTCATACCACTTGTTTTGTCAGGAATTTAATTGCACGACTTTTTAAATACGCTCAGACCCGTAAAATGAATTAAATTTAACAACTTTTTCTTTTTATTTTTTTTCGCGTTCAAATAGATATGTGTAATGCAACTACGAAATATTTGAGCATGATTTAAATTATGTGAGTTGAATTAAGAAATTAAATGAGTGATCTTACAAGAAATTTGGTTCAACGATTGGTTTTTGCTAAACTATCATATAGTTAAATTATTTTTGTAGGAGATTGGGCTGTTCGTACGCAACAAAAGAACAAATGTCATGAGTTTTCCTGCCTATCAGATAAATCCCTGCTTAATTGCTACCTTCACTAAAGAGCTGTCATCAGGCACATCAAAAGCCTGCTTCATTTGTATAACACGTCGTTGTATTGTACTGACGGCCAAAAATACTACTTGATCTAATTCCTTAAGCTTGTAGCCTTTAGATAAATAGAATAGGATCTGACGATTGTAATCATCAACCATCAAATCTTTTTGCCAAATTTTGCTTATGCAATCCTTTACAATGGGGCTAATATATTTTTCGCTATCCAGTACTTCCTGTATAATCCTTACGAGATTTTGGGGTGTAAGTTCTCCTTTACTTGTAAAGCCTTCAGGCCTAATTTTTTTATGAATATCATAAATTATAAGATATTCAGTGTGTGCAGTAATCATGATAATTCTACAACCAGGGTCGATATTCCGTAATAATAATGCAATATCTATACCCGAAAAAAGTTTCTGCACGGCATATTCCGGAAGGCTCATATCTATAAGTGCAATATCAAAATTTTGCCCACTTTTCACTTTTGATATTTCGGAGTATGCCTCTCTGCAATCATATGCTAATGTGACATTACAGTTCGTAAACACATTTTCAATAGCTTTTGTGTATCCCTCTATCGTCAAAGGATGATCATCTACAATCAGGATATTCATAAATAGACAGATTTAACAAAAGAGATAGTTTAACAATACCAAGATAGCGAAAGACATGCATAGTTTGGCTTTTCAAACTAATTAAATAATTATCTCATGAAAAAATTTTTCCTTCTTGCATGCTGTTCCATTTTAACACTCTTTTTAATTTCATGTAGTATCGATGAAATAGACAGCCCGACTGTATCAGAGGAACTAGTCATTTTGGATTCTGGGACATCAGGTACAACGCCCCAGGTAGTGCCGTCGTTACCGCATGGTGACGATGATCAGGACAAAGACAAAACCAAACCATAAATAAAACCCATAAAACGTGAGGCTTATATAAAAAAAGAATATTTTTATTAAAAAATATTCTTGGACTTTACTCCTAAGTTTTTCATCCTTATAACTCTTCTTACGTTGGCAAGCTGTAAGAAGGACGGCAATGCTGTTTATAGAAGTAGTGCCATTTCAGAAAAGATTAAAAGTACAGCTTTAATGGATGAGAGCCACAGGAATAGAGTTCTTGACAGTATATTCGAATCTATCATTAAGTGCGAGCCCGATACAAGTAAAACCAATTTGTTATTTAAGGTCGCTGGTAGCTACTACAATAGTGGTAGTTACGAAAAATATAGAAATGTATGCGATCATGCCCTTGAATTTTCATACGAAGTAGGTGATTCTTTATCAATAGCAAAATCACTACAATACCTGGGTGATTACCACGAAACTAAGCCTCAATTGGATAGCGCTTTGCTGTATTATATCAAATCTGAAAAGGTGTACAGGAAAGTCCGTGATTCATTAAATACCGGTAAGCTTCAATTGTATAAAGCGGGAATATTATATGATATTGGCGGATATGCAGAAAGTGAAGTCCTCACTATAGATGCTCTAGGATTTCTCAAAACTAAAAATAGTACACGGCTTAGATATGAATGTTACGTTCAAGTAGCCTTGTCCTTAAAGGAGTTAGAAAATTATGAAAAATCGTTGCACTACTTTGATACCGCCTTAAAGACCTTGGAAAGTCTAAAAATGGAAGGATATGATGAATATAAAATTTTATTATCCAAGGCTTCGTGCTATAATAATATTGGACAATTATTTTTGAAGAAACAGGAGTATTATAATGCTAAATCCTACTTCGAAGCTGCTTTAGAAACACCCACAATAATTAAAAGAAGGCCTGCACTATATGCCATGCTCCTTAACAACCTTGCTGCAGCTAAAATTTCACTCCATGATTATGACAATGTTGAAAAGTTACTATTTGAATCTCTAAATGTTAGAGAAGCGCAGGGTCTAAAACTTGGTATAGTTGCCAGTAAACTGAATATCGCAGAATTTTACCTGCAGAATGGAGATACTCTAAAGGCTGTTAATTACACTAAGGATGGATATTTTTTGGCTAAACAGATAGACAGTAACTATGATATACTGAAAGCGCTTACCTTTCTTGTACAGCATGACAAAAGGAATACAGGATACTATACCAAACTTTACATCACATCCAGTAAAGAAATTTACGAATTCCAAATTAGAACCAGAAACAAATTTGGACGTATTGCATATGAATCTGACCTTACAGATCAAGAAAACAAAATACTTAAAAAGAAGAACATATATATCGTGATTTGTGCTGTAATAGGTGGTATTCTGCTTTTTGCGTTGCTAATAATACATAAACTTAACTCAAGACGGAAAGAGCTTTTATACCAACAGGAGCAACAAAATTCAAATGAAAAAATTTATACTTTATTATTGACACAAAAGTCCAGTGCGAACGATGCCCGTAATAAAGAAAGGAAAAGGATTGCTATGGATTTACACGATAGAGTCGTAAATCGAGTATTTACAACACGTTTCAATCTAATGCAGCTCGGGTTGGATAATGAGACAAAAAAAAACGAATTAATAGAAGAGCTTGAGAGTACAGAAGAGGACATACGCCAAATTTCTCATGATCTCAGCAAAAATATCTTCGCAGACGCCACTGATTTTTATGAAATTACAAGAAGTTATCTGGATTCACAACAGTTTGAAGGAAAGGTTGTTTTTGAATTATTTATTGATAAATATATAGATTGGTCTGTTGTTATTATCGAGGTAAAAATCAATCTCTACAGTATAATTCAAGAAGCAGTTAAAAATGTTATAAAACATTCGGGGGCCAGCATGTGCAATATAGCAATTTTCTCAGAATCCATCAATCTTAAAATACGAATATGGGACAACGGGAAAGGTTTCACAATTAAGAAGCAGTTTGGAGGAATCGGTTTAAGAAATATCGAAGAGCGTGTTAAGAGTATCAGTGGTCAATTAAATATAACTTCAAGTATTGGAAACGGTACTACTATAGACATACATGTAAAAAGTAGTGCTTAATATGAGAGCAATGAAAAAAGGTTACTTGTCACTACATTTATTAAGTTAGAGTAAGAAAATGTTGGGCTGAATAAGATTGCAATGCTTTATAGTCAATTGGCTCAGCAGCCCAAAAGGATGGCACAGTCGTGGAGCCAAGAAATTAAATTAAACTTTTAAATACCCGTAGTGCATTTAGTCATGTTGATTTTTAAGTTATCAATATTTCTATTTGCACTTTTATTTATAGTCTGAATGATAGTAAGTGTTGTGATTTTTGAACGTATTCTTGTTTTCAAGCCCAAGAAACTTCTGGCATAATTTCTTCTAATTATGAATTGGTTACACAATTGAGAGAATAAAGTTTCTATTTTCTTGCGTGATTTTTTAATAATGTAAGGTTGATCCTGATGATTTTTTTGGTTCTTTCTCATAGGGACTTTGAGCTTAATATTACAAGATGTGAATAGGTTTAATTGATATTGTGCTGATAGATATCCCTTGTCTCCCAATACCGGGAAATCTTTTATTAAGTGCTTTATACCTTTAAGCTAATGAATATCGTTTACCGAAGCAGGACTTATGTCCAAGCTCTGAAAAACAACTACATAACAGACTGCGTGCAGTTTATAGCTCGAGTAAAAATGGTCTAAAATTCTCCCGTGACGGCTGCTTGAAGGGATAATCGTTTGATTATCCCTTTTTTTTATTCATTTTCAATGCGTTATGTGTAAATATATCCAGCATTGCAGGTGTTCGATAAATCCCATAATGTTAGTAGAGATTATCCCGAAGAAAATTACCCACAGACGATTTCTTTTAAGCTAAGAGACTTAAAATGGAATATGGAATTAGCAATGTACAGCACTAATAGATTATAGTTTAACTACATCTTCTACGCTAATACTAACAGGGCCCAATAACCCTGAGGGTAGCAAGGGGTCATCTTTGTCAAAAAAGTCAATTACACTAAAGGTTACCCTATTTTTACTTGGCCTTTCTTTGTTTTGCTTTACCCAATTTGGTACTTCCTGCAAGTTTCTTCCAATTTTAGATTTAGGGTCATGATGTTTAAAGTAACGAACATCTCCCCACTTAAGATCGTCAGGTTCCTGTTCATCACCTATCATCCTGTTAGGCCATAGATTGGTTACTTCTACTTCGATAGTGTTTTTCCCTATTGTGCAAAATGGTGATATGTCAACGCTGAATGGCGGTTTCCAAAGTGTTTTAACCTTTTTGCCATTAATTATTATAGTTGCTACATTTTTTACAGCCCCCAAGTCTATAAAAACAATTTTATTTGAAACAATGTCTGCAGTTTTCAAATAGAAGCTATTGCTGTAATGTGCTTTTCCTGAAAAATATTTTATTCCGTTTTTTTTATGGTCTGTATAAGAAATAAGCTTATCAAATACAACAGGATCTTCTGGAGCGCCCATGTCTTTTTGGAATGTAACCTGCCAGTTATTAGAAAAGTTTTTTTGTACTATTTCATTTTTCTGAACTTTCTGAAGAACTACGGATTCGCCTGAATGGAGCTTGTAAGTTCCTTGCTTATTAAGCCTGAGCAATTGCTTACCGTCTTTGAGCATTATAAGCTGTTTTGGCAAATTAACAGCTTCATTATTAACTGTTAACATTGTAAGCCCGTTTATGTTTGATGTCGATTCTCTAAAAGCCACAAAAACAGATCCGTAAGCTTCGAGATTTACAAATACCTTAGTCCTGTTTCTATTGGTTTCCCATACAGGTGCTTTAATCATGATTCCGGTTTCGGCATCCCATAGTTCGGGCTGCATCCCGGTAATACGAAAATTAATATAGATTCCCTTAGCTGTAATTGACTGGTTAGATACAAAGTAGTAATGCTCATTGTTGTCCTGGCGATGAATCCACAAAATATCTTTTTCACCATCGGGTAATGCTACATCTTCAGGGATATTTTCCATCAGTAATGCCTCTTGCACGCTGTAGCCGGTATACACCCTGCCTTTACCAACGTGGCGTTTTTGTTTTGCATATCCAACTTGCGGCACAGCAGTAGAAAATAAGGATGTACTTATTCTAAGCACTTCTTCATTATCAGGAGTATTTTTTAATCCGGGAGTACCTTTAAACCCGTTGCCCACAATTACTCCCCCTTTATTTATAAGGGTTTCTATCTTTTTTGCAAGGGTTAGGTCAATAGCACAATCATCCGGCAGCACAATTATTTTATAATGCATTCCATCCGGAAGTATCAACTTGTTCTCATTTGCATCAAAGCGTTCTATAAATTCTTTATCATTACAAAAATCTGCTTTGTATCCTGCGGGAGCTATAGGGTCTTTTTGCCGATGGAGCGCAAGGAAACAAACGTCTGCCACAAATAAGCCTTTTTGTAATATTAACTGGCACCGGTTTAGGTATTGTATCCACTCCGGGGCACCATGGTCCCACCATGTTTGTGAAGGGCCAAATTGTGTACCCCACCAGCCCATAGTCATTCCCGGTTTAATATGCGGCCAGGGCTGGTGGGCACTGGCATGAAATACTAACAGGTTAACACCATTGCAAAAAGCACGGTCGCCAACAGGTTTCAGGTCGAATAAATCTACTTTCCAGGCAAATTGTGGCTGCCCTGTAAAAGCTTCAGCAGCTACTAACTTTTTTCCGTTAACGTGGGCATTGCTTGCAACCGGCATTATAGAATCCCATCCCCAGGTAGATCCCCACCAAAATTCGCACATCAGGATATCGCCTATACCTCTTATAGAGGACATGTCGAAATTCGCATGCCCTGTACCATAAGGCTGGATTAAAAATTCCATTCCTGCTTTATTGATCAGGGTATGCAGGTGGCCATAATAATTATCTGCAAAAAGTATATTAATGGTTTGTTGCCAGTCGTAGTTAAAGCGGCCGCTTGCTTCTTTGCCATTAATGGTAAAGCCTGCCAGCACCGGGAGCCATGGTAGCAGGTCATATCCCTGGCGTTCTTTAAATTCGGTAGCCATTTTAGGTGTCCAGGTTTGTTCACCAGCCTCATAGCTGTCTATTTCAAAACGCTTAAAGGTTTTGCCAGTATGGTGGCCGGCAATTTCTATGAGTTTTGCCGGGTATAATGCCCAAAACTTTTCAAGGGCCGTTTTACTCATTTTATCAACTTCGGGCCCCTGCCCGGAAATTGGGGCGGTCCCGTTCACTTTTCCTATAGTTGTATGTCCAAAACGTAATACTGTCCAATTGCCTTTTGGTAGCTTTTTCTTTAGTAGGTTATCAGTAGTAAGTTGTCCTTGTAATACTTGTATAGCATCGCGGTTAATAGTATCGCTTCCTGCAGGAAATGCAATAACACAAATATCTTTATAGTAGTTCCATTTAGGATCGGGCTCTACACGTGGTATTACCATTTTAAGACTGTCTTTACCTGTAACCAAAGTTTTTGTCCATACAAGCTTTTGCATAGAATCTTCCGGCTGTAGCCCCGGAGCGCCGCTCGACGACCAGCCGGGGCAGTTATGGGTGCCAAAGGTCATACCAAGGCGCTCGCATTCATCAAGGGCAAAGCGCATAAGGGCAGTCCATTCTTTTCCCATTATGTTTACCAAAGGATCGGAAATATCGGTTTCCGATCCTCCTATTAAAAACTGCTGTACATCGTTAATCCCTGCTCTTTTAAAAGCTTCAAGGTCATACGTAATCCCTTCTCTTGTTACGCACCCGTCCATCCACTGCCACAAGGTATAGGGGCGTGGGCCATTAGCTATTTGAAACAGGTTAGAAAAAACGTCTGATCTATCTGCTAAATTCGTTACCATGCCTAAACCTTCCAGTTTATTAAGCAACATAAAGCCCGGAACGGCAAGAGAGCTAAGTGTTATAAAATCTCTTCTTTTCATTTAATTACATGTTGGTAACCTCTCACTACAACAAAATTTATATTTTGCGAAAGGTTGTTTGAAATATATAGTGGTGTTATTCTTTAAAAGCATCTAAAGCCGGCGATGGCTTTCCGTCTTCCTGCCAAGCGCTTAGTGCATAGTGGCTCCAGCTTCGTGCGCCTTGTGGTTCCCAATAAATAACGCCAAGGCCTTTATGGTGGGGTACCTTTTTTACTGCATTTAGTACGGCTACGAGCATATCATGTGTATTTTGAACCTCTGTGTCTACACCACCAACTTCCACAACCATTACTTCTTTGCCATAGCGTGAAGCCATATCCTTCAGGTTGTATTCAAGGTCGGCGATATTATCTTTGTAATCACTTTTAATCCAGTAGGGATAATATGATAAGCCTATTACATCATACTTAACATGGTTGGCTGTTGCGTTATCAAAAAACTCCCTAAACTTTTTGTTATTATTACCCTCGTCCAGGTGTACTATTACTTTTATGTTTTTGTTTACTGCCTTAGTTGCATAATACCCCTTATTGAGTAATTGCGCCAGTTGCCCCCAATTCTTAGTGCTGCCTTCGGGCCACAGCATACCACCGGGTATCTCATTGCCTACCTGTACCCATTCGGGCGTAACGCCCGCTTCTTTTAACAGCACAAGTACATTGTATGTATGGCTGTAAACGTCGTCTAAAAGTTGGGAAAATGAATGCGCTGCCCATGCTGCCGGCTTGTTTTGCTTGCCAGGGTCTGCCCAGGAATCGCTGTAGTGAAAATCGATCATAATGCGCATTCCCGCATTTTGAGCCCGTACAGCCATAGCAACAGTTTCTTCCGGGCTGCAATGCCCGCTGGCTTTATCGTTTGAAGGGTTTACCCAGATCCGAAGACGAATGGTATTGATGCCGCGGTCTTTTAATAACTGCATACAGTCTTTCTCTGCTCCGTCGTTATCGTAAAATTTATAACCTGTAGCTTCCATTTGTGGCAGCCATCCTGCATCTGCTCCTTTAGAAAACGGAACTGATTTACATGCTGAAAAAGCAGTTATAATTAAGTGCAGAATTAGTAGTTTCTTTAATTGTTGTTTCATAATTTCTTTGTTAGTGTATTTTTATATCACATGAACAACTTTTAAGTTACGCTAACGTTATAGTTGGTTTGCAAATAAACTGTAACTTTATAGTTGTGCATGGGGATGCATTAATAAAAAAAGGTGGGTAAAATAGTATTGTATGATTAATTATACTTATAAATGTAAATTCCCGGATCAATATTAAATTAGCAGGTGCGTGCTTTAGTCTTAAACCTCATCCTGTTCATCCTGTATAATAATATTTAATTCTTTGTTAAACGAATTACGATACTTTTTTACATACTCAGAAGGAGTCATCCCGAATATTTTTGAAAATTGCTGACGGAAGTACCTCGAATCCTCTATTCCTACCTGCGACCTTACCTGTGCTATGGTGTAATTTTCGGTAAGCAGCAATACAGCTGCACGCCGTAAGCGTATAGACCTTATAAATATGTTTGCCGCATCGCCCGATATGGTTTTAATCTTTTTGTAAAGGCTGGAATGGCTCATTCCCATTTGCCTCGAAAAACTTTTTAAGGTAAAATCTTTATTAGTAAGATTCGCTTCTACAGTTTGGATACATTTGTCTAAAAATTCCCTAAATTCTGCCGGAACCTTATTATTGTGCTCATTTAGTGTAATACTATCCAGGAAATACCTACGTAATTGATTCCTGCCGCGAAGCATAGCTTCTACTTTAGCTAAAAGAATTTCATCGTCGAATGGTTTTGTTATGTAGTCATCTGCGCCTTCGGTAAGCCCGAGCAATTGTGTTTCAGGATTTGTTGTGGCCGTTAGCAATATTACCGGTATATGCGAAAGTTCTTCGTTTTGTTTTATAGCCTTGCAAAGTTCAATACCATCCATCCCGCCCATTGCAATATCGCTCAATACAAGATCCGGAAGCAGCTTTTTAATTAAGTTTAAACCCGTTTCGCCATCTTCTGCGCTTGAAACAATATAATTTTTAGAAAACAGAGATACTAAATAGTCCTTTATATCTTTATTATCATCTACCACAACAATAGATCGTTTACTGGTCAGGAACTCTCCTGTTGTAGATGTATCAGGCATTAATTCTATATCTTGTTTCATTAACAGATCTTCCTGAACCGTATCGGTTAATAAGCCTTCAATTATAGCGGGCGTCTTAACGTTTAAAGTAGCTGCAGAAATGGTATCATAAAGTTTTTGTCCTTTAGGCATGGTAATAATAAAAGTACTGCCCTTGCCAAATTTGCTTTTACAGGTAATACTACCCTCGTGTTTACCTATAAAATATTTTGCTACGTATAGCCCTATACCAAATCCCTTTTTTACTGTTTTACCAGAATCCGCCTGTCGAAATTTTTCAAAAATAGTTTCCAGTTCAGTATCTTTAATACCAATACCGGTATCACTAACCTGTATAGATACCTCGTTTTGATAATCAATAAGTTCTATTGTTATCGTGCCTTCTTTAGTACTATACTTAAATGCATTAGAAAGTATATTAAAAAGTGCGATTTCTATTTTTTCATGGTCACCAACTACATTAATGTCATGTTGAGGCATAACAATGTTGTAATTGTGTTTGCATTCTTTTGCCTGATAGATAAAGAACTGATAAATATCGTTACAAAGCTCTGTGAGGTTTATAACAGATAGTTTTAGTTCATCGGCATCCCCATCTGCCTTCCTGAAAAGCAATAGCTGGTCGGTCAGGCTCAGTAGCCTGCGTGCATTTTTGTAAGCAATGGTAAGGTCATTTATTTGCTCAGGCTCATTTGTATTACTTTTTACAACTTTCTTTAACGGATTAATGATTAAAGATAGTGGTGTGCGCAACTCATGCGCCATGAAGGTGAACATAGATAACTGCCTTTCAGAGATGTCTTTCTCCTTTTTCTGCTCTAATTTTGCCAGTTTAACTTCATATCTAAGCCTTTCTTTATTTTTACTGTAGCGCAAGTATGCGTAAATGATGCTTATAATACCAAGCGAGTACAGGCAATAAGCCCACCACATCCTGTACCAGGGGGGCAGAATGGTTACGTTAACAAGTGCCGATGCCATTTTCCAACGCCCGTTAATATGGGCAACTTTTACTTTAAAGGTATAAGTTCCCTCATGAAGTTGCGAGTAGTTTGCCCTGTGGCTTTTGCCGGCATAATTCCACTCTTTATCCCAGCCTTCCAAAAAATAGGCAAACTCAACCTTGTCTGAATTAATGAAATCGAGATAGACAAAATCAAAACTGATATTAGATTTATCATATGGTAGTTTTACACCATAAATTAAACCCAATTTTCTTGCTGTAACGTACTGGCTGCTACTATTAAGGGGGCGATTTGCAACTAACAGTTCGTTGAGCAAAAATTTCCCGTTGTTTTGTAAATCTTTCACCGCAGCCGGGTTAAAAATTGTAAACCCGTTAATACCGCCAAAAATAAACTCACCGGTAGAGAGTGAGGTGCCCGCATTCCAGTTAAACTGGTTGCTTTGCAAACCATCTGATGCATAATAATTTCTAATGCTGTAATTTTTTGGGTTAAATTTACAAATGCCATCGTAGGTACTCATCCATAAATTCCCTTTAGGGTCCTGCAAAAGACGCAGCACTGTATTGTTAGGGAGGCCGTTATTTTTTGTAAATTGCTTAAACGTGCTGTTTTTTCGGTTAAATAAAAGCAGTCCTCCTTCGGCTGTACCAATCCATAAATTTTTATTACGGTCTTCCAGCATACACCTTGCGGTATAATTAAGAGGGTAACGTTTAAAGGTATGGTTCTCTGTGTCTATACCTATAATGTTACCGGACAAGTCTCCACCCCAAAGTTTGCCATCTGCCGTTTCATAAAGGCATGTAATATTCTTTAACCGGTGGTCATAACAAATAAATTTATTTTTAGCGGTATCAAACCTGTACAAGGCACCTTCGTTAGTTACCGCCAGCCAAAGCGTATTCTTAGAATCAATAAAAAGCAACCATGAATGTGGTTCTTCTCTCTTTGTGTAAGGGTTATAAATATCAAAATTTTGTATTGCTTTTGTTTTAGGGTCTATGCGACAAACCCCGCCTTTCCACATGGCCACCCATATTGCATTTACAGAGTCTTTAACGATCCCGGTTATAAAATCACTTTTTATCTTCCGCCCATTGGCGGTTGTGGTAGTATAATTTGTATAGGTGTTGTTTTGCCTGTCCCAGTAGCGCAGCCCGGCACCCTCAGTACCAATCCAAATGTTTTTCTTTTCATCTTCGCAAAAAGAAAGCATAAAATTATTTTCAGGATTTTTAGTGCCATCCTTTGGCTCATATTTAAAACTGCTAAAATTTAAGGGTGTACTGCCCAGCATGCTAATGCCACCACGTAATGTAGCAAACCATTTTTCTCCGTTTTTGCTTTCATAAAGGCCGTAAACAGATTTGCTGTTTAGCAATTCCTTAGAACCGGAAGGATTATAGGACTGGGGTTCATTGCTGCTATTTTTAAGTATATATACGCCATTACCATCTGTCGCCATAAAGGTATTATTGCCATCTATTAAAAAATCCCGTACACTTACCGTAGTGTTCTCCGTAAAATAATTTTCAGAATACGAATTGCGCGCCGTATTGTATAAGTATGCACCCCGGTCTGTGCCCACCCAAAGTCCTTCAGGAGCAAGCGACAGGCAATTTGCCTGTATCAGTTCTTTATTTACTATGTGCATTTTTTTTGTCGCAACATTGTAAAGGCATAATCCAATATTATTTACAAAAATATAGCAAGCACCCATTTTATCATTATAGGCAATTGCCTGGCACCAATAGTCTGCCTTTCCCTGTAATGCTACCGGGCTGCCCGTAGTGCCTGCATCCTCATATATAATCAGCTTTTCCTGTGTTGCTACAAGTACAGTATTTAGTTTAGGTATGTTAACTATTTTGTAAACGTTTGTACTTAAACTTATTTTCTTACCTGTAGAAGTACGATAGTACAGCGGACTAAAAGTTTGCGATGCTTTGTTAAAAACTGTTGGGCCATTAGAGCAACCTATCCATAAATTATTTTTATTATCACCCTCAATACAGCTAATTGCATTTCCGGGTAATGAGGCGGAGTCTTTAATGCGGTTACGAAAAATTTTGATGTCGTGCCCGTCATATCGGTTTAAACCATCAAATGTTCCAAACCACATATAGCCGTCGCTGTCCTGAAAAATGGAAGTAGCCGAGTTGTTAGAAAGTCCCGATGATATGTTAATGTGTTTTACAGGATAGTCCTGCGCTGTTACTGTAAGCGTAAAAACTAAAAATTGAAAAATAACAGCTGTAATTTTTTTCATAGGGTAGTGTAGGTGGCCAATGCATTTTTTGTAATTGTGACTAATATCTTTATAAATAGGCCAAGGTCAAATTCTCTTAACAATTCTCTTTTAGGTTTTTATTTTCCATAGGATTAATGTTATGCAAAATGTCATTACAAAATTAGATAAAGATTATACTATTTGCAAAAGCATCATTTTAAACAATAAAGCATACTCTTTATTTAAATTAATTAACTATCTATTATTCAGTATTTTAATTTAGTTCCTAAGTTTTTGGTTTGGAAAAACAGAAACTTCTTTACGATTTTGCCCCCATATTTATACGATTGCATCCCTATTCGCAATCGTTGGAGTTGTTTTAATTTGCACGGTACAACTACAACGTTTACGTAGCAATATAACATTGTCGCATCTTTAGCGTGTTTATTAAAGCTTACGAAATCCCTTAAATGTACAACTTTATAAAAGTGAATGATTTTGTAACCAAATAACTTTTTTATATATATGACAAACACTACAAATTATGTAGCAAAGCCCCAAAATATTTTATGGCTATTGTTCCTTTTAACTTTAAATATGGTTTTTACCGCAGCGTCTGCCGCTACAATCCAGCAAGGTGAAATTACCGGTAAAATTACCTCTAAAAGTGATGGTGCAGGACTGCCGGGTGCAACAATTATAGTAAAAGGGACACAGCAAAGTGCCGTGACCGATATGGATGGTAATTTCGCTATCGTGGTTGCTGTGCCTAATGCAGTACTTGAATTTTCATACATGGGATTTAAAACCCAGGAAATAAATTTAGATGGAAAAACTACTATTAACGTAGCTTTAGAAGATGACAGCCAGCAATTAGATGAGGTTGTTGTTGTAGGTTACGGTACCATGCGAAAAAAAGACCTTACAGGATCTGTAGCATCGGTAAAGGCAAAAGATTTAAATTCGGTAGCGTCTTCCAGTGTAGACCAAATGTTGCAGGGGCGTGTAACTGGTATGAACATTACCCAGCGCACAACACAACCCGGTGCAGGGATTTCGGTTAATATACGTGGTGCAATTTCACCTAACGGAAATAACTCGCCATTATATGTAGTTGATGGTGTGCCTATACTAAACGGAGGCAGCGCAGAGCCTGGACTGAACCAGACAGGGTATCAGATAGAAACCGGTGCCGACAGGAATCCGCTTAATACATTAAACCCAAATGATATTGAAAGTATAGAAGTTTTAAAAGATGCATCTGCTGCAGCTATATACGGCGCATCTGCTGCTAATGGTGTTGTATTGATTACCACTAAAAGCGGTAAGGCGGGTAAAGTAAAGGTAGAGTACAGGAGCAGCGTAACGGGCCAGTTCATGAAAAAATATCCTGAGGTTCTTGGCGCCAGGGATTTTAGGGAGCAGGCAAATGTATGGTCGCGTGAGTATTACCTTTTAGCACAAAATATGGGTGCCTATGGTAATAGCCCGGTAGATTTTACAGGCTATAACCCAATTTTCCCAAATGTAAATAACTTTACTACCGAGACCGACTGGATTGATGAGGTAACAAGGAGCGGTTATATAATAGACCAAAACCTTTCGGTAAGCGGTGGTACAGAAAAAACAAAATATTTTCTTGCTTATAACTATTACGGCAATGATGGTTTGCTTAAAAACTCTGATTTTAAGCGCAATACCAT
>Ga0247814_10001025_pt1 | contig 17780 bp, 11 predicted proteins | sample UWRJL179409R1_FD_179947 | JGI IMG/M metagenome (GOLD analysis project Ga0247814, IMG submission 179947) | Plant litter microbial communities from Arlington Agricultural Research Station in Wisconsin, United States - UWRJ-L179-409R-1 | ecosystem: Environmental > Terrestrial > Plant litter >...
CTAACTTTATCCCAATGATACCCAAACAATACGTTGATAAAATCCAAAGTTGGATTAAAAAGAATGCTGAATCATTATTCGAAAAGTTCGAAAAAAAGAAGTTTAAATACATCCTTTTTCTCTGGCCAATAATTTTTATTGGCTTTTATTCTTTTTTTAAAGAACGAATTGTTCCTTATCTATATGAAAAAGCATTCTGCTTCTTTCAGCAGAATACTTTTTTTGACTCATTAGCTTTACTAGCAACTATTTTCCTACTAGGACAAAGCATCTGGAAATATAATAAGAGTCAGATTATAAAATTCTATACTTGGGAAGCTCATGTAGTACTTGCAATTTGCTTATTATTCATTTATGACTTGACTACCGAAGATTACACATATAGTGATTTCGAAATATTTACTTTTGTTCCTTATTTAACCACACTTAGCTTTATATTTTTAATTAGACTTGTAATCAAATACTGCTTTAAGAGAGCTGCTGAAAAAAGACAATTCAAATTCATTAATGAAAAATCATTTTTCGATTTGGATATTAATATTGACGGAAGTGATGAAAAACCAGACGATTTATCTAGAAGACGCTTTGCCGAAGAAATCGTTAAAGAAACCTATTCCGTTCAATTAGAAAAATCGTTGGCTATAAGTATTACAGGCGGATGGGGAAGTGGAAAATCTAGCTTAATGAAGCTTATCGAAAAAGAAATCAATGGATTTGACACCTCTCAAATAAAATTAAATGAATATGAGCTAATTAACAAGCCCATTATTATCGACTTTAACCCATGGCTATATTCCCATAATGATGATTTAATAACTAGATTTTTTGAACAATTAAAAGAAAGTTTCAACCTTTTAGGCAGTAATTTGCCGAATCTTCTTCAGAAGTATGTTAAGCAAATATCTAGTATTGAAAAGGGAATAATAGGCACTGAATTTATTAACAACATTACTTTTGATTCACATAATATACAAGATATATCTAAAAAAATTAAAGACGAGCTTGTGCCACTCAAAATAAATATCATAGTATTTATAGATGACATTGACCGATTAGAATCTTCTCAGATAATTGATATTTTTAAATTGATTAGGCTTACTGCCAAAATTCCAAATATGATTTACTTTGCTAGTTTTGACAAAAGCTACATAAATAAATCATTAAGCAATGGTGATGAGTCCTTTATGGAAGAATATTATGAAAAAATATTTCAAGTTGAATTTTCACTGCCAAATATTTCAATTGAAAAAATTATTGCGGAAATAAGAACAGTTTTTGAAGAAATAACAATATACACAATTGAACAATACGAAAAATATATAAATGAGCATACTACAAACTTTAAAGAAATTATAAAAAAAGAATTTGAAACTATCATTGGATTTAAATACATTAATTTCTTTTTTTCTGACTTGAGAGATATTAAAAGATTCAAAAATCAAATATTGTTTAACATCAGATTCTTAAAGCACGAGATAAGTTTAAGAGATCTGATATTTTTACAATTAATAAAATCCCATTGGCCAGATTTATACAATGATTTGTATCTAAAAAGAGACATCTATTTAAATTATAAAAATAATAGAGATAAAATACTAAAGAAGATACATGAAGACAAAATTATAAAATCGTCATACCACCTTAATATTGTTGAAGAAACATTAGATGCTTTATTATTAGCCAATAATAATATAAATTCTATACAAAATGAGAACAATTATAATGCTTACTTTACTTTTAATTTCATCAATTTAACTCAAACAAAATATTACAATTTATATAAATTAGACAATGACTCTTATCAAAATAATATTAAAAAAATTATCAACAACAAGTTAGAAAGGTCATCGCTACTTGAATATATGAAGGATCACTCTTCAAGAAAATTGAAGTCATCTGACATTTATTTAATTGAAATTGGCCTTTATATCTACTTTTCAAGCGTTAAAAATAATTCTTATAATATATACATAGAATGCATGATTCAAATTTTTAGTAATAATATTAAAGATAATTCGGACGATTTAAAAAATCTCTTTGAAATTATAATTAATAGATTTAAGAATTTTGACCATGCTACAGCTCTATATCTTGCATTTGAACAAAATAAAGATATAAAAGAGATTCTGCCCATCGACTTATCTAACTATCTGGTATTTAAAAATTTCAATTTTGCATCTTTTTTTAGTAAAGGATGGTCTTTTAATCGTACGAGAAAACTGATTGATCGTTCTGACTCTATAGAAGTAGAAGATAAGAATGGTATAATTTCATATTATGTTCTAAATCAAAACACAAGGGATTTACAATTTTTAATTAAAAATATTGTTGCTTTTAAGAATGGACTATCTTTAGAATTCGATAAATTTAGCACTGCAGGCGGAAGTGAGACACTTCAATCTCATGAGGTTTTAAAGTTTACTAACCCTAGCAGACTTCAGGGTGTTAATGGCAATGGTAATACAATAACTTACGACAATTTTTAACAATAAAAATCCCCGTACTTCAAAGAAATACGGGGATTTAATTTTCTAATATCTAACGTCTAAAATCTAGCGTCTTATTATTTCTGCGATCTCTCAGCGATGGTACGGTTTCCTTTGGAATCCTTGTTCAATGCGTTGATGACACGGTCGGCATCACGGTCGGAAACGGAAACGAAGGAGAATTTCTCCATCACTTTCACTTCGTTGATGAAACGTCCCGGTACGCCGCTTTTCTCGTGGATCAAATCCACCAAGGTACGTGGGGTGAGGTTGTCCAATTTACCCAATGCGATAAACAGACGTTCTCCACCTTCGCGACTAGCGCCACCGGTTTCGCCGGAGAAGCTACGACGGGAACGGTCACCGCCACCATCACGGTCGCGGCCAAAGCCTCCACGGTCGCCTCCGCGATCTCCACCACGGTCACGGTCGCGTCCGAAACGTCCGCTTCCTCCGAAACCACCACGGTCAGTACCGCGTCTTTCGAAATCACGTCCGCCACGGCTATCACGTCCGCCCGGTACCACTTCGGAAATCATTCCGAAATTGCTTTCGTCGATCGTGTCGGCCAATACTTGTTTCAATAAGGCGGCCACCACTTCTTCAGGCGTGCTGAATGCCAGCATTTCTTCCGCGGTAACCAAATATTTCTCCAATTCACCGGCAGCAATCGTAGCAGTGATCGCATCTTTCAAATGCTCCAATTTGCTGTTGATTACTTCTTGGATGCCCGGCAAAGTGCCTTTTTTGATCTCTGTTTTGGCGATGCGTTTGATGCTATTCAATTTACGGAAATCCGGAGGAGCGATCAACGAGATGGCTACCCCTTTTTTACCCGCGCGGCCAGTACGACCAATACGGTGGATATAACTTTCCGGATCTTGTGGCAACGCGTAGTTGATTACGTGTGTCAAATCGTTCACGTCAATACCACGGGCAGCTACGTCCGTAGCTACCAAGATGTTGATGGATTTCTTTTTGAACTTGGCCAAAATACGCTCACGCTGGCTTTGGGATACATCGCCGTGAAGCGCTTCCGCACCGTAACCACGCTCAATGAGTTTGTTGGCTACGCTGTCTGTATCGATTTTGGTTTGGCAGAAGATGATACCATAGAAATCCTTTTGGGTTTCCATGATACGAACCAACGCCTCTAGTTTGTCGCGCTCGTAAACGTCGTAATACATCTGCTCGATGGATGCATTGGCTACGTCTTCTTTCTTTACGGAGATCATTTCGTAATCACCCATAAATTTACGGGCGATATCCAAAATTTCTCTTGGCATGGTAGCGGAGAACAAAAGCATACGGTTGTTTTCCGGGGTGCTGCGAAGAATCGTTTCGATGTCGTCGCGGAAACCCATGTCCAGCATTTCGTCGGCTTCATCCAGGATCACGTGCGAGATACCGCTCAAGTCGAGCGATCCGCGTTGGATGTGGTCCATGATACGGCCAGGCGTACCTACTACGATGTGCACGCCCTTGTTGAGGTCGCGTAACTGCTCGCGCATATTGGCACCACCATAAACGGCACATACCTGTAAGCGTTTGTTTCCTTTGAAGGAAATGATTTCATTAGCCACCTGGAGCGCAAGCTCGCGGGTTGGTGTAATGACGATGGCCTGTGGTGAACGATTTTCTTCGTCCAACAGGTCGATGAGTGGCAACCCGAAGGCTGCAGTTTTTCCGGTGCCGGTCTGTGCTCGGCCGATAATGTCTTTTTCGTTTCTTAGCAACATCGGAATACATGCCGCCTGAATTGGCGACGGAGTGATAAATCCTTTAGCCTCAACGGCTGCAAGGGTACTTTCCGATAATCCTAAATCACGAAATGTGACTTCTACGTCTTGTGTGACTTCCATTAACTTGTTTTAAAAATGGGTGCAAAGGTACGCTTAATATTCGTTTCTTTTTGGTAAACAGCAAATTAAATACTTGACTGGTGGTTAAATGATGTTATAATTTGAAAGATAACCAAGATGTTAGAGCCAAGAACCAAGACAATATTTACATATCTATATTCAAATTCCTATTTTTATTATTAGTCGTGGTTCGCGCCTCAAAAACAACCATATTTTTCAAAAATATATCTATTTTAGCCAAACCTTGTTAATTTTTAAACCTAATTTTGAGAAAATGCACCTTTATTTTACATTTGCACCATCAAAATCAAACCACTTTTTTAAAAAACATGGCATCACAACGTTTTGAAGCGCTTCAGCAGGTATTGAATCGTCAAATTCCACAATATGGTGGAGTACAAGAAAACTTTTCGGAATTTTTCGGCGATAGCGTTTTCAGTTTAGAAAAGCTTCGTTTATCCATTTCTTCCGAGGCTTGGGATAATTTGGAAGCATCCGTCAATTCAGGCGATAAAATCAGCCGCGAAACTGCCGATGCCGTTGCCGCTGCCATGAAAACGTGGGCCATGGGCAAAGGAGCCACACACTATACCCACTGGTTCCACCCATTGCGTGGCAACACGGCCGAAAAACACGATGCCTTTTTTGAATTAGCCGGAACTACACCCGTTGAGCGTTTCCGCGCCAGCGCCTTGGTTCAGCAGGAACCAGATGCATCCAGCTTCCCGAGTGGTGGTATCCGTACCACGTTCGAAGCCCGCGGTTATTCCGCCTGGGATCCATCTTCCCCTGCCTTTATATATGAAGTGGCCGGTGCCAAGACCTTGTGCATCCCAACAATCTTCGTGAGTTATACCGGCGATGCCTTGGATCAAAAAGCACCGATGCTGAAAGCCTTATTGGCCGTGGACAAAGCCGCCACCAAAGTTTGCCAATGGTTTGATAAAGACGTAACGCGCGTAACGGCATCATTGGGTGCCGAACAAGAATATTTTTTGATCGACAAATCCTTATTCCAGGCCCGTCCGGATTTGGTGATGTTGGGAAAAACCGTTTTCGGCCATTCACCGGCACGCGGCCAGCAATTACATGATCATTATTTTGGGTCTATCCCTCGTCGTGTAACGGCTTTCATGTTGGATTTTGAAAAGGAGTGTATCAAATTGGGCATCCCGGTTCGCACACGTCACAACGAGGTAGCTCCCGCACAGTTTGAGGTGGCCCCCCAATTTGAAGAGGCCAACTTGGCTAGCGACCATAACATGTTGTTGATGGACGTAATGGAACGTATGGCTGACCGTCATGATTTCCGCGTCTTGTTCCACGAAAAGCCATTTGCGGGCGTAAACGGAAGCGGAAAGCACAACAACTGGGCCTTGAGCACCAACACCGGCCGTAACTTATTGGCCCCGGCCAAAAAGCCGAAAGATAATCTTCAGTTCCTTACTTTCTTCATTAATACGGTTGCGGCCGTTCACCGCTGGGCAGATTTGCTCCGCGTGAGTATCGCATCGGCCAACAATGATTATCGCTTGGGGGCCAACGAAGCGCCACCGGCCATCATTTCCGTATTCGTGGGCTCACAAATGCGCCGCGTGTTGGAAGAGTTGGAAAAAAATGCCACATTGCAATTGGATAAAGGCGATAACCTATATCTGAAATTGGGTATCAACAAAATTCCGGAAATCATCCTGGACAATACGGATCGTAACCGTACGTCCCCGTTCGCCTTCACCGGAAACAAATTTGAGTTCCGCGCGGTAGGTTCTACGGCCAACTGTGCCCGCCCGATGACGGTTTTGAATACCATTATGGCGCAACAATTAGAAGATTTCTACAACGAAGTGGAAGCCGTGATGGAAAGCAGCAGCGACAAAAAGCGCGAAGTCGCCATCGTAGAAGTGTTGCGTAAGTTGATTAAAGACAGCAAAGACATCATTTTCGAAGGCGACAACTACAGCGAAGAATGGGTTCAGGAAGCCAAAAAACGTGGCCTGAATAACTTCCGTACCACGCCAGAGGCCTTACATGTATTGGAAAACAAAGAGTTGACCAGTGTTTTCGTAAAACAAGGTGTTTATACTTACCGTGAGTTGGAAGCGCGCCATGCCATCATGTGCGACGAGTACATCATGAAAGTGCAGATCGAAAGCCGCGTGATGGGTGATTTGGCACAAAACCACATCATTCCACCAGCCATCAAATACCAAAACGAGTTGCTAAAAAACCTAGAGATGAAAAAGAATCTGGGTATCAAAGACGAAGCGGTTACCGTGTTGGTGCAAGAGGTTTCCGACCACATCAATAAAATCCGCGTATTATCCGAAGAAATGCGACAGGCACGTAAATCTGCCAACCTCATCGAAGATGAATCCAGCCGAGCCGATGCTTACGGAGCGAACGTGAAGCCATTCTTTGATAAAATCCGTTACGAAGTAGACAAATTGGAATTGTTAATCGACGACCAAGATTGGCCTTTGCCGAAATACCGTGAGTTACTTTTCTTACGTTAACAGATTAGACATTTAGATAATGAAACGGCCTATCATTCGATAGGCCGTTTTTTTGTTTTACTTATTTTATACATGCATAGCTTATGCCAGCATTATGGATTAAGGATTTACGATAACACCAGACGATATAGGCCCGTTGATTGTACATTGGTTTGCCGTAATGGTAGATTTGCCATCTGCATCATATAAGGCATAAATTTGGCCGGTAATGGTGCTTGAACCAACGGTAAGATTTGCCCCGTCGGCAGTCATGATTCCCAAGTCGTTTATACCGGCTTCAATTACGCAGAAATCGAGGCTGTAACTACTCCCTTCATAAAAGGCTTCAATACCTACAGAGTTTGAATCTTCACCGGTTGCCATGGCCACGATATTGCAATTGCTGATGAGTAGAAGTCCCGTTTGTTTACCGATTTTGTTGGAAATTCCGCGTACGTTGACGCCTTTATTTTTGTTGTCGGCGGAGTGTATGTTTACCGCACTGATGTGGTATCTCCCCGGGGTCTGCATTAAAATAGCTATGCAATTAAAGTCTTTCACTTCTTGGGTTTCGGGATGTGGCCCAGTGGCATTGATGGTCAAATTACTTAAACCGCCATTACCCATGGCCTGTATGGCGCCCACATACTTATCCTCGAATCCGTGTTGGTTAATCCGGGTCTCGTCAACCCCGGCACCCACGACATGGATGTATTCTTTCGTTTTTACGCGTTCATTGTACGTTCCCGGGCCGATCAATACTTGGTATTGCAATTTTTCGCTGGCATCCTGTATGCTCTCGATGGCCTCTTGGATGGTCTTGAAAAGCGCCTCCCCCGGAATTACCTGTACCGTATGGTCAGGCAATTTTTTGGCTCGTTTATGCGCTTCATCAAAAATAAGATTGGTGCGTTCGCGGAAGGCTTTTTCGTCTTCCAAAATTGTTAAGGTGTTCATTGATTAATTATTAATTAGGTCACAATATAATTATACTTTATCAACAATAATATAATGATACATAGTAAAACCAATCCCTCACAAAATACAGATTTTTAACCTTCCACACTTTTGCCGTACCTTTGCGCCCATGTTACTGAAAACGGACAAGCCAAACGTACGGAGTTTTGATAAGGAAGAATTGCGTTCTTACTTCAAGGAGCGCAATGAGAAAGCCTTTCGGGCGGACCAGGTTTACCAATGGGTATGGCAAAAGCACGCCAAATCTTTTGAGCAGATGACAAACCTTTCCAAAGACCTCCGTGGGTTTTTGGACGAAAATTTTATGATCACCGAACTCAAAACCACCGATTGCCAACGCAGTTCGGACGGAACGGTGAAGTCGGTATTTTCGTTGACGGACGGCAAAAACATCGAGGGCGTACTCATTCCCACCGAAAAAAGGATGACGGCCTGCATCAGCTCACAAGCCGGCTGTAGTTTGGATTGCACGTTTTGCGCCACAGCCCAACTGAAAATGATGCGCAATCTGAACTCGGACGAAATTTACGATCAGGTAGTGGCCATCAAGCAACAGGCCGAAGATTTATATAACAAGCCGCTCACCAACATCGTGCTCATGGGCATGGGAGAGCCTTTACTGAACTATAAAAACGTTTCGGGCGCCATTGAACGTATCAATTCCGAAGAGGGCTTAAACATGGCCTATAAGCGCATTACGCTTTCTACCTCCGGAATCAGTAAAATGATCCATAAATTGGGCGACGATGAAGTAAAATTCAAACTGGCCCTTTCATTACATGCAGCTGATAATGAAAAGCGCAGTAAAATTATGAGCATCAACAACAAAAACCCGCTGGAGGATCTGGCAGATGCGCTTAAACATTATTATTCAAAAACAGGCAATGCCGTTACCTACGAATATATCGTATTCAAGGACTTTAACGACAGTATCCAGGACGCGAAGAATCTGGCGGCATTTTGTAAACATGTTCCCTGCAAAATAAATATCATTGAATATAACCCGATCGATGGCAGTAATTTTGAGCAAACCACAGATGAAAGATTATCTGCTTTCGTAGGCATTCTGGAATCCCGTGGAATCGTGGCCAAGGTTCGAAGGAGTCGTGGTAAAGATATTGATGCTGCCTGTGGACAGTTGGCCGGAAAAAATAAAGCGGAGAAGTAAACACCTCTCCCCCTTGTTATATTTCTGTTATATAAAATTACATAACTCCACCAAACCCAATTCTTAATTCCAAAATATTGGCCTCAAAATTGGGTTGTGTAGCCCTAATTGCTTTTCCCCTATTATACATCACTTCATCCGCTATGCCATCTCCATAAATACTCCCACTGCCAAATCCTATATTACGGATTATATTAATCAGTGGCAGCGAAATTCGCATGCTTACATCCAATACTAGCCTATTTGCAACAATATATTGCTTTCCTCCGCCTATAAATGGCGCTATATCAAAAGTGACGCCTTTATCTCGAATAGAATAGTATGGAGATGAATTATAGTAGTCTCCCGGCTTAGCCCTAAAATTAGATTGTATAACGTGGAAATGCGCACCTGTCACAAAGTATGGACCAGCCGGAGCTATGTGTCCATTTCTTTGGCTGAACATTTTTGAATAAATGCCAATTTTATGCACCATCTGTCTTTCCAATTGAAAATTGGAGCCTAAATTATAATTGTTATAATCCGATCCATAATAGCGTGTACGAAATGAATATTCTGCACCAAGCGAATGTTTTTTACTAATCGCAAAATCGCCTTGCAGTGTATAGAAAAAATTAGGTATGCCCCTGATTGTTCTACCAAAGGACCAACTAAAACCTTGGTCGTACAACAGCACAAATCGTTTTCCCATGTATCCAGGCGCTTTACGTTGTGCAAATACACCTATGGAAAATGTAGATAATAAAACGAGGATAATGACCCTCACGAATTTTAAATGTAAATTTTTCATCTCGGTTGTGGTTATTGGGCTTTATCTACTTGTTTTAATTGATGGAAAACAAAATAAATGTTACTGTTTTTTATGTAACCATAATTATTATCCCAAATTGTTTTCTGATGGGAAAGCTTCAGCTCACCATTCTCCAAATTAAAGGCAAGGGCCATAAAATGGCTCACCGAACCTCCGTTGATTACACGGTGTATAAAAATCGGGATAAGTGGGGGAAGCAAAATCATACCCACAATTAAGCCTCCTCGTTTTCTGTTTCTTTGTTCAAATAACGATACGGTCCACATGGCATACTCTGTTCCGTGCGTTTCGATAATTTTTTGAATCTCATTGGTTCCCAAACTGGTAACCGGGGTTTGTGGAGTATTTTCCAATATGCGTGTATCGGATAACATGCGTTCGGAAAGCCACTCATCCAAAACCACCATTTCGTTATATTTAGCTACATCGTTTTCAGAAAATAATTTGGGCTCTATAATATCGGTTTGAACTCCGGCAGCTTTTCCACATTCTTCGATACGGTTAACCATATCTTTTTCTTCCTGCTCATTTTTAAGGTATTTCACCTTTTTGTCTTTGCCAACCGTCATCCCAAAATAATATGGGTCCACCACGATTATTTTATCTACCGGACCTGCAGCCTTACCATACTTGTAATCCAAACCACCTTTTGATGATTTATTTAATTTTACGGATTTTCTGACGCTTTCGGCTTCCTCGTATTTGGCAGCCTCTTCCTTAAAAATGGTTTTAATTCTGGTGGTTCCCATATAAGCGGCTACCGTATATTTATAGAAATTTAAACTATCCGAGGGATCGCCGGATGCTATGGTCTTCGTATTGGTTTTGGAATCTGCTATTTTTTTGTATTTACTTTTTTTTCCTTCTTCTTCTTTCTTTTCAGGTTCAACAACCTCTGGCTTTGCTTGTGTCACAGTATCAATCTTCATACTGTTCATATATGCTTCAGACAAGTCCTTATCACTTATTTGATGCGATTCAACCATGTGTTTAACAGATTGCCTCAATAGAATATCCACCTCTTTATCGTTAGGAAACATCACTTTCAGCTTGGTAGCAAAAGCTACGTTTACCATGTCGATATCTCTTTGTTTTGAACTTAATTTATATAACAAATGTGCCAATTGTTGCGACTCTCCTTCTACATTTTTATAAAAAGACTTTCCTAAGTTATCGTTATTAAATGAAATCCAATAAAGTGCATTACCAATAATTTTCAACAGGTATTGATTATCTGGAAATTCTTTTAATAGAACATAAGAATTATAAATGGCATTGTTATAATCTTCATCCAATAATTGAAGGCGGCAAAGTTCGAACCTGGCCATATTCCTGATGTATGTAAAATCAGCCTCTCCCACCACGTAATCTTTCTTCCCTTCACCAGACCTGGTTTTAATCATCTTCTCCAAAATTTCTCTCCGGAAAGGGAGGGCTGGATGAGAACTTTCTTCATCCTCCTCTTCGTCATCTGTATTAATGGAAGCAAGATCCGCTAATTTATATGATACAGGAAAACTAAAACCAGGGTTCTCAAAAAAGGATTTGTCAAACGGAATTTCGTCAATAGGTAAATGTCCATATTTTAAAATATCAAATACACCGGCAATGGCCGAATAACTATATCCGCTTCTTTCATAATAATCCAAAAAACCCAACTCGTCGGCTTCCTGTTCTTTTTCTTTGCTGTAGGCGGAACGTGCCAATAATTTTTCCGAATTATTTAAGTCGCGATAAACGCCTTTGCCTTTAGATATTTCCGTTTGTTTTTTATACTCGTCCAAGATGTGCTTCTTTTCTACGTGTACAATTTCGTGGGCCAAAATATAAGCCAACTGTGCTTCATTTTCCAATTGTGCCAATAGGCCTATGTTGATGAAAATAGCCCCATCTGAAGTAGCGAATGCATTCACGTAGGGGGATTTAATGATATAAATCCTCACCCTAGCCCGTAATTCGGGATGATTCTTCAACAATTCATCTGCCACCTTATTCGTAAAAATGGCCATGGGATCATTAAATAAAACCTTGCCTCCCAACATAATTCGGTTTAACGAAAAAGCGGAACTTAATAAGAAGTCTTTGTCTTCTTGCGATTTTTTACCCGGAATATCTGCCGCCGAAGAACGGGCGGCATCGGCCACCGCACGGGTAAAATCTTCCGGTAAACGGCCTGTTGATCTGACTGGTTGGTAATTTTCAAACCCTTGGGCTATGGCCGATGCTAAGCACAACTGCAACAATACCAATGTAATGATGTGTGTTTTCATATGTTTTAGGGATACTTATCTATAAGGGGCGAAAGTAGTACAAAATGTTTATTATAACTACGCCCAATAAGGCTTTTTCGGATTAACCGAAATTTAAGATTGAACCATTTATGCTCCCTCCTTTTAATTTCTACATTTGTATAGGGATGATAAATCCTTCATCATTTGTTATAATTTAAATTTTTCAATATGAAAAAGACATTCGTTTTATTGTGTTTGGCTTTAGCGGCCAACTATTCTTTTGCACAAGTAGAGCTTCCCGTTCCAAGTCCTAAAGGACGTGTAGAACAGCGTGTGGGACTTACAGACGTAACCATTGAATACTCTCGCCCGGCAGTGGGTGGCCGTCAAATTTGGGGAGGCTTGGTGCCTTCGGATAAAGTATGGCGTAGTGGCGCCAATGCCGCCACCTCCATCTCCTTCAGCAAAGACGTGGAAATTGCCGGAAAAGCAGTAAAGGCCGGCGAGTATGCCATTTTCTCTATTCCATCATCGCCGGAGTGGACAATCATCATCAACTCCAACGAAGGTCAGAAAGGGAGTACCGAATACAAAGAAAACCTGGATGTAGTACGCATCAAAGCGAAACCATTGACCATGAATATGCCGAAAGAAAGATTGGAATATACGATCGATCCGGTATCTGATAGCGAAGGTTTGGTAACGCTCCGTTGGGAATTTCTTGCGGTATCTTTTAACTTTAAAACATCCACATTGGCAAATGCAGAGAAAAATATAGCCGCATTTGAAGCCAAAGTAGGTGGATTATGGTATGACTTGGCACAGGCGGCCAAATATAGCAACGAGAATAACTTGAACGCAGAAAAGTCTTTGGCTTGGATTGACCAATCCATCCAATTGAAAGACCATTTTTTCAACAAATGGGTGAAAGCACAAATCTTACACAAAAAAGGGGATAAAACCGGTGCTTATTCCTTGGCTTTGGCCGCGAAAGAATTTGGGGTAAAAAACCCTAGCGGATTTTACGATGCCTACAAAGCGCCTATCGAAAAAGCCTTGGTTGATTGGGCTGCATTTGCCCCAAAAACAAAATAGACTGAATTTAAGAAACAAAAAAAGCGGATCGATCGATCCGCTTTTTTTGTTTCTTAAACCTAACATATTAATGTCCCATCACATGTACTTCCTTGATGCCAATGGTTTCTACTGTTATATTTCGTTGCAAAGCTCCATGATCCCTAAAATCTTGGATAATCTCAAGTACGTCATAATCTATATTCACGGATTTTGATCCATCGATAATTACCTTACATCCATTCGGTATATGATCCAATTTATCTTGGATGCTAGCCTTGTTCAAGAAAGTCACTTCCTCGGATAACTTCAATGTAATGATTTCATTACCATCAGAAGAACTTTCCTTTTTCTGGTAATATGAGTGTTGGTAGTTCTTTTTTAAGATAAAGAATACCGCCAGGGCCATTCCTATACCAATTCCCTTGAGCAAATCGGTAAATAATATGGCCACAATGGTTACCATGAATGGTATAAATTGATCCCAGCCCAATTTATACATGGATTTGTATAAGGACAATTTCGATAGTTTGTAACCCACCATCAACAAGATAGCGGCCAAACAAGCCAATGGAATTAAATTCAGGAAAACGGGAATGGTGACCACTGAAATAAACAATATAGTGCCATGAATGATCGTGGCCATTTTGGATTTCCCTCCAGCATTAATATTCGCCGAGCTTCGCACGATGACTTGGGTAATGGGCAATCCCCCAAGTAAACCAGACACTATATTGCCTACACCTTGCGCCTTTAATTCGCGGTTGGTGGGTGTATTTCTTTTTTCAAAGTCCAACTTATCGGTCGCTTCCACAGAAAGCAGTGATTCCAAACTGGCCACAATAGCCAAAGTAATGGCTACCACATACACGTCGGGGTTAGTGATGGCCGAGAAATCGGGGAACCTAAAAAAGCTAAAAAATTCTCCCACGGACGATGCTACCGGCAGCTGTACCAAATGATCGCCAGACAATGCCAATCCGGAATTGGTCCATTTAAATATAAAGTTGATCAAAATCCCAAAACAGACCACAAACAATGCGCCCGGGAGAAATTTGAATAAACCGACCTTTTTCATGAAAGGTCGATCGAACAACCATAATAATCCCAAGGATATAGCAGTAATGATGATGGCGCCTGTACTGTTATATTTAATGGCCAACCATATTTCCGAAATGGTATTTTGACCATCGGTTTGTATGAAAGATTCATCTCCCATAAAATCCGCATCATAACCCAAGGCATGGGGAATTTCTTTTAATATTAAGGTGATTCCGATTGCCGCAAGCATTCCTTTGATGACAGAGGACGGAAAATAATAACCAATGATCCCCGCCTTTAAAAACCCGGCGATTAATTGTATAACACCGGCCAATACCACCGCCAACAAAAAAGCTTCGAAACTTCCCAAGGAAGAGATGGCATTGAGGACTATAACAACCAAACCCGCCGCAGGACCAGACACCCCGAGTGCCGATCCACTCAAAGAACCGACCACTATTCCGCCGATTACGCCGGCAATTACACCGGCAAACAATAAATCGGGACTTTTGGTTGATGCGAGCGCCACGCCCAAACATAAGGGAAGTGCCACCAAATACACAACCAAACCTGCCGGAATATCCGATTTAAGGTTTGAAAAAAAACTGTTCTTCTTATTAGCCATTGTTTGGTTGTGGGTTATTTGATTACACCTGAATCAAACACGTAAATATTTTCAATTTCGTGGTTGTCGGAAATTGTTATATTCAAATCTTTCAAAAGACCGTTGGCTATATCGTACACTATACCATGTACATGGAGAGGTTGCCCATTGGTCCAAGCATTCTGTACGATAGATGTTTTGCATAAATCGTATACCTGCTCTACCACGTTTAATTCCACAAGGCGTCTTCCACGTTGTTCCATATCTTCTATCGCATCCAGTTCATTTTGGTGGATACGGTATACATCTTTTATATGTCTCAACCAGTTATCGATCAGTCCAACCTGTGCATTTCCCATGGCGGCCAATACACCGCCACAGCCGTAATGTCCACATACGATAATGTGTTTTACTTTCAATACGTTCACCGAATAGTCCAGCACGCTAAGCATACTCATATCCGTATGGATTACCATATTGGCAATATTCCGGTGTACAAATATATCGCCCGGGTCCGTGCCCGTGATTTCGTTTGCCGGAACGCGGCTATCTGAACATCCGATCCATAAAAAAGGTGGCTTTTGGCCTTTGGATAATTTATGAAAAAACTGACTATCTTCCTCTAGCTTGTTTGAAACCCATTTTTTGTTTCCGTCAAAAAGCTCTTGATATGAATGTGGCATAAAAATTTTATTGAATTAAATAATGAAAACACTGTCTTTTCCAGACAGGTATGATAAAATAAAAAAACAATTTCTTATGCCCTGAATTCGGGAGGGGGAGATAAACGCGCATCTTCCAAAAACAAGAAGTAGGATGGCGTGTGCGGGGGATGTTGGTTTGGAATATTACCCCACAAAAATATATTGGATTCGGCTACATGAAAGCACCAATCTTCTTTTACTTCATTCAATTCTTCCAACAACGTAGAACCAGAACTTGTCCCCATATCTACACATTCGCCCGTTAAGCTATCAAAAGCGTATTGGAGTAAAAGCTTATTCCCTGATTTAGAAGCGGATTGATATTTTTCCACGGAACGGTCATCAAACTTTGATGCCGGTGGAATGGATATACATAAGTTCAAGACAAAGACCGACAGCAAAATTGACAACAATTTTGCAAATCCTGTTACTTTTTTCTTGTGTATAATCATTGGAATGGACTAAAGATAATATTTAATCTCTAAATCGATTTAGGCAATATGTGTAGTTTAACGCATTCTTAAGGTTTAAACCACCCGGAATAGAACACATAATTCTTTGCAATACGCTCAACTTCACCCGATACCAATTCTGGAGTAATATCTTTTACTTTTCTGGCAGGCACACCGGCATAAACGCTGCCCGATTTCACGATTGTGCCTTCCAGTACCACTGCGCCGGCAGCAATAATGCAGTTGCTTTCTACCACCACTCCGTCCATGACGATCGAACCCATGCCTATCAAAACATTGGGATGTATGGTACAGCCATGTACAAGGGCGTTATGACCTATGGAGACATTGTCGCCGATTTCCAGTGGATGTTTTTGATAAGTACAATGTAAAACAGCCCCATCTTGCACATTTACACGGTTACCGATGCGAATGGAATGTACATCTCCGCGTACGACACTATTGAACCAAAAGCTGCATTGATCGCCACAAACGACATCACCCACAAGTGTGGCATTTTCTGCAATAAAACAATCTTTTCCAAAAACGGGGGATTTTCCTTCAACCGGTAGTATAAGTGGCATAAATTTTAATAATTTTAACGATTCAAATTCATTCACAAAAGTAATGATTCCATTTTTGAGAAGTATAGGCTTGTTGGGTCTTACATTATTTATGCTTGTTCAATCATATTCGCAAGATTGTGGCTATGTATACGTAACGCCGAACGGAGCAACTTCTGGAGCAGCGGGAACCCGGGTAAATCCGGCTTCGTTTGCTTATGGCCTTACGTTATTGTCGGCTACAAACAGCCATATGCGGATGGCACAAGGCACCTATACGTTGAACAGTCCTGTCACGTTGGCATCAAACATCACCATAGAGGGCGGTTTTGAGCCGGTACAATGGCAAAAAAGCAATACCTATGTGACCATCATCCAACGGTCAAACTTAAATATAGAACCCACCCCAAGTAGACTAACGGCTATGCAAGCCATGGGTGCCAGTGCTTTCCGCTTACAGGATTTAACGATTAATGTAGCCGACGCTACAGGAAATGGCGTTTCGGTATATGGACTTTATTTCTCGGGATGCTCCAACTATAACATCACACGTTGTAAAATCACCACAGGCAATGGCTCTGACGGCCTTCCAGGAACGGCCGGAACAGCTGGAATGAACGGGGCAGCGGGGCTTGCCGGAGAGTCTGGAGAAGACGAAGGTACTTGTTGTCGGGCGCCAGGCAATGGAGGCGGTGGAAGCTTTGTGGGAAGCTTTAGCGGTGGTAAAGGTGGTTTTGGCGGACTGCAAGGCGGTTTTACTACGGATACAGATCCTTTTTTAGGCTTATGTTATGTTGAGCCGGGTAGTGAATTCACAAATCCCGGCGCCCCAGGACAAAACGGATTAGGCCCACAAGCCGGCACAGGCGGGGCGGGTGGTATAGGTTTATGCCAAACCACTTACGTAAATACCAGTTGCTTTGCGCAAGCGATTAATATAGGTGCCCCAGGCTCCATCGGCACTCCAGGTCCTGCCGGCAATATCGGTGCACAAGGTGTAGGACAAAACGTTACCGGATTTTATATCCCAAGCCAAGGGGCACAAGGTACAGCCGGCGCACATGGTGCAGGAGGTGGCGGAGGCGGCGGCGGAGGCGGTAAAGGCTGTGAGCCGGCGGCCGTAAATCCTACCAACTGTAATGTTGTTTATAACACTGCCGGAACCGGCGGAGGCGGCGGAGGCGGCGGAGAAGGTGGTCAAGGCGGAGCCGGTGGATTCGGTGGAAGCGGAGGCGGATCCTCTTTTGCCGTATATGTATTTAACAATGGATTCAACGGATATTTACAAGATTGCATATTACAACCTGGCCAAGG
>Ga0247814_10001026_pt1 | contig 17768 bp, 11 predicted proteins | sample UWRJL179409R1_FD_179947 | JGI IMG/M metagenome (GOLD analysis project Ga0247814, IMG submission 179947) | Plant litter microbial communities from Arlington Agricultural Research Station in Wisconsin, United States - UWRJ-L179-409R-1 | ecosystem: Environmental > Terrestrial > Plant litter >...
GTAGAATCTAAATATTGCCTTACATCCATACACTATCGCTAAAAAGAAATCCCGGACCAACCGGCCCGGGATACTATTATTTTTTCTTATTTATAAGCCACAACGTTAATATTGCTATGGCACTGCCCGATGTATTTGCTATAACATCATTAACATCGGCACTTCTGTCATTTGTAAAAAGGCTTTGGCAAATCTCCATTAATATACCGTATAAAACCGCCGTTATAAAAACAATCCATAATTGCTTTTTCAGGCTGTAGGATTTACAATATTTAAGGAGTCCAAACCAAAGAAACGTGAAAATAAAATAAAATGTGCCATGAACATATTTGTCTACATCGTGCCCTTGCACAGGCACACTATCAAACTTATTCATGCTTACCAAACAGCAAACAGCAATAAATGCAGTCCAAATTATTGCAGCTGCCAGGTAAATATTACGCACCTATAAGTTCTTTATATTGTTCGCTGTCTAAAAGCTCACTCACTTCATCCTGGTTGGCTATCTTAACTTTAACCATCCATCCTGCACCATAAGGGTCAGAATTTACACTTTCGGGAGTAGTTTCAAGAGCAGTGTTAAACTCAACAATCTCGCCCGATAGTGGCAAAAACAGGTCAGACACTGTTTTTACAGCCTCTACAGTTCCAAAAACCTCGTCTTTAGCAAGTTCCTGGTCAAGTGTTTCTACTTCAACATATACAATATCTCCCAGTTCTTTCTGGGCAAAATCTGTAATGCCTACGGTAGCTGTATCGCCTTCAATTTTAACCCATTCGTGGTCTTTAGTGTACTTTAATTCTGCAGGTATATTCATGTGTTGTTTGTTTTACGCAAATGTATGTTTTATAACAATAATTTTAAAATCTTTTTTAGCATTAATTACCAAAATTATACCTCAGCGTAAAGCCGGAACGTATAGTGGTAATAGGGTATGCTGTAGATATTACTGCTTTAGAGAACGAATGGTCGTAATAGAATATAGCTGTAAGGTTTTTACTAAAAGAGTAATCTGCCGTAAGCTTAATTGTCCAGATGTCCTGCCCGCCACCTAACTGGTTGTTATCATAATCCAGGTAGCGCACTATGGTTTCATTTTTACGCAACGTAAAATCGGCTTTAATGTTTATATCGCTCTTAATAGTATTGGTAGGATTATCTGCAAGCGACGAATTTATAATAACGTCTTTTATACGGTAACCCAGCCCAAGTACATATTCATTACCCTTAACCTCTGTAAGCAGGTTATTATCAAAACTCATGTTTAGCGTACGGTCTTTACGTACCTCGGCTAAGATCTTCATAGAGTTTTTCATCTCCATATCTACACGTATAAGCGGGTTAAACTGCTCTGCTAAGTTAACATTAGAGATAACGTTTTTAGTAAAGAAGTTACCTATACGGTTGTTATCCTGCTTGGTAGGATTTTCCGGATCATCAACATAAAAATCAAAATTAGAACGGTATGAGTTTATGTTATAAGAAGACCTGTAACCGTGCTGTAACGAGAAACGCTTAAATTTCTCTTTAAAGAACGTGTAGCGCATTAGCCCGGTATATTTTATTACCCAGTTAGGCAACGGTACATTACGAAATATACCTGTTGATACTTTCTCTGCATCCTGGCCGCTGTATGCCGCAAGGAAAGCAGGAAGCAATACTGCCTGGCTGTTGCGCCCAAAACCTACAGGAAAACCTGCATTTACCGATTGGAAATCGGTAGGGTTTGCCGTTGCCACATACCTGTCTATTGCCTCTGCGCTGCCATAATGCCTTTCTGCAAGCCTGTTGGCTATAACCATCCTGTTTTCCCTCATTTGGTCAAACGCTGCCGATCCATTTACATCGCTCTTGCTAAATGCCGTTTTAATTAGGATGGTAGATACCTGGAAGTTACCATAATTATACGGCGATCGCGGATTGTACTGCCCCGAATCGTCTACATCATACTGCTCAGAGAAATTTTGCGATGATGTTTTATCTGCCGTGACGTCTATTTTAAAGTCCGGGAAAAGGTCTACCGTAGCTGTAAGCTTAAGATCTTTAGTATTAACCTGCGTGTAGCTTTGGTTAAACTCGCTGTAAGTAGTTAAGTACCCTGCGCGGGCAGCATCATAACGCACATCGGCCTGGCTGCCCCACACAAAGCCCATACTTGGCCTGGTAGTACCTAAAAACCCTATGCCCGGCAGGTAGCCCGGTAGCTGCGTACCATTAGTCTCGGTATAATTTACCTGTATATTTTTCACACTGGTTGCTACACCTAAAAGGCCGTTTACAAACACATTGCCTGTTTGCTCTGTTTTAGGCGCTGCCGTAATTTTTTCGCCCGGTTTAGGCGGCCCTTTTGGAGCTGCATTTTTAGCAGGCGCTTTTTTCTTAGGGCCAAGGCCTATGTATTTATAGAACATATCCATGCTAAGTGAAGCATTTAACTTATGCGAGTTAGCATTTTGAATGGTATTGCCCAGCTGGGTACCATCTGCCGTCTGGGCAAGCGCATCTGAAGATCGCTGCCAGTTATAGTTACCCGTATAGCTGTAAGTAGATTTTATAAAGCTAAGTGCCGGAATCTTATTTATAGGCAGGTCGTAGTTTATTACAAACTGCTGGGTATGTGTATTGGCCTCGCCAGTGTTCCAGAAATCTTCAAAAACATTATAGTTCTGTATAGGTGCACCATCTTCATCAAGATAATTCCTTACAATATTACTCGTAGCCACCGCATAGTTAAACTTAAGCGATTTAGTAATATTATAGTTAAAGCCATACTGGTAGTTAAAGAAGTAGTTCCTTCTGTACAGCGGGCTAATAGCTATACCCTCTACATCTACATTACGGTACTGCTGCCTGTTGTACTGCCTGATGATGTTAGAACTAAACGATATGTTAGACGGAAGGTAATTAAAATTAAAATCGCTTAGCATTTTCCAGTACTGGCTTTTTTTCATGAAGGCCGTATTTTTAAACGGCTCTACCGGCTTGTTCTGGAAAGCATAGTTATAATCGGCCGTAGCCCTTACCTGCTGGTCTAATAAATCTTCAATTTCATAATCATGGTGCTGTGTCTGGTTAAAGGAATAGCCCAGGGTAAGATTCTCCGGATCGTAAACATGTTGTTTCTGATCCTGCGACCTTTCTTTTTTTACACCAATAAAGTTTATACTCTTATTTTTAGTATAATCTATAGCACGGTTTTTAATGTTATCTTTTGCAGCCTGATTCTCGGTTACATCCAGCAACTGGTCTAATTTAACATCCTGGTAAAACGGGTCGTACTCCGGTGTAATTATCTGTTCGCCCACACTGTAGTTAAACGGTATATTAAGTCCCCATTTCTTAGGCAGTAATTTACCCGCATTTATATTTGTTACAAGGTTATACTGTTTGGTATCTTCCCTGCTCCTCTCGTTAGGGCTTTGCTCTATAGTACCAAAACCTATGGTGCTTAAGTTTCCTGTAGCCGAAAGCGTTAACAGGTCGGCAAAGTTGGTATCCATAGTAGCAACAGCTGCCATACCACCTTTATTATCCATATCCGAAAGGCGCAGCTCATTAAACCACACATCTCCTTTTACGTGCTTAACCCTGTACCCACCCTGAGGATATTCCAGTACAAGATTTTCTGTATTATTTTTAACACCCACCATAAGCGTGCGCACATACCCAAAGTTAGGGTTACCTTTTATACCTATCCTTAACTGCCCCTCGCTGCCTGTAATAGATTCGTCCAGCTGGCTTGCAGTTTTATAATAAATACCGTTTTCATCGGCTTCTCCTGCTGTTCCCTGCAACACCATTATTTTAAGTTTGGTAAGCAGTTCCATATCTACAAGTATCTCATTATCTGCCGGCCATATATCTTCTTCAAGCGCCCTGCCAAACTGTGTAAGCAGCAACGGCTTTTCTATCTGGTAAAAGTTGTCGCTAAAATCATTACCAAAACGAAGGAAACCTGCCAGGTCATAATCACCAACATTAGGATCTGCACCTACACCTAACGGATTACGCGGATCTTCCAGGCTTAAAGCCTCGGCATGTAAAAACATCCTTAACTTTTTATACTGGCGCATATCAACATTTACATTTTTAAATACCGCACGCGAATCTCCCGGCTCAAGGCCTTCGGTATCGGTCATAGAGCCATTTGTAGCATATATCCTTAATGATAATGCCTGCTCGTTCTGGTTAATAACCGCGTTGTTGCTGTACAGTTGCTCGCGCGCTACACCCGGAGGCGATTTATAAGGTATAGGGCTCCTGTCTCCGTTTTCCTGTATGTTTAACGACACAATGTCAAACCCTGTACCGTCGTCATCAACATTGGTATCGCCGGCATCCATGCTGTTAGCATACCTTCTCCACTCGCTCCTTACAAGGTCCATTGCCCCTACACGAAGTGTTATCTGCTTTCTAAAACCTGTCATTAACAGCCTCATAAAACGTATCGACCTAACATCGCTTATCCCGTTTACCATGTCGCGGTTAGGCCCTTCTATAGGCACTTTATACAAAAGCCACCTACCGGTTACCCTGCTGCCATCGCTGGCAGCCCTGTCAAACGGCCTCTCGTCTACCACATAACCAACCCCCGGCGTAGCATTAGGCGCTACAGGGATGGTATACCTAAAATAGGCATCTATGGTATTCATGGTGTTGTCTTTATTAATATCCTCAACATCGGGCACTGTGGTAGAGCCCCTGTTCGTAGATCCTACATCTACCGGAGAGTTACCCTGTGTACCGTTGTAATTTTTATAACGGTCTACAACACTGCCACTGGCACTAAGAAAAAACTGGTAGTTATCTGCCGCCGGATCTTCCACTGCAAATTCCGGGTGGGCTGCTGCTTCCTCGGCGTCGTTAAAACCATCTAAACCCACATCCTGAAGGCTGCGGTTGCCATTATCGGTATCGAAAGCATAAATAAGCGATTGCGAAACCGGCACTTTACCCCAAATCGAAGGAAAGGTTATGGCATTGCCATCGGTACCGGGAAGCCCGTTCTCGTACTGCTTCCTGTTATCTTTTAATATATCTTCCGAAAGTTCGCCAAGGTGTATTTCCAGCTGGCCTATATTATCGTTTGTTGTTATGGCATCACCAGGGTTACTGGCACCGCTCTGATAAGGGTCCATCATCCAGAACTGTATATATTCTACGTTCGTCTGCTCAAAATTTGTAGAAGTAATAGAGCGCATAATTGCACCCCAGTTGTTAACGGCATCTGCTTCGGTAAAGCTGTTTGTAGCTGCTGCTATAGGGTTATAGTTATAAGGCCCCCTTTCCTGCGGGAAATAACTAAGGTCTAAAGTTGTCACCACGTTTGTAGAACCCGGCACTACATCGGTAGCAGGGTAAAGCTCTTCATAGTAAATACGCCTGTTAACGTTGTCAGATACGTCCTGATCTGTAATGCCTGTAGGCCTCTGGCTGCTGGTATAAAATGTAGGGTCTATACTGTACCACGCAAGCTTGGCCCTGCGATGGCCTGTTGTAATATCGTTTACAGGCGGCTCTGTAAATACCGGCGGAGAACCCGGTGTAACAATATAGGGCGCACTTGATAACGACCAACCCGATGCAGCACGTACATCTATAGTGGTCTGGCTGCCTTCAAAATCATCTACATAGGTAGTGGCTTCGCCGTTAAACTGGTCGGCTTTAGAAGCTCCCGGTTTTAAGTATGCTATCTCCCCCCTAAATGAGAAGTTAGAAGGCACATCGGTATCCATAGTAGGCAGTTTATTTACAAGCCTTGTAAAGAACGGAACTTCTGTACTAAAGGTTGTATTAAAGCCGTAAATAGTATTATTTACCGATTCCTGGCCGTAGTTTGTTTTACTGGTAAATGGCCTTTCGGACATTTTTAAGATGGTACCGCCAATTAAAAATTTATCGCTGAACTTATGTTCTACGTTAACCCCCATAAAGCGCCTTGTCTGCTGGCCAAAGGTGGCATTGTTCTCTACCGAAACTTCGATAGGTGTATTAGATGCCTGTAATGATGTATCGAGTATTTGTACGGTACCTACCTGATAGTTTACCGTATAGTCCTGGCCTTCTACAAGTGTGCGGCCACCGGCGGTTACCACTACAGATCCCTGCGGAACGTTAAATGCCCCAAGCGATATACCATTACCGCCCGTAGATTTATAGCGCCCCTTTAACTGGAACTTGTTTTTCTGGCTTTGCTGTAATGCCGCGGCCTGTGTACTTTTATACATTTCGCGGTATACATATTTCTTTTGGTTTTCATTATACGCCAAAAGGTCGGCAGTGTTGTTACTGTTGTAATCAGGGTTTAAACTTCCGGGCACAGTACCAAGTTTATCATAAAGGTATTCTCCAAAAGGTTCTACGGTTGTAAAAATAACACGGCCGTTCTGGGTATCTACCGTAAGGCCGGGCACAAAGTCAAAAAAACCATCGCCGCCCACCTGCGGGTCGTTTGCATAGGTAAGCCTGTCTACGTTAAACACCCTAAGTAAAGGGGTATCTGCCACTTCTGCCTGTCCACCCTCACCATTAGGCAAAGGGAACAATACATTACCCAGGTTTGTAGCCGGGTTAATATAATTTAACGGAGAAGGGTCGGTATACATGATGTTAAAACGGAAATCCTCCTGAGAAAGCTGGTAGGCATTAGGTATCTGGTAGATGTTTTTCATCATCAGGTCCCAGGTAGGCTCATCTACTTTAACAAGGTTACCCTTTAGCATTTTAAGCACAAGACTTTGGGTAGTAATATTATTTGTAGTAGTAACGCCTGTTTCCTCGTTAGTAGTTGAATCTACATTAGTGGCAGCTACGCCATCGGTACCAAATTCTCCCACCTGAAATACTTCGCCACCCACGGTATACTGGTAGGCAACAGCAAGCACCTCGTCATTGTTAAGCTTTTGGTTTAAGGAAATATAACCCAACTGTGCGTTGTAAGTATACTCGCTTGTAGTAAGCTTACGTGCATTTTCCAGTTTGGCATAATCAGTGCCTTCGCTTGCCCCAAGCCCCGCTGCAAAACTGTTGCTGCCGGTGGTTACAATTTCGCGTATGGTTGAATTAAGCACTGAATTACCCGTACCTATCCTGTCCGGGTCAAGCCTGTTATTCCTGTTGTCAGGAAAGGCATCTATAGCTGTATCAATGTCCCGGTTATTCGTAAAAAATCCGGCTATATTCCAAAACCCTACGGTTTGAGGGGTAATATCTGTACCTACAGGCACACCTGGTATAGGGCTTGATTTTGTAAGACGTGATTCACCTAAATCCTGCAGCGCTATAATGTTCCTGGAGTTATTTTCTGTAGCGTTAATACGGTTTTGCTTGTTGGTTACCCAAACCTCCATACGCGTAATTTGTACACGGCTGTCTATAAGCGGGTAAGACTGCAATGACTTATCGTAACGGTTACGGAAATATTGCGAAAGGAAGTAGTGCCTGTCGGCATCATACTCTAAAGCAAATAATTCGAAATCCTGAACGGTACCCCCGCCCTGTGCCGTAACGGTCTTGGTTTGCGACTTCTGTTCAGAATATATACCGGTAACGGTTGTACGCCCAAACTGGAACTGGCCTTTAACACCAAAAAGGCTTTGCGCACCTCGAACCAACGAGTTAGATAGCGGGAAGCTTACGTTACCTATTTCTATTTTTTGAATGATATCGTCTTCTGTAGGGGTATATTCTAGCTTAATAAGGTTTTGGAAAGCAAAGGTGCTTTCGGTATCATAATTAGCCGTTACCCCTAAGCGGGTACCTACTTTACCCTGAAGGCTCATGCTTATACGTTGGTCAAAATCAAACGTAAAGGTTTTCCTGTTACGCGGCGACAGCGATGGGTTGTCCTGCTTGGTATAGCGTATACCCAAATCCATCTCTACCGATCCCTGTGGCTTAACATCTATAGTGTTGCTGCCAAAAATAGTTTCGAAAAAATTGGAGTTTACATAGTAGCGCGGCAAAAGGTCTTTTTGTTCCTTCTCGCTGCCTTTACCGTCTATAGCTTTAGATTTTTGCTGGTAATACTCACGCATAGATTCACGAAGTACCAGCTCCTGGTATTCATCGGGCGTAAGTATTATGGGGTAGGTAATATTAAACCCTTCCACCTTGTTGGTATAAATATACCTGTTGGTTACAGGATCGTAAGAGTAAGCCCCTACAATGCTTGTGGGATTCTTAAGTTCTACCTTACCGGAATTATAGCCTTTTATAGTATCCTGTGCCGCTTCATTATCTTCCTCTTCGTCTACCTGGGCCTGGGCCACAACGCTTACGAACAAGAAAAGTATAGAAAAGGCGTATTTTAGTTTTATATAAAATTCTTTAAAGTACTCTGTTTTCAAGGACTATAAATTTTTTAATGCTTGTTTAATAATTGCTTCTACAGTGGCAGCCGGGGTTTCTTTAACAATTTTTTCGATGGCTTTTTCTGCCAACTTCTTGTTAAAGCCCAATACCTCCAACGCAGATAACGCTTCATCTTTGTTTGTATTGTAACCTGAAACGGAAAGTTCTTCCATATCATACAGTTTTAACACTTTATCCTTCAGGTCCAGTATAATGCGCTGTGCCGTTTTACTGCCAATACCCTTAATTAATTGTATGGTGGCCACATTGCCGGAGCCTATTGCCTGTATAACTTCTTTTGGTTCTAAAGACGACAGCATGGTCCTGGCAGTACTTGCCCCTACCCCCGATACTGAGAGTAAAAGTTTAAAAAGTTCCCTTTCGGCTTTTTCTACAAAGCCAAAAAGCGTGTGGGCATCTTCCTTTATCTGTAAAAAAGTAAAGAGTTTTATGTTTTCAGAATCCGGCAGCAGCGAAAAAGTATGCAGCGAAATATTAACGTGGTAGCCCACGCCGTGGCAGTCTATTACCACTTCGGTAGGTGTTTTTTCTACCATTCTTCCTTCAAGATGTGCTATCATATCTGTTTTATAAACGGTATCAAAAATAGGAAATTTATTTTACCCCCGCGTTTTTTGTTATCAGGCAAATGATTAAGCCACGAATTACTCTAATTTAACGAATTTGATTTGCCGTAAATCTAACTAAAATATAGTAAATCTATGGTTAGAATTATTTGTAGAAATTTGTGCAATTCGTGGCTAAACCCTTTATTTATTTTTTGCCCATTTTAAGGCGCTTTTCTTTTTCCTGTGCATCTACCACAGCTACGGCAGCCATGTTTACCATCTCTTCTACACTGGCATTAAACTGTACAATGTGTACCGGTTTATCCATACCCATAATTATGGGGCCTATAGACACTACTTTATCTAATTCTTTAAGCAGCTTATAAGTAATATTTGCTGAATCGAGCGTAGGAAAAATAAGTGTGTTTACTTTTTTGCCTGCCAGTTTAGAGAATGGGAATTTAGTTTCATGCAGCTCGGCATTTAACGCAAAATCGGCCTGCACCTCGCCATCTACAATAAGGTCGGGATGGTTTTTGTGCAAATAAGCTACCGCTTCGCGCACTTTTACAGCCCCGGGATCTGTAGACGAACCAAAGTTAGAGAATGACAGCATGGCAATAACCGGCTCTATGCCAAACAGCTTTGCAGTGCTTGCCGTAAGCAATGCTATCTTGGCAAGATCATCGGCAGTAGGGTTAGGGTTAATCGCAGTGTCCGAAAGGAACATGGGGCCACGCTTGGTAAGCATCATGTTTGTTGTAGCAACACGGCTCACATTAGGTGCCCTGTCTATAAGTTGCAATATAGGCTTTACCGAAAGCGGGTAATTTCGCGAATACCCCGTAAGCATAGCATCGGCATCTCCGGTATTAACCATCATTGCGGCAAAATAATTACGCTGGCGCATAAGCTTTTGTGCATCGAGCAGGTTTATACCCCTGCGGTTTTTAGATTTCCAGAAAATCTGCGCATAAGCCTCAAGCTTATCATTATCGGGTTCTTTAGGGTCTACTATAAGTACATCTTCATCAAAACCTATTTCCTGCTTAAGCTCTTCAATGGTTTCGCGGCTGCCTAAAAGTATAGGTGTACCTATACCCTCTTCCATAACAATTTGTGCCGCCTTAAGCACATCAAGCTGGTCTGCCTCGGCAAAAACTATGCGTTTAGGGTCATTCTTGGCACGGTTAGTAAGCAGGCGCACCATTTTATTATCGTTACCCAGGCGCTCTAAAAGCTCCTCGGTATATTTATCCCAGTCGGTTATAGGCTTCTGGGCCACACCACTCTCCATAGCAGCACGTGCTACGGCAGGGGCCACTACGGCAATAAGCCTTGGGTCGAAAGGTTTAGGGATAATGTAATCGCGCCCAAAGTTAAGCTTGGTTTCGCCATAGGCAATATTAACCTGCTCCGGCACACTTGCTTTTGCCAGTTCGGCAAGGGCGTGTACGGCAGCCATTTTCATAGCTTCGTTTATTTTTGTTGCACGTACATCGAGCGCGCCCCTAAAAATATAAGGAAAGCCCAGTACGTTATTTACCTGATTAGGATGGTCAGACCTTCCTGTAGCCATGATCACATCTTTACGCGTAGCAATAGCCAAGTCGTAGTTAATTTCGGGAATAGGGTTGGCCATGGCAAACACAATAGGATCGGGCGCCATGGTAAGCAGCATATCTGCGGTAAGTATATTACCAACCGATAGCCCAAGGAACATATCTGCCCCTTTAACAGCTTCGGCAAGTGATTTAGGCTCGCCATCCTGTGCATATTTTAAATGCATAGGCAGCAGGTTTTGCCTGCTTTTTACTATCATGCCGTCAATATCGAACATTGTGATATTCTCTGCTTTTATCCCTAACAAAAGATAAAGCGCAGCACAGGCAAGTGCCGCAGAACCCGCACCGGATACAACGATCTTTAAATCTTCCAGCTTTTTGCCGGCAAGGTCGGCCGCATTAATAAGCGCCGCCGACGATATAATGGCGGTACCATGTTGGTCATCGTGCATAACCGGGATGTTTAGCTCTTCAACCAAACGCCTCTCGATCTCGAAAGATTCGGGTGCTTTAATATCTTCAAGGTTAATACCGCCAAAGGTTGGGGCAATGTTTTTAACCGTTTCTATAAATTTTTCTACATCTTTAGTATCTACCTCAATATCAAAAACATCAATATCTGCAAATATTTTAAATAAAAGGCCTTTGCCTTCCATAACAGGTTTAGAGGCTTCGGGGCCTATATCGCCCAGGCCAAGTACGGCAGTACCGTTACTTATTACGGCTACTAAATTACCTTTAGCAGTATATTTATAAACCTTGGTTACATCTTTTGCAATTTCCAGGCAGGGCTCGGCAACACCGGGCGAATAAGCAAGAGAAAGGTCTCTTTGTGTGGCGTAAGGCTTAGTGGGCACTACCTGTATTTTACCAGGCTGTGGTTTTGCGTGGTAAAGCAGGGCTTCTCTTCGTTTACTGTACTGGTTCATTCTGTTGTACTATTGTGTTATAGAACTTGCAAAGGTAAACCTATTGCCTAATTTAAGAAACATTTAAATATATTCTTTTTATACCTAATAATTATGCGAAGCACAGTTGCTTACACAAAATGCAGCCTATAACACGCTGTTAACATTTATATAAAAAATGTATCTTTGAAATTATAAAGTAATCACCATGAAAAAAATATCAATCTTGTTATTCTCTGCAGCACTGGCATTTACATCCTGCTCAAAAAAAGAAAAAACAACTGAACCAAATGATAAGATAAAAGAAATTACAGAAAATTACTATCAGGAGCGCCTTAAACTTTACCCGTGGGAAGCTACTTATGCCGGAGACGACCGCTATAACAACCTTATGCCTAACACGCTGAGCGATGCCTATATAAAACAAACCAAAGACTTTTTCGCAAAATATAAAGCGCAGATTGAAGCCGTTAACGACGAAGGACTATCTGAAAACGACCTGCTAAGCAAACAATTACTATTGTGGGAATGCACTATAAACCTGGACCGTTATGCTTATAACGAAGAGCTTATACCCATGAACCAGTTTTACTCTGTAGTACTTACCGTGGCACAGTTTGCCAGTGGCGAAAGTATGCAGCCTTTTAAAACGGTAAAAGATTACAACAACTGGCTGGAAAGGCTGGAAAGCTTTAACGGCTGGCTGGCATCGGCACAGGAAAAGATGAAGGAAGGTGCATCTAAAGGTTATGTGCTGCCCAAAGCGCTTACCGAAAAAGTTATTCCGCAACTTAAGGACATGACTACCGAAGTCGTAAAGAAACACCTGTTTTACAGCCCTGTAAATAAGTTTCCTGATTCTTTTACCGATGTCGAAAAGAAAGAGCTGACCGAAAAATACACTAAAATTATAGGCGAAAAGCTTATCCCGTCTTTTAAAAGCCTTTACAATTATGTAAGCACCGATTATCTTGCTGCGAGCAGGGCTACCAGTGGTATTGCCGGCATACCTAATGGCGAAAAATACTACCAGTACCTTATAAAGATGTATACCACTACCGATATGAAAGCCGATGAGATACACAACCTTGGGCTTAAGGAAGTTGAGCGTATATCGGCAGAAATGGAAAAGGTAAAAGCGCAGGTAGGCTTTAAAGGCACGCTTAAAGAGTTCTTTAATTATGTTCGTACCAAAAAAGAGCTGATGCCTTTTACCAAACCGGAGCAGGTAATAGCACATTACAACACTATTTATGAAACCATGAAGCCTAACCTGGAGAAGTTATTCGACCTGAAGCCTAAAGCCGGTTTTGAAGTGCGAAGGACGGAAGCTTTCAGGGAAGCAAGCGCCAGTGCCGAATACAACCAGCCATCGTTAGACGGTACTCGTCCGGGAATATTTTATGTACCCCTGCCGGATGTTACCAAATATAATGTGTATGATAACGAAAGCCTGTTCCTGCATGAAGCCATACCGGGGCACCATTACCAGATAGCGTTGCAACAGGAAAACAAAGACCTGCCGTCTTTCAGGAAAACAATATGGTTTACCGCTTATGGCGAGGGCTGGGCACTGTACACCGAATCGTTAGGGAAAGAGCTTGGCCTGTACACCGACCCGTACCAGTATTTTGGTAACCTGAGCTTGGAAATTCACCGTGCCATACGCCTTGTGGTAGATACCGGCTTGCACACTAAAGGCTGGACCCGTGAACAGGCCATACAATATTCTTTAGAGCACGAAGCCGAAAGCGAGGAAAGCATTATTGCCGAAATTGAGCGTTACATGGCAATACCGGGGCAGGCACTTGCCTATAAAATAGGCCAGCTAAAAATACGCCAGCTGCGCACTAAAGCAGAGAAGGAACTGGGTAATAAATTCAGCATTAAGGAATACCACAACCAGGTTCTTGATGCGGGATGCTTACCTTTAAAAGTATTTGAAGATAAAATAGACCGTTGGATTGCAAGTAAGAAGTAAGATATATAGCCCTGCGGAGACGTAGGGCTTTTGTTTTAATGAAAATTGCTATTCAGGTAATCAGGAAAATTAAATCATTTATATTTGAGTAAACCAATACGGCTATGAAGCACCTTGTCTATTTCTTCGTTTTCTTAAGTTTTGCAAACACTTTTGCACAGGAAAAATTTAAAATAAAGGAAGTGCAGGGTAAAGACTGGAAATCTACTTATTACATTCTGAATGAGAAAGGAGAAGCTGTAAAGCAGCTTGACACTACAAAGTACAGAATATGTTTAGGAGGGCATGATTATGGATATTTCGCAATTTTCCTTATAAAAGACGAAAACGGCTGGTGTGCGATTGATAAAAATGAAAAAATTTTGTTTAAAGTTTACAATACAAGTATTGGAGAGCCCTCGCCTGACGAGCTTACAGAAAACAAAATAAGGATTATTGACGAAAACAACAAAATAGGATTTGCCGATAATAAAGGAAATATCATCATAGAACCGCAGTTTGAAATGGTGACTTCTTTCTACAAAGGCAAAGCAATTATTGGTAAAAAATGCAGTAAAGTACCCTGGGGCAATCATGAAGAAGAACCCGGAGGATGCCACCATTTTAGCATTGAATGTGAAAGAGCAGGATATATTAACAGCAAAGGGGAAATTATTGAAATAGGAGAATTTACATTTGAGGAAATTAAAAAGAAAATTAAATGGAAATCAAAGTATGATTAGTATTAATCAAATAAATTTTTAGGCTGCAAAAAGCAGTCTTTATATTTAGATCGCTTCGTGCCTCGCGATGACAGTGTGTGAAGAACGATACCCGCTACACAAGGAAATTGCAGCGTTAGTGATGTTCCATTCCGAATGCAGCGAAGCGGAATTGAGGAATCTTTTCTGAGATTTTTCGACTTCGTTGCTCTTCGCTCAAAATGGAAAAACCGTTAATCCAATAAAAACAAAAAGCAGTTCACTGCTCCGCAAGCCTCAGACATGCATTATTAAGTCGGTTAAAAACCGACAGTCCCATCAACAGAGTCGGAGACTTTACAGAGGGGGAATACTATTTACCTAAATAATTTTCAAAGCAGCCAACCACATCGAATGCAATCTTAGCGCCATTTAATTTTTCTACAAATAAAGAATCCTGCCCCTGAAGTTTATAAATAGAATCACCTTCTTCAACTTCTGAATAAATATGTGAACCAATCCTATACGAAGTGCCCGAATTAAGGTGTAACTTAAAACCTCGATTGCTGTTATCACGCTCTTTTCGGGTAATCTTTCCAGAGACTGAACTCGCTAAATTTGAATTATAGTTTTCTCTCGCTTGTTTTTCAGACCCATTATAAATACCAGAATAAATTATTATAGGGCCTACAGTTAATAACATAATTATCTGCAGTGCTTTAAATGGATCTTTAATTTCAGGTATTTTAAATTCCATACATAAATATTTATGATTTCAAAAAATCAATATTCCGTGTCAGACCGGCGAACTTGGTACGCTTTACCGCCGAGTTTTTAAACACGGCTCTAAAGGTATCTTCGGTAATTTCTTCCCAGTCTTTTTTAGTGAGGGACAACAGGTCGGGGTGCGGATTAAAGAGCGGTTCGCGGTGGGGTTTAGAGAAACGGTTCCAGGGGCATACGTCCTGGCACACATCGCAGCCAAAAGCCCAGTCGTTAAAGCTGCCTTTCATTTCGTGCGGAATGTTCTCTTTAAGCTCTATGGTAAAGTAGGATATGCACTTGCTGCCGTCTACCACATAAGGCGCAATAATAGCCTCTGTAGGGCAGGCATCAAGGCAGGCGGTGCAGGAACCACAATGATCGGTTACGGCATGGTCGTATTCCAGGTCGAGGTCAATAACCAATTCGGCAATAAAAAAGAAGGAACCTACCTGTTTGCTTAGCAGGTTGCTATTCTTGCCTATCCAACCAAGTCCGCTTTTGGCAGCCCACGCCTTATCGAGCATGGGGGCAGAATCTACAAATGCCCTGCCCCCTACTTCGCCAATATTTTCCTGAATGGAATGCAGCAACTCTTTAAGCTTGTCTTTTATTACAAAATGGTAATCCTGTCCGTAAGCATATTTAGATACTTTGTAGGTGCCCTGAGGTTGTTTTTCTTCTGGGTAGTAGTTCAGCAATAAGGAAATAACACTTTTAGCACCGTCTACCAAAAGTGTTGGGTTAAGGCGCTTGTCAAAATGATTTTCCATGTACTGCATCTGGCCATGGCGGTTCTCGTTAAGCCATTTTTCCAGACGCGGAGCTTCTTCCTCCAGAAAACCAGCCTTCGATATTCCGCATGACATAAAGCCGATGCGTTTTGCTTCGGCTTTGATGAAATCGGAATATTTTTGTTTGTTGTTTATCATTCGGCACCATCTCTATAATCGAATCAGGCATTAGTGTGAGATACTATTACCAGCTACTATATTTTACCACAAAGGCCACTAAGTTTTTCACAAAGCACACAAGGCATATCTTAGATAGCAAGGCATAAGATTACAACCCCGAAATCGGGATTGAAGGACGCAAGGCTTTATGGCGTATTTGCTGACATAAGAGTGAAACTACTCCCCTCTCCGAAGTAGAGGGGTTGGGGGTGAGGAATTAAAATCTTAATTCTTAAATCAAAAAAGACCTCCCTGTATCCCCGGTTTTATCTTCCCTAAATGCTTATACGCTTTCTCGGTAACTTCACGGCCACGTGGTGTACGCATAATAAAGCCTTCCTGTATAAGGAATGGCTCGTATACTTCCTCTATGGTCTCGCCACTTTCAGATACGGCTGTAGCCAATGTAGAAAGCCCTACAGGACCACCTTTAAACTTCTCTATAATAGTTGTTAGTATCTTGTTGTCCATCTCGTCGAGGCCGTGGGCATCTACGTTAAGGGCGCGCAGCGAATAGCGGGCTATCTCAATGTCGATTTTTCCGTTGCCTTTTATCTGTGCAAAATCCCGAACACGGCGCAACAGTGCATTTGCAATACGCGGTGTACCACGGCTGCGGCCCGCAATTTCTATAGCAGCTTCCATGCTTATAGGCATGTTGATGATGGATGCACTACGTTGCACAATGGTAGTTAAAAGCTCGGTAGTATAATACTGCAACCGGCTTGAAATACCAAAACGTGCACGCATAGGCGCCGTAAGCAAACCCGAACGTGTGGTTGCCCCTACCAGTGTAAACGGGTTTAACCCTATTTGTACCGACCGCGCATTCGGGCCGCTCTCAATCATAATATCGATCCTGAAATCCTCCATAGCCGAATATAAATATTCTTCTACTATCGGGCTAAGGCGATGAATTTCGTCTATAAAAAGTATGTCGCGCTCTTCGAGGTTGGTTAGCAGTCCGGCAAGGTCGCCGGGCTTGTCTAACACAGGTCCCGAGGTTATTTTAATACCAACGCCAAGCTCGTTAGCAAGAATGTTTGCCAATGTAGTTTTACCCAATCCCGGAGGCCCGTGAAACAGGGTATGATCCAACGCTTCGTTACGCATATTGGCAGCCTGCACGAACACCAGCAAATTTTCGAGTACCTGGTCCTGCCCGGTAAAATCATCAAACGAGAGCGGCCGGAGCTTTCTCTCAATATCCAGTTCCTCGGGGTTAAAATTCTTATTGGTAGGGTCTAAATTCTCGTTCATGGCGCAAAGATAATTCAATTTGGGTAAAACCCTACATTTGGTAACCGGCAGAAAGTATGGTATTCCACTCGGTGTGGTTATTTACATAATGTGCCACATAAGAGCAGGACGGCACAACGGTAAGGCCGTTATCTTTTGCGCATTGCAGGGATTGCTTTACCAACTCGGCAGCAATGCCTTTACCACGTAAGGCTTCAGGGGTTTCGGTGTGTGTTAGGTAGATTTTTTCACCCTCGCGAATGAATTCGAGAAATGCAACACCACCCTGTGTGTGCAGCTCGAACTGGTTTTCTTCTTCGTTTACTTTAAATGCGGTCTTGCCCATAGCGTTTTTGTTTTTAATAAAGATAAGAGTTTTGTAAAGATTCAGTAGCCATTTTAATAATGATTATCATTCGTCTTTTGTCTTGAAAAACGATTTCTTTTTCACAAAGATGCGCAAAGGACTCGCAAAGATTCACAAAGCTGTGTAAAAGATTATTTGTAACGAGATACAGTTTAGTAGTGAAGCAACAATTCTTTGTGCCTCGCAGCAGCACTATAAGTTTATTTCGCTCTTTGTGAATCTTTGCGACTCCTTTGCGCATCTTTGCGGTATAGTCCTATGTATATAACTTTTTACCCTGAAACTCTGCAACTTTGCTACTCTGTAACTTTCAAACTTATTTATTAAAAAAATTATATCTTTAGCAAAACCAAACCAATTGTTATGACAGAAAACGAACACGAAGACAAGA
>Ga0247814_10001027_pt1 | contig 17760 bp, 20 predicted proteins | sample UWRJL179409R1_FD_179947 | JGI IMG/M metagenome (GOLD analysis project Ga0247814, IMG submission 179947) | Plant litter microbial communities from Arlington Agricultural Research Station in Wisconsin, United States - UWRJ-L179-409R-1 | ecosystem: Environmental > Terrestrial > Plant litter >...
ACAGGGTAATGGTAGTGGTTAAGGTTGATTGCCCACCGGCAGGCCTTAGCAAGGCGCTCCGGGCCAACACGCCGGGCAAAGCTTAAAATACCCGAACAGGATTTATAGGCCTGCTCAGGATAGGCTTTATGGTCAAGTACTTTAGAGATATAAAAGGCAACATCTTCATGGATAGACTCTGCCTGCTGTATAAACTTCTCAGGCGTCCATTCGGTAAGGAAGCGGTGCTGCGAGGCCAGGTGGTCTTCATTTGTAGTGTAATGATACTTAGACCTGATGCGCTCGTGGCAGGCAATCATGGTATACTGGTAATATACTTTTACCAGGCCTGGGGTATAGAGCATTTTTACTTTTTTGCCTATGTAGGTATAGGGTACGCTATAGTAGTGGATGTCTTCACCAAGGCGCACATAACCGTTTTTCATTACTGTAACCATTACCTGCTTATGAACCTGGTAAAGATGTGGATTTAACGCAGAGAGCACCTCACGCTCGATCTCTTCGAACTGTTCGCGGCGGGAGTAATTACGCCCGGAGAAGGGCTTGTTGTTATGGATCTCAAGGGCAGGGAGTATAGCCCCGTTAAGAGCTTCCAGGTCATTAAAAATACTTCCTTCCAGCTTGGTGTAGATGCTGCGGTAAATAAGCTTTACAGCGCCTTCCACTAAAGATTTATCACGTGGCTTATAAACCCGTGCAGGGACGATTGTAACGGCATAGTGTTCGGCAAAAGCAGCAAACTCATCATTAAGTACCGCTTCATATTTACTGCCACGTGTTACAGCAGAGCGAAGGTTATCGGGTACTATGGCCTGTGGTACGCCACCAAAATAGTGAAGTGCATTTTCACAAGCCCTGATAAGGTCTTCCTTGCGCTGGCTCTCTACGGCTTCCACATAGGTAAGCTGGCTGCAGCCCAATATAGCCACAAAAACCTCTGCATCACGCTCTGTATCTCCCTGCCCAACCTTTAGCCTGCTGCCTGCAAAATCAATATACATCTTATCACCCGCCTTATGCTCAATATGCATCACCGGGCGTGATAACTGGAGGTACGTATGGATGGCATTATTAAAACTCGAACGGCTGTATCCTTCAGGATACTTTTTAAGGTATTCCTTATAAAGCATCTCACGGGTGACACCTTTCTTTTTAAGCTTCTTGCAAATATCAGCGAGCATGGGTTCAAGCTCCTGCATGCGGGGGCTGTTGACTGTTTTGGCTACAGGTGTGGTAAAGATCACCGACAGCTCGCTATCGCTTTTGAGGCTAAACTCTTCATAGCTCAGCTTTTGGGTATTCCACACCCGGACGTATTTTTTTATGGTGTTGCGGGAAGTGCCTACCATCCCGTGGATCGTTTTGATCCCTGTCCCCTGGCAGTACAGACGGATGATCTGTCGTAATTTATTCATTTTGATCGGCTTATTGGACATCGTAATCGCAGGTTTAGGTTTATCTAAAAGCTAAACAAAAACCTTGTTCCAAAAACCGGTCAGTACAACTTCCTGAACTCTTTTCAGGGGTCATTTTAAATTGGCGAAGGGGGTCACTTTGCCCTGGCGAACAGGGGTCAGCTTCAGCCGGCGAAAGGGGTCTCTTTCATTTGGTCTGAAGGGGTCAGTTTTGAATGGTTTGTCCAGACTTGGGGCCGATATGATTGGCAAACCATCAGCCATACGCGCAGTTTTGGACCGTCCAACACTTTCATACAAACAAGCTGTTAAGCGCGCAATAAATGTATACCCTGAAAATTGATAATTGTACCATGGAAAAGAAGCCTCCCTACCCTATTAGTACCATCAGCGCATTTCACCAGCTGCTAAAGCTTTATAAGCCAAAGCATCCCATGATCAGCGTTATCGAGATCAAGCCCTTTGTGGGAATCCCGGTTAATATGCCTGAAACCATCGTCCACGGGTTTTACAGCATTTCATTGAAGAAGAATTTCAGGACGCCTGTAAAGATAAAATATGGGCAGCAATCCTATGATTTTGATGAAGGTGTGCTGAGTTTTATGGCACCGGGACAGATATCCAGCTTTGATCCTGAAAAATACAGCAGCCCTGAACAATCCGGCTGGATGCTGCTCATACATCCTGACTTTCTGTGGAATACGTCACTTACCCAGAAGATAAGGAATTTCGATTTCTTTGGCTATTCCGTCAATGAGGCGCTATTCCTCTCCGATAAGGAAGAAGTTACCCTAACCCAGATTGTCCGGAATATTGAACGGGAGTATAATAATAACATCGATAAGTACAGCCACGATATCATCATCACGCAGCTTGAATCCTTACTTAGCTATTCTGAAAGGTTCTATCAGCGCCAGTTTTTGACACGCCGTGCTACCAGCCACCAAATACTCGGGCGTCTGGACGGGTTTCTTACAGGGTATTTTAAAGAACTGAACGGCAGCCATTCAGGTCTGCCATCGGTAAGTTATCTTGCACAGCAGCTTCAGGTATCCCCTGACTATTTAAGCGGGCTGCTTAAATCTTTGACCGGACTGACGGCGCAGCAGCATATTCATGAAAAGCTGATTGAAAGGGCAAAGGAAATGCTTTCCATCACGGATTTATCGGTGGGAGAAATTGCCTTTCGGCTGGGTTTTGAACATTCCCAATCCTTCAGCAAATTATTTAAGACCAAGACAAGCCTGTCACCCCTGGCATTCCGGCAATCGTTCAACTGATAGTTAATTACGTTTCTATACCCGTTATTTAAAGGCCCTTATCCTGCTCAGGGACTGTTGGGTTATGCCGAGGTATTTGGCAAGGTTGCCAAGGCTGATCCGTTGGATGATAGCGCTATTGTCTTTTATAAAAATAGCATGGCGCTTAACGGCATCCTCTTCAAGTATTTCATTGATGCGCTTTGTCATGCGCATAGCTGTCTGCGAGGTAATGATTCTGAACATCGTCTCTATCGCATGATGCTTCCTGCAAAGATCCATTAGGTCCTGATAGCCTATACGTGTGATTATGGTGTCCTCCAGTGCCATTATTGTATACCTGGAAGGCGTTTGGCCAATAAAACTGTCAAAAATGGAGAACGGTATTCCTTCTGCAAAAAAGCGCATAATGAATTCCTTATCGTTCTTAAATGAGAACACTTTTGCAAGCCCTTCATTTATAAAATACAGGTACTTACAGGTCTGGCCCTGGCTGAAGAGGCTTTCGCCCTTTTTGTACTCCCTTACCACTGTTGTATTGTACAAGTCTTCTATTGCGGTATTATCCAGATCAGAGAGTGTTTTACAATACGTAACAAAATCGTTCATGCGCTAACTAGTTATGGATACCTAACAAAACTAACCAATCTTTCCCATATTTTGCCCTTAGCCGAAAATCTATGCCTCCAGGCTTGCTGGCAGGGATAGATTTTTGGTGTTGATAGCAATAAGGATTAGCACCGTTTTTACCATAGGGTAAAATATAAGGGATTTCCTGGTAGTACGTTTGCCTATAGTTTTACTAAACACTGTGTCATGAAAAAAGTTATAGCCTTTGCAGGAAGCAACAGCAAAAATTCGATCAATAAAATATTCGTTGGCTACACCGCCAATAAATTAGATAATATTGACCTGAGAATCCTGGACTTGAATGATTTTATACTTCCCCTTTACAGCCCCGACCTTCAGGCTGATGATGGCATCCCCGAGAATGCATTAAAATTTCGTGACCTGATCCATTCGGCGGATGGGGTTATCCTCTCGCTTGCTGAACACAATGGAGGGTATAGCGCAGCATTCAAGAATCTATGGGACTGGAATTCCAGGATTGACATGCAATTCTGGGCAGACAGGCCAATTATGGTCATGGCAGCTTCTCCCGGGCCACGTGGTGGGGCCATGGTACTCAAAATGGCACTGGAGAGCATTCCTTTTTTTGGCGGGAGGGTGGTCAGTTCATTTTCTATGCCATCCTTCTATGAAAATTTTAAGGACAATATTATACAGGATGGAGACTTGGAAAACCTACTGGTGAAAAATGTAAAAATATTCCAGCAGGCCATCTACTAAGATATAGTAAGCATTGCAACATAGTAAAAAACAGTAAAAAAGCGAATTATGAATGATAAACGAATCCCATTTATTAATAATGACGAGAATTCAGCCGCCTACTGGATGTTCGATATCCTGTGGGTTATCAAGGCGCGTTCATCAGAAACGGACAACAATTTCAGCCTTATAGAGCAAACAATGCCTTTTAACAGCGGCCCCCCTCCGCATTATCACAAAGACATGGATGAAATGTTCTATATCATGGAAGGGGAAATGACGATATGGATCGAGGGCAAAATTCACAAATTAAGTGCCGGCACCTTTGCGATGATACCAAGGGGCGCTGTACATTATTTTAAGATAACGAGCCAGATACCCTGCAAGGCGTTAAATATGTACACCCCTGGTGGTTTCGAGAAAGGTATAATGCGTAATGCACAGCAAACCAAAAACCTGACACTTCCCCCGGCAGGATTGACCTATCTGGGCAGCAAGGATAAAAATGACATGCACATAGCAGTTGACATTGTTCCGGTCGATTTGATCGTATCATCAGAAAACCTTTAATTATACTGCCTGGCTGCAACCTTGCCGGAATACTTCTGTAATCTTCATTAGGAATCAGGCTAACTCGTAAAAGTTTTGAATAACTGCGCATTTAAGGAAGTACGTTCCCATATAAAGACTTGGCTAATCGAGATATAAGCTACTGATCCTGTAGTCATTTCTTGATTTTTATCAAGTGGAGTAACGATAATTTTTATCTATCATTGCACATCGTATCACTAAATCATCACCCTATGTTTATCGGACATTTTGCCCTATCCTTCGCTGCTAAAAAGGCGGCGCCAAAAGTCGCTTTGGGAACCCTTTTTATTGCAACCCAGTTCGTTGACATAGTTTGGCCATTTCTTCTTTTATTGGATATCGAAAAGGTAGCCATAGTGCCTGGCTTTACCCGGTCCAATGCACTGGAGTTCCTCCACTTTCCCTATACGCACAGTTTGGTTGCGGGCCTGTTTTGGGGAGCAGTACTCTGTTTGGCCTATTGGCTGATAAAGCGGGATAAGCGCGGGGCAATTGTAATCGGCCTTTGTGTACTGAGCCACTGGTTTTTGGACTTGTTGGTCCATACTGCTGATCTGCCCTTGTCTCCTTTTGGAGGTTCTAAGTTTGGCTTCGGCCTATGGAACCATGTTGCCCTGTCACTTACTATAGAGACAATCCTGTTCCTGGGCGGACTCTATATTTATGCGGGCTTTACAAAAGCCACGTCAAGGGCAGGAAAATGGGGTCTTTGGTCTTTCGCTGCATTTCTAATAATCTTCAATATTTCCAATACTTTCGGCCCGCCGCCACCAACTGATATGGTAGCGCTTTCCATAACCCTGATTGCCCTTATGGCTATCATCATTGCATTGGCCTACTGGATAGATCAAAAACGTGCAGTGACCGGCGAACAGCTAAGCATGTAAAGCTGGCAATTATCAAGCCTTTCTGTAGTATAAAAAGGTATGTATTCGTATCCTCAAACTATTAATATTAGTATAATTCATGACACAATTAGAGCAATATATTACCCTAAACTTCGGCGTTTCAGGTGACGAACTGTCAAAGATTGCCTCCTTGTTCACACCCGAGACGCTCCGAAAGGGAGAATTCTTTATACTGTGTGGGTCAAATTGCGACAAATTAAGTTTTGTACAATCAGGTTTTCTGCGGCTTTTTGCAAGAGCCGGGGATAAAGATATTACGCAATGGATCTTTTCGAAGGGCTACTTTATTGGCGACATGCACATCCTAACATTTAATGTGCCTTCGCGGTGGAATATACAGGCCCTGACTGACATAGAGCTTTTTACAATTCAAAAAGAGGATTATAACAGGATAGTTGATACAATACCAAGATGGCCGGAAATAGAAAAGTACTTTATGGTCAGTTGTTTTGCCCTTATGGAAAACCGAATATTTGCTCACCTTTCCATGTCGGCAGAGGAACGTTATACAGCTTTCTACGAACAAAACAAGGAGTTATTCAACCAGGTGCCCCTGCAATTTATCGCTTCCTTGCTGGGAATGACCCCGGAAACGTTCAGTCGAATGCGAAAAAGGCAGCAATCCTGATTTGGTCCTGCACCTATTTTAGGACATTGGGTTTTGGGATAAGCGCCTATTACTGCGCATTTACTGGCTAAAAACTTCAGCCAGCAAGATCTGGCCGGACTGTTATTTAACTGCCTGTCAGAAATAAAATCTGTGGTATAAATTAAAATTATAGCAGCATAAAACATTGTAAATATGGAAATTTTAATTCAAATTGAGGAGTTCATTATGTTTCTCGGCTGTATCTATTTATTCTCCCGGCTGGGCTTCAAATGGTGGTGGTTCCCTGTCCTCCTACTCGTACCCGATCTGTTTATGGTTGGCTATATCGTAAATCCGGCGGTTGGAGCAGTAGTGTACAATATTGTACACTTTAAAGGGACTGCAGTTACAATAGGCCTTATAGGCGTTGCGAGGGGCAATAAAAAGCTAATGCTTGTAGGGATCATATTGCTGGCACACTCTACTATGGATAGATCTATCGGTACCGGATTAAAATATCCCGATGGATTTTGGCACACAAGCTTAAGTAATGAAAAATTTTGGTAAGTGCTGCTATTGCTGAAGTGTAGATTTTTCCTTTCCCCAGCCGTTGAATTAAAACGGGCTCGACCCAGTGCTATATTCCAAATGACGGACTAAAAAATAACTTTGTACTCAAAGCTTAAATCATTAGGTAGGCCACCAATAAGTTTAAGGTAACAGGTAAATAGGGCTGCATTTTATCCATTGCCTACTACCGGGATTAGAGCCCCAAAAGAATACTAAACAAAAGACATTATGGCCTTTTAATTAACCCTACGCACTGAAATAAACAAAAAACAAAATAAAAATTCGCTATAAATTTTATGGACATATAAATGGTGTCCCAATATCCAATCTTTAAAACAAAAATTAACTATGAAAAAGATTATTTTTTTTATTGCATTGAGCTTCTCACTGCTATCTAACGCACAGACCCTGACATGGTCAAGTACTGATTCAGCTTCCAATAATGCCTGGAACAGCGTTACCTACGGTAACGGCCTGTTTGTAGCCGTATCATCAAGCGGAACAGGAAACCGCGTGATGACCAGCCCTGATGGGAGTATCTGGACAAGCAGGGTGTCAGCTGCAGACAATAAATGGAACGATATTGCCTATGGCAATGGACTATTTGTGGCAGTTGCCGGTTCCGGAATTGGAAACAGGGTTATGACAAGCCCCGATGGTATTGTCTGGACCAGCCGAACTTCAGCCGCCGATAACGTATGGAACGCTGTAACCTATGGTAATAATTTATTTGTGGCAATCTCATCTGACGGTCCGGGTAACCGGGTAATGACCAGTCCGGACGGGATTACGTGGACGCCTGCGGGACTTCCTGCTATGGGTGCAGATGCTAATATAGTTTGGAATTCAATAACCTACGGAAACGGTTTGTTTGTTGCAGTGGCAACCAGTGGCAATAAGATCATGACAAGCCCTGATGGTTTAACGTGGACAAATCATATTCCACCAGCTAATAAAGCGTGGATTTCTGTTACATATGGCAATAATAAGTTTGTTGCGGTAGCAAACAATTTAGGTGCGGAAAATAAGATTATGACCAGTAGCGATGGCATTACATGGACAGCAATCGCAGCGCCTAATACTTATGAATTGAGTTCAGTATCTTACGGAAATGGATTGTTTGTTGCTGTCATCGGCAATGCGATACAAACAAATCAGACAATGATAAGCACAGATGGAATTAACTGGGTTAATGGACAAGCCAGTGACGCTAAAAATTGGACCTCTGTGGCCTATGGTAATGAGAAGTTCGTTGCGGTTTGCAAAAATAGTACTCAGAATAAAGTACTATATACAGCAGCAGTGCTGGGCCAAAATGATCTAACCACGGAAAAAGCTTTAATTTATCCGAATCCCGCATCTGATCGTCTATTTATAAAAATGCCGGGTGCCGCCTTTGAAGGGGATGCTACAGCACAAATGTATGACCTTGAAGGAAGGCTTGTTCGCGAAGTTGTAATAAAAAATGAAGATTCCAGCATCGATCTTAACGGACTTAGCTCGGCGCTATATATCCTGAAAGTGGCGTATGGAAATATAAATCTTACGCAGAGGATTGTAGTTACTGCTAATTAGACTTACAGGATGAACTTACTTTTTAAATCCTGTTAAACGCAAATTTAGCGTTCTTTAATCAATGATTAAACAAGTTAGTGACATATATACTGTTTATAATTTAAGGCTTACCGCATGCCGAAAACTTCCGTTTAGGCTTATGGTAAGCTTTTTTTGTTATTATTTAGCAGCATCATTACACTGGCATTGCACCGTATTGCTTACCTTATTTTTAATTACAATATATCCATCAATTGTACCTCAGTAATGAATATCTTAGTTGGGATTAACCACCTCACCAGATGATAACGCCAAGATCCAGACGAAATATTCTACGCATTTTGCCCTTTGGCATAATATGGCTGCTCTTTAGCCTTATCTATACTATTCTCGAAAGGGGTCTGCTGGGTAACCTGGAGTTTTATCCCTCATCCCATAACCAGTATATTTTTGGACGAAATATCATCGCAATTCCTTTATTGGCTACTACATTCGGAACCGTAATTGGCATACTGGAAATCCTGTACTTTAATAAATGGTTCATCCAAAATAGCTTCACCAAAAAGATTGTATATAAATCTTCCATTTACCTTCTTATCATCTTGTCATTACTCGTCATTATATTCCTGACAACCGCTAATGAATTGCCCACAACGATTTCCAAAATGGACTTTTGGCGGGGAATGTGGGAATTCTTTACTGACTACTCCTTTCTCGGGATCCTGACCTACATTGCGAGCATTATCCTTATGACACAGTTCTATACTGAGGTAAGTGAAAGCATGGGTACAAGCCTGCTCAGCAATTTCTTTCTTGGAAAATATTACACGCCTGTGGAAGAAGAGCGGATATTTATGTTCCTGGATATGAAATCATCTACCCAGATTGCTGAAAAGCTTGGGCATGTCGTCTATTTTCAGATGCTCCAGCAGTATTTTTCAGATCTCACCGGCCCGGTGATTGACTATTCCGGTGAAATATACCAATATGCCGGCGACGAAATGATCATATCCTGGAAATTGAAAAAAGGGCTGAAAGATAATGCCTGCGTAAAGTGCTTTTTTGCAATGAAAGAATCCTTACTGGAGCAATCAGCAGGCTATACCGACAAATATGGAGTGTCGCCGCAGTTCAAAGCAGGACTGCATTGCGGCACAGTTACTACCGGAGAAATCGGGGTACTAAAGAAAGAGATCATATTTACCGGTGATGTACTTAATGCGACTGCCCGCATTGAAGGGCTTTGTAACCAGTATGAGGTGGATATTCTTTTATCGGGCGCTATTACTGAAAAACTTGACCTTAGCGCCATTTATAAAATTGAATCGGTAGGGAAAAATACTCTAAGGGGAAAGGACGGGCAATTTGAATTATTTACCCTGAGTTAAAATCAAACGAAGTTAAACTAGCCTATTTCGCACGCTGATCTTTCGAATCTTACTTAAAAATTCAGGAGTAATTCCTATGTATGAAGCAATTAGTGTATTAGGCAACCTGTTAGCCAGCTTGGGATATTGTTCCAGGAACGAAAGATAGCGCTCTTCAGCCGTCGAACTGATATTCTGTAGCACCCTGTTTTGGAGTTCATTGTGTTTGTTCTCCACCATTATCCTGAAAATGCGATCAAATTTAGGATAGTTCTGGTAGAGGTATACAAGATTGTTCCGGTCGATCTGCAATACGATCGATGGCTCAATTGCTTCAATATATAACCGGCTTTCTTTTCCGGAATGAAAACTGCTGATGTCCATAATCCATTCGTTCTCGGCTGCAAACTGGATGATATGCTCGCCCTCGTTATCATCAACCTTATACATTTTAAAGCAGCCGGAAACGACAAATGTATAATGCTTGCAAAATTCATTTTCCAAGAGAATGAATTGCCTGCGCTTAACCTTCCTTTCAACAAAACGCTGCATTACCTCATTCTTTTCAATTTCCTTTAGCGGAATGTATTGTGCGAAATGAGAAATAAGGTTTTCTATGTGCATGGTATCGATATATGGTGGTACTGCAAAGTAACCGTTTTTATAGCTTCTATTTTGTGCATTATACAAAATTCATACATCAAAAATTTAATAAAATCTACCATATGGCCCTGGTAATTTGCAATTTAAAACAACCTAAATTGGCACAGCTTAACCTAGTTTAAGCCAATTTAATAACCTAGTTTAAGGGTAGGTCTTCCGTATTATACGCAGCTTTGTAAAACTAAAAGATACGATAATGAAAAAAACAATAATGCTGTTAGCTTCCCTAGCAATCTGTTCGACAGGTTTAGGCCAGGATCAAAAGACTACCAATTCATCAAATAAAAATAAAAAAGACAAAATAGCAATGAAAGCGACAACAGACCAATCAGAAATAGAAAACATCCTAACTTCCTACAGCCTGGCCCTCAATTCCTCAGATGTTACAAAAACGGTAGGCTTATACACGGATGACGGAACACTTATGCCCAATGGCGCTCCCCTTTCCCATTCACAGCAGCAGCTATACAAAACCTATGAGATGCTTTTTGATACGTTTAAGCTTGATGTTAAATATGTTTCAGACAAAATTATCGTAACCGGAGACTATGCCATCGCGCAGACACATTCGAAAGGCACAACCACGATTCTCATTTCTGAAGAAACCCTTCCTGTTGAGAACAAGGAACTTTTCATATTTCATAAAGAAAAGGGTCATTGGAAAATATCCCACTATATTTTCAACAGCAATAAAATGAAATGATTTGCCTACTAATTGACCTTTAAAATTATCAAAATTGTACTATTGAACAAGAATCGATAAAGAGCACAGGCATTACTTATTGTTACTGTCCAAAAGTTATTACAGACCATCATCAGGTGACGATAATTAGTAAAGTCAGTATGAGATTAAATTGTATGTTTGCGACGACAGTCACTCAAATAACTAATTTTAAGGGGTTGTTAGTTTTTCGGTAGACAGCGTAGAGATCAATAGTTATTCAAAGATAAAATATAGCAGCATGCCAAAAAATAAGGGAAATATACCGGTTAATTCAATGGATGGAAATTTCAGCCGGGGTATTTCTATTGACGAAATCAGTATTAGAAACTCCGATTTTGAAAATGAACAGCAGTATGCAGAAGCAACACAGTCGCATCGGGATGAGGGGCATACATTTCATATTGTTTTAAAAGGAAGCGTGCATATTGAAATTGATTTTAAAATGCATGAAGTCACAGCGCCCTCTGTTGTCTACATGCATCCGAATCAGGTACACCGTATACTGGACTTTAAAGACATTACTGTGTGCTCTTTATCGATAACCAATGAAAACCTAACTGCCGGATATTTAAAATTGCTGGAAGAAATTACTCCTATTGAGCCTTTACTGCTAAATGATGATGATTTTTCCCTAATCTCGGAAGCGACAGCAATCACGCTAAAATATTCGAAAAAGACAAACGACAGGTTGTACCATCCCATACTAAAAGATCTGGCCAATGCGCTGGTTGCCTTAACCATCTCACAGTATTTGGAACAATCCGGAGTAAAAGGTAAAATATCCCGACCTGACGCTATTTATAATGCATTTAGAAAAGCTTTAGAAAGCGGTTTTATGACAATTAAAGGTCCGACAAAATATGCTACATCGCTTAATATCTCCACTGCATATTTAAATGAGTGTGTCAAAGGCATAACCGGCAACTCAGTTACACATCATATTCAGCAACGTATAATTTTAGAAGCGAAGCGCCTACTCTATCATTCCGATAAGTCAGTAAAAGAAATTGCTTATGAATTGGGATACGAGGATTACCCTTATTTTTCACGCCTGTTTTCTAATGTTACAGGGATGACCGCTTTAGATTTTCGGAGCAAAAACCGCGAATAATCCAATACCTACCCTTTTTTGATGTTGTAAACCCGTCTTTATAAAGACAACTTTGTACTGTAAATAAATAACGGTATGGAATTGCTCTGGCTTATACTAAAATGGACAACCCTGATTATTGTAATTATCGCAATACTCGATTTTCCTTATCTCTACTTTATCAAATTTGCCCGTCCGGCTAAGATTGTTACAGTTGATGACATTCATGATAAAAAATGGCATACCGTGTCTATGAGTACCACTACATACTGTAGTGATGGTTCAAAGTTTGAAATTTATGTAAGGAAAGGCTCTTCAAACAATCTCATTATCTATTTTGCCGGGGGCGGTGCCTGCTGGGATGGGTTTAGCAGCAGTAAACCAATTACATTAATGAGCATGCTCGATGGAAACCCGAAAGATATAAAATCATTTTATTTCCCAAAGCTGCAATGGTTTTACCCTCAGGCAATGGGCGGATTAGGAGACAACAAAGATCCTGAAAACGCTTTCCGTGACTGGGATATTGTTTTCATACCATACACTACCGGGGATATGCATATTGGTAACGTAACCAACACCTATACTTTTAATGGAAAGGAAATTGAGATCCATCATAATGGCCGCAATAATAGTATGTCGGCATTAGAATGGGTGTTCGCCAATTTTAAGGAACCCAATAAAGTCATGGTAGCAGGTGAAAGTTCAGGTGCTTTTGGCTGTGCTTTCTATACCCCGTTTGTTGCGGACAATTATCCGGCTAAGAAAATCTATTCCCTCTGTGATGCTGCGATGCTCGCTTCGGACCGATGGATTGAAATTTTAGACGGTGTATGGAATAGTGAGTGCGAAAAAAATCTTGGATTTAGAATTGGTAAAGATCCTTTTGAGGACGCATTGATACACCGCACAGATTCTGTAAGTAGACAGATAAAATACCTGCACAGCAACACGCTCTATGATGACGTGTTTACAAAGTTCAGCGCAGTGTTAAACCATCAGTCAACCGATACCAATGATTTTATTAATGATTGGGCCGCCAACACAAAAGCATCGATAAAACGACTCAAGAGCGCCAACATTGACTATAACTATTTTCTCTCTGACTGGGGCTACAATGCAAAAAAGCACACTACACAGCATACGCTCACAACCAATGAGTTTTACCACAGGTGCCTGTCGGAGAATATATCCTACGCAGAATGGATCAGGAGAAATGTAATAGATGATGAGAATCTTTCCATCGGAGGGAAACTGCTTGAAGACCAGAATAATAAAAACTAACTAAAATTATATTATTTACAGAATATGGAATTACTGCAGGAAAAAGAAGTGCTTATATCAGGCGCAAGTTTTGCCGGATTAACAACGGCTTACTGGATGAATAAAATGGGCTACAAAGTAACAGTTTTAGAAATTGGCGATCATTTAAAAACGGGTGGTACACCTGTAGATATTAAAGATGATACCGTCGAGATAGTAAAGAGTATGGGGCTTTACGAACAGATCAAAGCCAACAGGCTGAGTTTGGAAAAGTGGGAATTCAAAAATGCTGAAGATATTACAGAACATACCACTTTATTGGAAGTTTTGCCGGAGGATGAATTTGAAATAGAGCGAGATGTATTGCTCAAAATGCTATATGACACCATAAAAAACGATGTGAATTTTATATTTAATAACAGCATCATATCATTACATGAATATGAGGACGGTATAGAAGTTACCCTTAAGGATGGTTTTCGAAATCAATACGAGCTTGTTTTTGGATGCGATGGCGTACATTCCGCAGTACGGAGAATTTGGTTTGGTGATGAAGCACAGTATTTACAATTTTTAGGGCAGTATTTTTCTATTGCTATTGTTGATAAATTATTAATTGAAGAAAACTCTTTGCAATTGTACGCAGAGCCACATAAGGGAATAATGCTCAATGCATACAACGACAAGACAGACATTGTCTTTACTTTTCGGCCGGATAAAGAAATATGTTATGACTTCCGTAACCAGGAGCAACATAAAGAAATAGTGCTGGAACAATTTAAAGGTATGGGATGGCGTACTGCTGAACTGCAAGAGGAATTGCTACATTCTAAATCGTTCTACTTCGACAAATTTTGCCAGATAAAAATGCCTTCCTGGACAAAAGGCAGGGTTGCCTTGGTTGGTGATGCTGCGTATTGCGCCTCGCCGGCAGCAGGCATGGGTGGTTCGTTAGCGATAATCGGTGCAACGGCACTGGCTGATTGTTTTGAAAAACATAATGGAAATTTCGAATCGGCTTTTAAAGAGTATAACAACGGCCTACGCCCATTTATAGAAGAAGTACAAAAAGGGGCAATAGAAATGTTAGACAAACTTCTGCCGAAAACAGAAGAGGAAATAAGCTGGCGAAATAAGAACGGGCTTTTAATGTAACCAACAAAAAGTTAAGATGTTGAGTTAAAGAGTAACATACTTTGTTAGGATGTGTTACTCTTTAAATCAATCCCCTGTAGATAACAATCGGCTACGCACTTGTACTATGCTGTGGGTGAAGATAAGTTTAAAAGCCATACATACCACCCGAAACAGAAATCTGCTCACCCGTAATCCATGCTGCATCATCGGATGCAAGGAATACTGCGGCTTTTGCGATATCTTCGGGCTTGCCCCTACGCCCAAGCGGTGTATTGGCGACAAACATCTTTTCATACTCACTGCCTGGGGTCACACCTGCACTGGCTGCACCTTCTGTTTCCGTCGCACCTGGCAGAATAGAATTTATGCGAACATTCTTTGCACCCAGTTCTTTCGACAAAGAAATCGTAAGAGCGTCTAATGCTGCTTTTGTTGCAGAGTACAAGGAGACACCAGCCATTGGCGATTTGCTTGCACCCGAACTGATATTGATGATCGTACCGCCCTTATCGCCAAACAGTTTCAATGATGCCTGTATTGTTAGCACGGGCCCTAAAACATTGACGTTGAAATGCTGATGAAAAGCTTCTGACGTTGCTTGTTCAATAGGCAAAAATTGCTGGAAGACAGCATTATTTACTAAAATGTCCAACGCACCGAAAGCCTTCTTTGTTTCTTCAAAAAGCCTAATCACATCCGCCTCTTTTGATACATCTGCCTGTACCGAAATGGCTGTGCCTCCGTTATCGATTATCGCTCTAACCACTTTGTCAGCAGCCTCTTTGCTTGAAGCATAGTTTACAACAACCTTTGCGCCCTCATGGGCAAAGTGTTTTGCGATAGATGCACCTATTCCTTGTGAAGCACCGGTAACTACCGCTACTTTATTTTTTAATTTACTCATTATAATTAAATTTATATGATTATTATTTAGACAGATACGTCATTCCACCATCAACAAGGAGTTCGGCACCAAGCATAAACGATGAATCGTCTGAAGCAAGAAATACCGCTGTTTTTCCAATGTCAGATGGCTGTCCTATCCTGCCTATCGGCATAACACCTGCCCAGTAATTTTTTACAGCCTCAAGTTGTTCGACCGGAACAAACTTGTCAAATACCGGAGTATCTGTTGTGCCCGGTGATATTACATTTACCCTGATCCTTCTGTCTAAAAGGTCATTTGAAAATCCTTTTGCAAAATGAATGACGGCGGCCTTGGTTGCTCCATAAAGTGAAAATGAAGGATAGGCACGGTGCGCCGCATTGGACCCGATAAGAATAATGGAAGCGCCATCATTCATGTAAGGCAATGCTTTGTGGACAGTGAAGTAAACACTTTTCAGGTTTAAATCTATCGTCTTATCAAAGTCAGCTTCACCGATATCCGCAACAGAACCAAATGATGCACCTGTAACCGCGCCGCCTGCATTGGCCACAACTACGTCTATTTTACCAAATTTTTCAGCCGTTGCTGCAAACACTCTCTCCAGGTCGGCTACATTAGTTACATCTGCATTTATGGCTATAAAATCAGCACCAAGCTGCGCTACCGAACTATCTAAAGTTTCCTGGTTCCTGCCGACGATAACGCCTTTAGCACCTTCATTTTTTAATGCTTCAGCAATACCAAATCCTATACCGCTGTTACCACCGGTAACAACTACTACTTTGTTTTCTAATTTATTCATTTTTAATATTTTAAAATTATTTTAATTTGATAAGGTTTAGTGTTGGTAATGGCCCTCCGGGGAATCGTTGCAATTTTCCTCCCTCATGCAGGCTTCCCAGATCAACACCGGCAAATCCGATTTTATTAATGATGCCTAACACAGCCTCTTTTGCATCTGCATAGTCTCCTGAATAAAACAGCACCCTGTTACCGCCGTCAACCTTTGGGTCTTTCGCTAATACATTTGCAAATAAGGTATTGAAAGCTTTAACCACTTTTGCTCCTTTTGCCCATTGGCTTACTAACTCGCTAGAAGTCTTTGAACCCGGTTCTCCGCGATCAAATTCCGGCACACTGCCATTGGTCACGTCCACAAGGATTTTGCCTTTCAGGTTGATTGCAGACAGCGCCTCCTGGGCATTTTCCCACCGTACTGCAAGAAAGATCACATCGGCTTCCGCGGCGTGTTGCACCGAACCGGCTACGATATTGCCACCGATCTGTTTCACTTTTTCCGTTAGCGTATCGGCGCCACGGCTGTTGCTGATAATAATATTGTAACCTGCTTCGGTTAGGTGTTTTGCGATTGTGGTGCCAATAGCTCCGGCACCGATAATTCCTATTTTCATTTTATAAATTTTAACTGTTAACTAATTTTTAGTACATTTGTATCGCAAAGATACTAATGATAGTATCTTTATGAAACCAATTATATCATAACTAGTTACTTTAAAGTAACTACAAAACACCATGCGTTATGAGAGACCAAAGATTTTATGCCTCAGAATGCCCGATGACGAGATCTATGATTTCGTTGGGGAGTAAATGGAAACCGATTATTATCCACACAATTAATGTAAGGAAAATCAGGTTTGGACAGTTGGATGCCATCATCCCATTAATCACAAGAAAAGTGCTGACACAGCAATTGAATGAGATGGAAGAAGACGGAATTTTAAGTCGGGAAGAGTTTTCCGAACTGCCACCCCGGGTAGAATATTCACTGACTGAGAAAGGATTGGCCCTGCTACCTATTTTAAAATCTGTATGTGAATGGAATGTATTCTATGAAAACACCAAAATTTGCGACCTTAAAAAACTGGAGAGTGATGACATAAAAAAGGACTATAAATAGACTTATTCTTTTTTTTTAATTTTTAAAATCCTTTATAACCAGATGCGAAGGCCTTGAGAAATCAGAGCATAATTACTGGGAGCCGTCTCGACTTTACTCAATTATAAATTTAACGAAACTAATATGTTTAAAGTCCTTTTCTCCTGAAGCGGACTATGTTGACTTCGGCACATCTCTTTCGTATAAGTTGGCAATAATTAATCAATATACTACTCGGGACAAAATAAACCGCTACATTTAAAAACATAGAGAAGTTATCATAATAAACGCCGTTAAAGTAGGCCAATTTCTTCAAATCCTGCATAAAATGGGTTGGATTTTGTATACTTGGGGTCACACATTAAAAAGCTTAAAATCAATGATTTTAGGCTTTTTTTGTTTGTAAAATCTTATTTAGAAATATATCCTAAAATTCATAAGGTTTTTCAGCGGGTTTGGAAGTCCTGAATAATTACCCCAACGGTATAAAACCATTTTGAAACTTAAAATCTCTC
>Ga0247814_10001028_pt1 | contig 17738 bp, 12 predicted proteins | sample UWRJL179409R1_FD_179947 | JGI IMG/M metagenome (GOLD analysis project Ga0247814, IMG submission 179947) | Plant litter microbial communities from Arlington Agricultural Research Station in Wisconsin, United States - UWRJ-L179-409R-1 | ecosystem: Environmental > Terrestrial > Plant litter >...
CGGCCAGCTGCGCGGTCGCTGCAGCGACAACGGCGTCGTTGGTGTGGCCGATCGTGGTGACGCCGATGCCGGCGCCCAGGTCGATGAACTGGTTGCCGTCAACATCGACGACGATCGCACCGTGCGCGCGGGTGATGTACACCGGCAGGGTGGACGAGACGCCGACCGGCACAACGGCCAGGCGTCGGGCGTGGAGCTCCTGCGACTTCGGACCGGGGATCGCCGTCACAATGCGGCGTTCCTGGAGCACAGCGGGCAGGCTGGGAGTGGCAAGCGTGTCAGTCATGATGAACTTGAGTTTAGCGGTCGCAACCGGGAGGAACCCTCATGCTCAATGCCCACCACTATGCCGTTTCCGTCGCCTGGGAGGGCAACCGGGGCACCGGTACGTCCGGCTACCGGGAGTACGGCAGGCAGCACACGGTGACCGCAGAGGCGAAGCATCCGATCGCCGGTTCTGCCGACCCCACCTTTCGCGGTGACCCCACCCGCTGGAACCCGGAGGAGATGTTGCTCGCAGCGCTCAGCCAGTGCCACATGCTCAGCTACCTGCACTCGGCGGTCACCCACGGCATCACCGTGGTGGAGTACATGGACTCCGCCATCGGCACGATGGAGCAGTCGGGTAACGGTGGCCACTTCACGTCGGTGACGCTGCGCCCGCGTATAACGATTAGCCATGGAGACCCGGAACTGGCCCTCAGCATAAATGAGGAAGCCAGTCGCAACTGCTTCATCGCGGCCTCCGTTAACTTCCCTGTCGGACACGAGCCGCTAATAATCGTGCTGTAACATCCCGCAGGGGCTTCCGGGCGGTCGATCAGTGATCGCCCAGATAGTTCACCCACACTGGATGATGTCGTTGAACGAAAGATTAGAAGGGCGCACTGTGCGCAAAGCTGCAGCACTCGTACTGACCGTAGGCCTGATGGCCTCACTTGCGGCGTGTTCCGCGCCCGCCACCACCCCGGACAGCACCACGGCCGCGTGTACCCCCACCGCCGCTGGCAAGGAATCCGCCGCGATCAAGGTCTCCGGCGCCGTTGGTTCCAAGCCCACCGTGGAAATCCCCACCGGCCTCACCGCGACCAAGACCCAGCGCACCGTTGTCACCAAGGGTGACGGGGCTGTCGCCGCTGAGGGCAACGACGTCAAGATCGACTACACGATGTACAGCCTCGAAACCGGCAAGGAAATCGACGCCACGGCGTACGACGGCAAGACGCCGGTCACCTTCCCGCTCGACGGAACCCTCATCGCCGGTCTCACCAAAACGCTCCAGTGCTCGACGGCCGGCTCGCGCGTTGTTGGCGTGATGGCGGCATCGGACGGCCTCACCGCCGTTCTCACCAACTACAAGCTGAAGGCCACCGACTCCCTCGTGTTTGTTGCCGACGTCGAGTCGACCACCAAGCCGCCGGCTGTCATCGCGCCGCTGAGCAAGGCGGACGGCGCTGACCAGCCCCTCCCGGCCAGCTTCCCGAAGCTGACGGTCAAGCTGGACGACAAGGGAATCCCCACCGTCACGCTGCCGAAGGGTGACATTCCCACCAAGCTGTCGATCGCGACGATCAAGAAGGGCACGGGAGCTGTTGTCCCGTCCGGAGCGAACGTTGTCGTGAACTACCAGGGCACCAGCTGGGACACCGGCAAGGTCTTCGACGAGAGCTACACCAAGACCGCCGCGACCTTCAACACCGCGCAGGTCATCCCCGGCTTCACCAAGGCACTCGAGGGCCAGACTGTTGGCTCGCAGGTTGTTGTGGTCATCCCCCCGGCAGAGGCCTATGGCGAGAAGAGCAAGACCAACACCAGCGAGCTGGCCGGCCAGACACTCGTGTTTGTCATCGACATCCTGGGCATCGCGAAGTAACACCCGCCACGCCTGCCAGCAGCGCCCGTCCCTCTCGAGGGGCGGGCGCTGTTGTTGTGTGCGGCGACGGGCAACCGGTGGGCGAAGAAAAAACGGGGGTTCCGGATGCCGCGGGGCGCAGCATCCGGAACCCCCAGACAGGTGTGGCTGAACCCGCTAGAGCGTGGCGAACGCCTCCTCGATGACGGTCATCGCGTCGTCGATGAGTTCCTCGCTGATGACCACGCTCGGCATGATGCGGAGCACGGAGTCCCAGCTGCCCGCGTCGAGGGGGATAACGCCGTGGGTTGTCGCGTACTTCAGTACGGCAGACAGGGCCTCGGGGTTGGGGGTGGTGGTGCCGGGCAGGACCAGCTCGACGCCAAACATGGCGCCCTTGCCGCGCACGTCACCGACGATGTCGAAACGCTGGGGCCAGTCGCCGATGCGCGCCCGGATCATGGCCTCGACGTTGGTCGCCTTCGCCAGGAGTCCCTCGCGCTCGATCACGTCGAAGACGGCGAGTGCTGCCGCGGTGGAGACGGGGTTGCCGCCGAAGGTGCCACCGATGCCGCCGGGCTGGACGGAGTCCATGATCTCGGCGCGGCCCGTGACAGCCGCGAGCGGGAAGCCGCCGGCGATGCCCTTCGCGGTGGTGACGAGGTCGGGAACAACGCCGAAGTGCTCCATGGCGTACCAGGCTCCGGTGCGGGCGATACCCACCTGGATCTCGTCGGCGATGAACACAATGCCGTTGTCGGTGCACCACTGGCTGAGGATGTTGAAGTAGCCCTCGGCCGGGAGCACCACACCGCCGTCGCCCTGGATGGGCTCGACAAAGAACGCGGCGATCTCGCTCGCGCCGATGTGGGTGGTGATGTAGTCGATGGTGCGGGCGGCCGCTTCCTCACCGGAGAGACCATCCCGGTACGGGTAGCTGCTTGGCACGCTGTAAATCTCACCGGGGAACGGGCCCATTCCGGCGCGCTCCGGCCACGGGCGGTAGGTCATGGCCATGGTGAGGTTGGTGCGTCCGTGGAAGGCGTGGTCCAGGGACACGATGGCGCGGCGGCCCGTGTACTTACGGGCGATCTTTACCGCATTCTCGACCGCTTCCGCTCCGCTGTTGACGAGGATGGAGTGCTTCTCGAAGTCACCGGGGGTGAACTCGGCGAGCTTCTCGGCAACGCGAACGTAGTTCTCGTACGGGGTGACGGTGAACAGGGTGTGCGTGAGCTTGCCCGCCTGCTCGGCAGCTGCCGCAGCGACGTCCGGGTGGGCATGCCCGATGGTTGTCACACCGATGCCGCAGCCCAGGTCGATGAGCTGGTTGCCGTCGACGTCAACGAGGATCGCGCCTGATCCGTGGTCCATGTAGATGTTGGCCAGGGTGCCGGCCCCGCGGGAGACGCTGCGCTCGCGGCGGGCCTGCAGCTCGACGGAGCGCGGCCCCGGAAGTTCTGTGACGAGTTTGCGTTGCTGGGGAACCGAGAAAGTCATGCCAACCACACTACGTGTGGCTGCCCCGGGTGTGGCTGGGACTCGCGGCTGTGCGGTTAGCGCGGGGGCTGTGGCAGCTGCGGGAGCCGCGCGGTGTCGAGCCACGACCGGAGGAGCCCCCGCACCGGCACGTCGGACGCGTTTTCGGCGGCGAGCACAAAATCGGCCGTGGTTACGGTGCCGTAGCGGTTGCTGGTTGCCCAGTCCTTCAGGAAAACAAAGAAGTCGGGTTCTCCCATCGTGAGCCGGAGCGCGTGCAGGGCAAGTGCACCACGCTTGTACACGCGGTCATCAAACATCAGGTCCGGACCCGGGTCGGAGACAACGAGATTCTGTGGCAGTTTCGCCAGTCGCGTCCAGTGCTGGCGGGCGACCGCGTCGCAGCGCGCCGACCCGCTCTCCTCGGCCCAGAGCCACTCGGCGTAGCAGGCGAATCCCTCGTGCAACCAGATGTGCTGCCAGGAGGCGACGGTCACGCTGTTGCCGAACCACTGGTGGGCCAGTTCGTGGGCGATGAGCCGTTCGGTGCTGCCATTGCCGTCGATGTGGTTGCGTCCGAAGATCGCCATACCGTGGGCCTCGAGGGGGATCTCGAGCTCGTCGTCGGTGACCACAACGGAGTAGTCCTCGAACGGGTACTCGCCGAACACCCGCTCGAAGAACTGCAGCATGTGCGGTTGGTCGGCGAAGTCGTGGGAGGCATTGGTGGCCAGGTCGTCCGGCAGGAAAGTGCGCTGGGTGACGTGGTGCTCTGTGCCGAAGCTGGTGCCCGGCAGCAGGTGCTCGTTGTACATGCCGATCTGGATCGTCGCGAGGTAGGTGGCCATCGGCTTCTCGACGCGGTACTTCCACACCGAACGGCTCGCCTTGGTCACCCGCGAGATCAGGGTGCCGTTGGTCAGTGCCCGGTACGGCGCGTCGCAGGTAATGCGAATGGTGTACGGCGCCTTGGACGAGGGGGAGTCGTCGCAGGGAAACCACGTGGGGGCACCGGAGGGCTGGCCCGCAACCAGAACACCGTCAGAGAGCTCTTCCCAGCCCACCTCGCCCCACGCGCTGTTGGCCGGGTGCGGGAAGCCGCCGTAGCGAACCATGACCGTGAACTCGGATCCGTCGGTCAGCGGGGTGGAGGGCTTGACCAGCAGCTTGCCACCGGATTGCGAGAACTTCCCGGCGCGGGCACCGTTGACACTCACCTTGCTAGCAACGAGACCGGCGAGGTCGAGGCTGAACCGCGTGAGGTCCTGGGTGGCGACCGCGCGGATGATGGCGGTGGAGTCCAGCCGGTTGGTGCGAACCCGGTAGTCGAGGTCCAGGTCGTAATCGATCACCCGGTACCCACCGTTGCCGCTGGTCGGCAGGTAGGGGTCACCGGCGGACGCGGCCCCCACTCGGTCGCCAGCGGCCGGCACAGTGCGCTGCGCGGGATTGTGTGAGCTGAGTGGGGCCATCACGCTTCAGTATTCCACGGGACGATTGGGTTGCCCGCCCAGCGGCTGCCCTCTGGTACGGTCTCTCCCCGCATCACCAGCGACACCGGACCAACGGTCGCGTCCGAGGCGATAACCGCGGCAGGCAGGATGACGCTGTGGGGGCCGAGCGTTCCTCCGGCCTCCAGGTCGACCCGATCAAGGGTCATCACCCGGTCGTGGAAGAGGTGGGTCTGCACAACGCAGCCACGGTTGACGGTTGCTCCATCGCCGAGGGCAATGAGGTCCGCCTCCGGAAGCCAGTAGGTCTCGATCCAGACGCCGCGACCGAGCTTCGCGCCCAGGGAGCGCAGCCACCAGACAAGGGCCGGTGTGCCGGTGGCCGCGGTGGCAAACCACGGCGCGGCGACCATCTCAACGAACGTGTCTGCCACCTCATTGCGCCAGACGAACGACGACCAGAGCGGGTAGTCAGCGGCGCGAATCCGACCGACGAGTGCCCACTTGGCAACGGTGGTGACGCCAGCGGCCACGGCCCCTGCGACCAGCATCACCACCCCGGACAGCAGCACCGTGGCCAGCGGTCCGATCCAGACCAGCATCGCCTCGAGCGCGAAAAAGACACCGACACCGATGGCGCCGCTCACGGCGACGGGCACCAGCCGACCGGCCTCCCAGAGTCCGCGCCAGATCTTGCGCGACAGCGGCGGGTTGAAGGTGCGTCCCTCGTCGAACTCGGTGACGGCCCGGCGCAGACGCACCGGGGGGTTGCCCAGCCAGCTGGAACCGTTCTTTGCCTTGCGCGGGGTGGCTGACAGCACGGCAACAAGGCCGTTTTTGGGCACGGAGCGCCCGGGCGCTGTCATTCCGCTGTTGCCGAGGAACGCCCGGCGACCGACACGCGCCTCGTCGATGTGCACCCAGCCGCCGCCGAGTTCATACGAGCCGACCATGGTGTCGTCGGCGAGGAACGCGCCATCGGCGATCGTCGTCATTTTGGGCAGCAATAGAACAGTGGATGCCTCGACGCCCGACCCGACCTTCGCTCCGAGCGCCCGCAGCCACACCGGCGTGATCAGGCTGGCGTAGAGCGGGAACAGCAGGGTGCGCGCCGTGTCGAGGAGACGCTCCGTCGCCCAGACCTGCCACCCGATGCGGCTACGCACCGGGAAATGGCCAGCGGTGATGCCGATTCCGAGCAGGCGCACCGAGATCACCGCAAGAAGTGTGAAGAGCACTCCGGCGGCGAGAGTGGCGAGGGGCACCGCGCCGAGCGCGCGCAGTGCGGCCTCGCCGAGAGTGGAGGAATCACCGATACCGGCACCGACGATCGCGGCACCCGCCAGCAGCGCCACTACGGGGAGGGCAGACATCACCGCGGATCCGGCCCCGTACGCGATGAGCCAGCGCCGGCGCGATGGCGGGCGGTCCTCCGGCCAGGAGTGCTTGGCTTTGCCAACACGCTGGGCGGGGGAACCGGCCCACAGCTGGTCGGACGGCACGTGTCCGTGGACCGCGGAACCCGCGGCGATCTCTGCGCCGCGCCCGATCCGCGCCCCGGGCAGCAGCGTGCTGCGGGATCCCACCGTCGCGCCCGCGCCGATAGTCACCGTTCCGAGGCGCAGTCGGTCGCCGTCGATCCAGTAGCCCGACAGGTCGACCTCCGGTTCAATGGATGCCCCGGTGCCGATCTTCAGCATTCCGGTAACGGGCGGCAGTGTGTGCAGGTCCACACCGGGGGCGATCGTGGCTCCCAGCGCCCGGGCGTAGTAGCTGATCCACGGGGCACCGGCGAGGTTGGCCGCGCCGACCAGGCTCGCGATCTGCTCGGCAAGCCAGAGGCGCAGGTGCACGGAACCTCCCCGCGGGTACACACCCGGCTTCAACCCCGCCAGCAGCAGCCGGGCGAACAGCACCGAGATGGCCATCCTGCCGATCGGGGTGATGAGCAGCACGAAGCCGACGGCCAAGATCCACCAGTTCACAGTGGGAGCAAACGTCAGCACGCCGAATGCCGACAGCACGTTGTTCGCAGCGAGCACATAGATGATCCAGCGGAGGCCAACAAGCACGTGCAACGGGATGCCGAGCAGTGTCTGGGCGACCTGCGTGCCAATCCGCGTCGGACGTACCGTGTGGCGCTCGCGGGCCTCGTGCGGCTGGCGTGAGTCCAGTTCGGCCGCCAGGGCGCCGATGCGCGGGCGGTCGTAGATGTCGGCGACTGTCGTCGACGGGAACCGGGTGCGGATCGCCGACACCAGCTGGGCAGCGGACAGGCTACCTCCGCCGTGGGCAAAGAAATCGTCATCACCGCTTGTGACCGGGGTGCCGAGGATGGCCGTCCACTGTTCGGCCAGCCACGCACCGGTGGGGCTCAGCTGAGCGTCGGACGCGGCGCCGGACGATGGGAGCGGCCACGGCAGCGCCGCGCGGTCAACCTTTCCGCTGGTGCGGGTGGGAAGGAACTCCACAACGGCCAGCAGGGGCACGAGCGCGGCGGGGAGTTCCTCCCGCAGACGCTCGAGCGCGGCCGCGGTGTCGAAGGGTGACGACGGGTCGCTCGGTGCGAGGTACCCCACGAGAATCTGGTTGCCCGATGGCGTTTTCTGCACCACTGCCGCTGCCCCGCCCACACCGTCGAGAGCCTGGAGCGCGGCGTCGATCTCGCCGAGCTCGATGCGGCGGCCGCCGAGCTTGATCTGGTCATCGGCGCGGCCCTGGAAGATGAGGCCGGCGGTTTCGAAACGCACAAGGTCGCCGCTGCGGTAGGCCCGCTCCCACCCGAGAGAGGGCATCGGTGCGTATTTTTCGGCGTCTTTCGCCGGGTCGAGGTAGCGCGCCAGGCCCACGCCACCAATGATCAGCTCGCCCACCTCGCCCTCGGCAACCGGGAGGCCGGCCGCGTCCACCACGGCGAGGTCCCAGCCGTCCAGCGGGAGTCCGATGCGCACCGGCGGCTCGCCGAGGCGGGCGGCGCAGGCGACGACGGTGGCTTCCGTGGGGCCGTAGGTGTTCCACACCTCACGCCCATCGACGGCGAGGCGTTCGGCGAGCTCGGGCGGGCAGGCTTCGCCGCCAAAGATCAGCAGGCGGATCAGCTCAAGGGATTCAACCGGCCACAGCGCGGCCAGCGTGGGAACGGTGGAGACGATGGTGATGCCGTGAGCGATCAGCCACGGTCCGAGGTCGACGCCGCTGCGGACGAGCGAGCGCGGCGCGGGGACCAGGCAGGCGCCGTGCCGCCAGGCGAGCCACATCTCTTCGCAGGAGGCGTCGAAGGCGACGGACAGTCCGGCGAGAACCCGGTCGCCGGTTCCGATCGGGTCGTCCGCGAGGAAAATCCGCGCCTCTGCGTCCACAAAAGCCGCGGCAGAGCGGTGCGTGACCGCAACACCCTTGGGCTTGCCGGTCGAGCCGGAGGTGAAGATGATCCACGCGTCGTCGTCCGGGGTGGGCCGGTCGGGCAGCGGGATACTGCCGGTGGGGAGGCTGGGCACGCCGGGGGCGCCCGTTCGGACAACCAGCGGTTCGGCGCGGAGAGGCTGCGCCGGTGCCGCGGCGGTGAGAGCCGCGGCATCCGCCCCCGCCCGCTGAGCGCGAACGAACGTGCCATCCGCGCCTATGACGCCGGTTACGTCGGCTTCGGAGAAAACCAGGTCGGCGCGTTCCTGCGGGTCGTCGGCGTCGACCGGCACGTAGGCAGCCCCAACGGCCATGGTGGCAAGGATTGCGATGTAGAGGGTCCTGGTACCGGATGGCACCCGGATGCCCACCCGGTCGCCCCGGGTGACACCGGCGGCGCTGAGCTGGGCCGCTGCAGCGGTCACGCGCTGGACGAGCTGGCGGTAGCTGAGGGTGCCGTTCGCGTCAGCGAGGGCGGAGGACTGGGGGTTCGCGGTGGCCGACTCGAGCAGGATGTCGAGGAGCGTGCGCGGTTGTGCCGCGCGTTCGCCGGCCAGCAGAAGACCAACGGGCGAAATCTCTGGCGTGGCCGGTGTGCTCGAGGGCATGCCCATCCTTTGTGCTGTGTCGACGGTGGTGCAGTGTCGACCGAGGTCGATCGGGGCAGTGTAAGAGCGCCAGGTGTACGCGGGGTTAACCGGATGGACGCCTAGCATGGGTCACGTGCGTAGGGTTCTTATTCTCGGGTCAACAGGGTCAATCGGCGTGCAGGCGCTCGACGTTATCGCGGCAAACCGCGACAGATTCGAGGTTGTTGGCCTCGCGGCCGGCACCAATGTTGACCTGGTGCGCAGCCAGGCAGCCGCGTTTGGTGTCGCAGATATCGCCATGGGCGCGGAGGAAGCCGCCCAGCTGGTGCGCACTGTCTCAGCCGATGTGGTGCTGAACGGCATCACGGGGTCGGTGGGTCTCGGGCCGACGCTCGCCGCCCTCGAGGTGGGGGCCACGCTCGCGCTCGCCAACAAGGAAAGCCTCATTGTCGGTGGTGACCTGGTCAAACAGCGCGCCCGCCCCGGCCAGATTGTGCCCGTGGACTCGGAGCATTCCGCGATCGCGCAGGCGCTTCGTTCCGGAACCGCTGGCGAGGTGCGCCGCCTTGTACTCACCGCCTCGGGTGGCCCATTCCGGGGTCGAAGCCGGGAATCACTGAAGGATGTCACCCCGCAGCAGGCGCTTGCCCACCCGACCTGGGACATGGGCCTTGTTGTCACAACCAACTCGTCAACGCTGGTGAACAAGGGGCTCGAGATCATCGAGGCCCACCTGCTGTTCGATGTGCCGTACGACAAGATCGCCGTGACCGTGCACCCGCAGTCGATCGTGCACTCCATGGTGGAGTTCGTCGACGGCTCCACCATCGCCCAGGCGTCGCCTCCCGACATGCGCCTGCCGATTTCGCTGGGGCTGGACTGGCCGCACCGCGTCGCCGGTGTGGGTGCGCCCCTCGACTGGACAACGGCGAGCACCTGGGAGTTCGAGCCGCTCGACGAGGTGGCCTTCCCGGCTGTCGCCCTTGCCAAGAGCGTGGGGGTTGCCGGCCGCACCTACCCGGCCGTGTTCAACGCCGCCAACGAGCAGGCAGTGCTCGCGTTCCACGCCGGACGTATCGGCTACCTCGACATCGTGGACGTAGTTTCCGAGGTTGTTGACGGCCACACACCGGCCGGCGACCTCACCCTCGAGGGAGTTCTCGAGGCGGAGGTTGACGCGCGCGCGGCAGCTGACCGGCTTATTTCGGCGCGGTAGAACAGGCGCGCTCGCGGGCATAAGGAACGGTCAGGCTCCGCACAGTCGGCTCGGAGTTACGCCGCTGTAACCTGTGCTCGTGGAAACTGTCCTGCTCTATGTGCTCGGCATCCTGATTGTGGTTGTCGGCATCGCCGTTTCCATCGGGTTGCACGAGGTCGGTCACCTGGTCCCCGCCAAGCTGTTTGGCGTGCGGGTCGGGCAATACATGATCGGTTTCGGCCCGACCCTGTTCTCGCGCAAGTTTGGCGAAACGGAGTACGGGTTCAAGGCCATCCCCATGGGCGGCTACATCTCGATGGCGGGTATGTACCCGCCGGCCAAGGGCGGGGGAGCGGCTCGCGAAGCGAGTACCGGGTTCTTCCAGACGCTCGTCCAGGACGCCCGCAGCGCCTCTGCCGACACCGTTCTGGTCGGCCAGGAGCACCGCACGTTCTACCAGCTTCCAGTCTGGAAGCGCGTCATCATCATGCTCGGCGGACCGCTGATGAACCTCCTCATCGGGATCGTGCTGTACGGCGTTGTGCTGTGCGGCTTTGGCATCGCGGTATCGAGCACCACGGTTGGATCCGTCTCCGCCTGCGTGATTCCGTCCGGCAGCTCCCAGACCGAGTGCGCCGCCGGCGACGCCGAAGCGCCGGGAGCCGCCGCAGGGCTCAAGCCCGGGGACAAACTCATCAGCCTCGGCGGAACAGCGATCACCTCGTGGGATCAGGCCACCTCGATCATCCGCGACAGCGCGAGCACCCCGCTCGAGGTTGTTGTGATGCGGGATGGGAAAGACACCACGCTGACGGCGACGCCGCTCCTGACCGAGCGCTACCGCTACGACTCGAACGGCACCGTCATCAACGGCGCAGACGGCAAGCCCGTTGTCGACGAGGTCGGATTCCTCGGCATCGGACCCGCCTCGGAGATCCAGCAGCAGCCCCTTACCGCCGTGCTTCCCGCCGTGGGCGACAACGTGGGCAACGTGGTGCACCTCATCATCAACCTGCCCCAGCGTCTGGTGGGCATTGTCAACGCGGCCTTTGGTACGGAAGCCCGCGATCCGAACGGCCCGATCAGTGTTGTTGGGGTCGGCCGTCTTGCCGGCGAGATCACCAGCCTCGACTCGGTGCCCGTGGCCGAGAGGGCCGCAGCGCTCGTTCAGCTCGTGGCATCCCTCAACATCGCCCTGTTTGTTTTCAACCTCATCCCCCTGATGCCCCTCGATGGCGGGCACGTCGCGGGAGCCCTGTGGGAGGGCATTCGCCGGTTCTTCGCGAAGGTGTTCCGCCGCAAGGACCCGGGTCCCGTCGACACCGCCAAGATCATCCCGCTCACCCTGGTCGTGGTTATCCTGCTCGGAAGTATGAGCGCGCTGCTGGTGTATGCCGACATCGTCAAGCCCATCACGATCCAGTAGTTTGGGGAGCTGGCCGCGCGACACGAGGTGTTCACCGTCTGCTCACGGGTCGCACGGAGCGCGCTCCCAGCGCGGCGGGGGTATCCAGACGTAAGATCAACCCTGTGCCTGCTATAAATCTCGGAATGCCGAAAGTCCCCGAAGTTCTCGCCCCTCGACGCAAGTCGCGGCAGATCAAGGTCGGCAAGGTTCTTGTGGGCGGTAACGCCCAGGTCAGCGTGCAGTCCATGTGCACAACACCAACCACCAACATCAACGCCACCCTGCAGCAGATTGCAGAGCTGACGGCGTCTGGATGCGACATTGTGCGAGTCGCCGTGCCCAGCAGGGATGACGCGGAAGCGCTCCCCATCATCGCGAAGAAGTCGCAGATCCCGGTGATCGCCGACATCCACTTCCAGCCCAACTACGTGTACGCCGCCATCGACGCGGGCTGCGGTGCCGTCCGGGTGAACCCGGGCAACATTCGCAAGTTCGACGACCAGGTCGGCAAGATCGCCGCAGCGGCCAAGGCTGCCGGCGTCTCCATCCGCATCGGCGTCAACGCCGGGTCGCTCGAGCCGAGCATCATGCAGAAGTACGGCAAGGCCACCGCGGAGGCCCTCGTCGAGAGCGCCGTCTGGGAAGCGCAGCTGTTCGAAGAGCACGACTTCCACGACTTCAAGATCTCGGTCAAGCACAACGACCCCATCGTGATGGTGAAGGCGTACCGCCTGCTCGCCGAGCGCGGTGACTGGCCCCTGCACCTCGGTGTCACCGAGGCCGGACCCGAGTTCCAGGGCACGATTAAGAGCGCAACGGCGTTTGGCATCCTGCTGTCGGAGGGCATCGGCGACACCATCCGTGTCTCGCTCTCCGCGCCGCCCGCCCAGGAGGTCAAGGTCGGTCTGCAGATTCTGCAGTCGCTCAACCTGCGCGAGCGCAAGCTCGAGATTGTCTCCTGCCCGAGCTGTGGACGCGCCCAGGTGGACGTCTACAAGCTGGCCAACGACGTCACCGACGGGCTCGAGGGCATGACCGTGCCGCTCCGTGTCGCCGTGATGGGCTGCGTAGTTAACGGACCGGGCGAGGCCCGTGAGGCCGACCTTGGAGTTGCCAGCGGTAACGGCAAGGGTCAGATCTTCGTCAAGGGTGAGGTCATCAAGACCGTTCCCGAGGCACTGATCGTTGCGACCCTGATCGAAGAGGCCAAGCGCCTCGCGGCCGAGATGCCCCCCGGGGAGATCGGCTCGCCGCTCGTCACAACGTCTTAGGCGCGGCATCCGCTCACCAACAGCGGTGAGCAGCATTACAACGGCTCCCAGCCACTTCTGCAGAAGTGCTGGGAGTTCGTTCATGGTGGCCTCGCTAGGATTGAGCGCGTGCCAACACGCCTCTCACACCTTTTTGTCCGTACCCTCCGCGAAGACCCGGTTGACGCCGAGGTAGCAAGCCACCGCCTTCTGGTGCGCGCTGGCTACATCCGCCGCCAGGCGCCCGGTATCTACGCCTGGCTGCCGATCGGCCTGCGGGTCAAGCGCAAGATCGAGGCCATCATCCGCGAGGAGATGGAAGCGGCCGGTGCCCAAGAGGTTCACTTCCCGGGGCTGCTGCCGCGCGAGCCGTACGAGATCACCGGTCGCTGGGAAGAGTACGGCGACAACCTGTTCCGCCTGACGGACCGCAAGGGTGCTGATTACCTGCTCGCGCCCACGCACGAAGAGGTCTTCACGCTTCTGGTGAAGGACCTGTATTCGTCGTACAAGGACCTGCCGCTGTCGATCTACCAGATCCAGGACAAGTACCGCGATGAGGCACGCTCACGCGGCGGGCTGCTGCGCGGGCGTGAGTTCACGATGAAGGACGCCTACTCGTTCGACTACACCGACGCGGGGCTCGACCTCAGCTATCAGGCGCAGCGCGACGCCTACGAGCGGATCTTCAGCCGCCTCGGCCTCGAGTACGTCATTGTCAAGGCCGACGCCGGCGCGATGGGCGGATCCCGCTCGGAGGAATTCCTGCACCCGACTCCCGTGGGGGAGGACACGTTCGTTCGCTCCGACGGCGGCTATGCGGCGAACGTTGAGGCGTTCGAGACCGTGGCGCCCGCGGCGCGCTCGTTCGAGGGACTGACCCCTGCCGAGGTGTTTGACACCCCGGACACCCCCACTATCGCGACGCTGGTCGACGTGGCGAATGCCAACCACCCGCGCCCGGACGGCCGCCCGTGGACGGCCGCGGACACTCTCAAAAACGTGGTCCTCGCACTCACCTCGCTCGACGGCACGCGCGAGCTGGTTGTCGTGGGGCTTCCGGGCGACCGCGGTGTCGACATGAAGCGCGCCGAGGTGGCGTTCGCACCGGCGGAGGTCGAGGCCGCAACCGAGGCAGACTTCGCCAAAAACCCGGGCCTGGTCAAGGGCTACATCGGCCCGTGGTCGGCGGACGGCCCCGTTCTCGGTGAGAAGGCTTCGACGAAGATCCGTTTCCTGCTCGACCCCCGCGTCGCCGAGGGAACCGGCTGGATCACCGGGTCGAACATCCACGGTAAGCACGTCTTCGGACTTGTCGCCGGCCGCGATTTCACCGCGGACGGTACCGCCGAGGTCGCCGAGGTTGTCGCTGGCGACCCGGCTCCCGACGGCTCCGGTCCCGTTGAGCTCGCCCGCGGTATGGAGATCGGTCACGTGTTCCAGCTCGGTCGCAAGTACGCGGAGGCGCTCGGCCTCAAAGTGCTCGATGAGAACGGCAAGCTTGTCACCGTGACAATGGGTTCCTATGGAGTCGGCGTTACCCGTGTGATGGCGGTCATCGCCGAGAGCAACAACGACGGCAAGGGTCTCATCTGGCCGCGCAACGTCGCACCGTACGACGTGCACGTTGTGGCAGCGGGCAAGGATCCCGTCATCTACGAGGTTTCTGACACGCTGATCGGCGCGCTGGAGGCCTCCGGCCTCGACGTGCTCTTCGACGACCGGCCGAAGGTCTCGCCGGGCGTCAAGTTCGGCGACGCCGAGCTGCTGGGTGTTCCGGTCATCGTGATCGTCGGCCGCAACGCAGCCGAGGGCACCGTCGAACTGTGGGACCGTCGCACCGGGGAGCGCACACCGCTGCCGATCGCCGACGTCGCCGCGGCGGTGGCCGCGCTGTGACCATGACGACTCCGCAGGGCACTCTCACTCCGGATGAGCTCGACCGCGCGCGGGGCATTCTCTCCGCGGTGAGCTCTTCCTACGGAGCGCGGGTGGTCGGCCAGGACGGGCTGCGCACCTCGCTGCTGATCGCCCTCATCACGGGTGGACACGTCCTGCTGGAGTCGGTGCCCGGGCTGGCAAAAACCACCGCGGCCAAGGCTCTCGCCGAGGCCGTGCAGGCCAGTTTCCGTCGGATCCAGTGCACCCCGGACCTGCTGCCCAGCGACATCCTCGGCACCCAGATCTACGACTACACGAAGTCGACCTTCGAGACGCAGCTCGGCCCCGTGCACGCGAACTTTGTGCTTCTTGACGAGGTCAACCGCTCGAGCGCAAAAACCCAGAGCGCGATGCTCGAGGCGATGCAGGAACGCCAGACCACGATCGGCGGCACGCTGTACCCGCTGCCGAGCCCATTCCTCGTGCTGGCGACCCAGAACCCGATCGAGCAGGAGGGCACTTACCAGCTGCCGGAAGCGCAGCTCGACCGGTTCCTGCTCAAGGAGGTGCTCGACTACCCGACCTTCGGTGAAGAACTCGAGATCATTGACCGCGTTGATTCCGGCGTCTACGAGGAAGAGCCGTCCGAGGCGGCCGCAGCGACGATCGACGATGTGCTGTTCCTGCAGAAGGCCGTTGGTGGGGTGTACCTCGACCCGTCGATCAAGAACTACATCGTGTCGGCCGTCTATGTCACGCGGCATCCGGCAACATACCTCGCCCCCGAGCTTGCCGCCTGCATCGAGTACGGCGCGAGCCCCCGGGCCAGCATCGCGTTCAGCAAGGCGGCCCGCGCACTTGCCCTGCTCGAGGGTCGCGACCACGTGATCCCCGAAGACGTCAAGCGCCTGCGCCACGTGGTGCTGCGTCACCGCATCATCCTGAACTTCGAGGCCATCGCTGATGACGTCAAGCCGGAGACGATCATCGACGCTGTATTCGCGGCGATCCCCGCTCCGTAACGTATGACGAGTCTCCTGCGCCGTGTGAAAACCGGGCTGTCGATCGCCGCCCACCGCAAGGTGCGCGGCATCCTCGACGGCGAATACACCTCGGTGTTCCACGGACGAACGATTGAGTTCGACGATCTGCGGCCCTACGTCGCCGGGGACGAGCCGCGCGACATCGACTGGAAGGCCACCGCCCGGCACGGCGCCCCGCTGGTCCGCCGGTACATCGCGTCGCGCAAACACACCGTGATGCTTGTTGTCGACACCGGCAGGAACATGGCTGCGCTGGCCGTCGACGGCGAGGTCAAACGCGATATCGCCGTGCAGGCGGCTGGCGTTGTTGGCTACCTCGCGATCCGGCACGCCGACCGCGTGGGGCTGGTGCACGGCGACGAAAACCAATTCTCCACGGCGGCCCCGGGCACCTCAGAGGCCCATCTCGAACGCCTGCTCCAGAAGATCAATGGCGCTACCACGCTCGATTCCGGCCGCAGCGACCTGCGGGGCCAGCTTGCGTTTGTGGCCAGGGCATTCCCGCGCCGTATGATCCTGCTTGTCGTCGCCGACGACCGCGAACTCGGGCAGGAAGAAGAACGCCTCCTGCGCCGCCTGGCTGTGCAGCACGAGATTCTCTGGCTGACCGTTGGCGATGCCGACCTCATGCGCGAAGACTGGGCGGCAGACCCCATGCACGATGTCGCGGTGGATGCCACGATGCCCGAGTTCGTCCGAGCGGACAAGGCACTCCGCGCCGAGTTCACCCGGTCGGTGGCCGAGCGGGCGGCGCGGTCGGAAGACCTGTTCCGCAGCATCGGAATCAGCAGCCAGCGGGTGTCCCGCTCCGTCGACGTCGTTCCGTCGCTGTTTCGATTGCTGAGGTTGCACCAGCATGCCCGGCGTTAGCGATTTCTTCCCGCCGACCCAGTTCAGCCCGATCTGGGCGATCCTCGGTGTGCTCCTCATTGTGGCCGTTGTTGCGTGGTTCGCTATTGTGCCCGCGCTGACACGACCCAAGCCGCAGCCGTTCCACCTGGCGCCCGCGTTCGGTCCGCCCGGGGTGCCCCTGCGCGCCCGCTATGAACACCTCATCGACGGGGTGGAGGTCGCGTACCTCCGGGGAGAGTTGTCCGTTCGTCAGTCCCACCAGCAGCTCAGCGCGATCGTTCGCGGGTTCGCCCACGAGTCGAGCGGCTACCCGGCCTCTGCCATGACCCTTACCGAGCTGCGCGAGCTCAACCTCCCCGGCCTCACAGAGGCCGTCGAGCGTTTCTACCCGGCCGAATTTGGCATTGCGTCCGCCGGCAGTGTGGCCGAGTCGGCCGCCCAGGCCCGAGCGGTGGTGCGCGAATGGGCCTGATTTTTTGGTGGATGCCGCTGGCCTTCGCCGTCCTCATCGCCGTGGTGTTCGGTGTTCTGGTCGTGCGACGTCGCCGCAGGCCGGCACCAGCGAAGCCACAGGACTCGCTGGCCGTAGCGCACAGCGACCGCCTCACCGCGCTCCCCGCCTACCGCAGCGCCATGCGCCGGTACCGCGTCCTCCTGGCTTCCCTCCTTGTGGTGGCGATTATCGCGGTGGTGGCCAGCGTGGGTCTCGCGTCCCGGCCGTCGCGCCAGACCCTCGCGCAGCCGGAACTCAAGAACCGTGACATTGTGCTGTGCCTGGATATCTCGGGGTCGATGGTCGACTACGACACCAGGATTGTTGGGGTGTTTGCGGAACTGTCGAAGAAGTTCACGGGGGAGCGCATCTCGCTCGTCCTGTTCAACGCGTCCGCAGTGACCTACTTCCCGCTCAGCAGCGACTACGACTATGTCGGGTCGCAGCTCAAACGCCTCCAGACCGCGCTGGCCAACGAGGACGATTCCCTGCTTAACGGCACCCTGCTCGGCAACGGCTCCTCGCTCATTGGGGACGGCCTTGCCTCCTGCGCCACCCGTTTTGACACCCCGGAGTCCGACCGCTCGCGCTCGATTATCCTCGCTACCGACAATCTTCTCGCCGGCAAATCGATTTTCACGCTGCCAGAGGCCGGGCAGCTTGCCTCCGAGAAGGGCATCCGGGTATACGGCATCAACCCGGGCGATACCAAGGCCAGGGACTACCTGAGCGCGCTGTCCACGGAGTACAAAAACGTCGTCGAGTCCACCGGTGGTGGGTACTTTCCGCTGGATGACCCCTCAGCTATCCCGTCCATCGTGGATCGCATCACGGCCGAA
>Ga0247814_10001029_pt1 | contig 17737 bp, 19 predicted proteins | sample UWRJL179409R1_FD_179947 | JGI IMG/M metagenome (GOLD analysis project Ga0247814, IMG submission 179947) | Plant litter microbial communities from Arlington Agricultural Research Station in Wisconsin, United States - UWRJ-L179-409R-1 | ecosystem: Environmental > Terrestrial > Plant litter >...
ACCAGTTCTGGCTGTTTGAAATTACGGACGCTTAAGCGTTCTAAAACTTTCTCTCTATTTTCGCGGATATAGTTAACTTGCAGCATTATTAAATTTTTAACAAATATAACAAGAGTTTGGAGAATAATATGGGCGGTAAACTATTTCTGGTTCCTACACCTATCGGTAACCTTGAAGATATGACCTTCAGGGCTGTGCGTATCCTGAAAGAGGCAGATATCATCCTCGCTGAAGATACCCGTACAAGTGCTCCTTTGCTTAAGCATTTTGGAATAGATAAAAAAGCATACTCACACCATCAGCATAATGAACACAAGGCAACGAGTGAGATCATTAAGTTTTTAAGTGAGGGGAAAAATGTAGCACTCATCTCTGACGCAGGCACGCCAGCAATTTCTGATCCGGGCTTTTTCCTGGTGAGAGAAGTATTAAAACATGACTTCCCGGTGGAATGTTTACCTGGTGCCACGGCATTTGTTCCTGCATTGGTAAATTCCGGATTACCAACGGATGCATTTGTATTCGAAGGATTTTTACCGGTAAAAAAAGGGAGACAGACGCGTTTGAAAAAGCTGGCAGAAGAAGAACGGACTATAATTCTATATGAAAGTCCTCATCGCCTCTTAAAAACACTGGAGGAATTTATGCAGTTTTTTGGCGAAGAAAGACAAGCTTCGGTAAGCCGGGAACTAACTAAACTTTATGAAGAGACTGTCAGAGGCACATTAGCGGAAATAAAATCACACTTTGAAAACAATATCTTAAAGGGCGAATTCGTAATTTGTGTTGCTGGTAAAGAAGAAACCAAAAAGGAAAAACGGACTTATGAAAAAGATTAATCCTTTCATCAATCCATAAAATAAAATAATATGATTTTAATAGATAGATTTTTAAGTGACGAACAGGATCCTAAAGCTGTAGAAAAAGTCTTAGGAAAGCTGAATGACATGCTGACGGCTAATGAAGAGTTGATTTATCTTGCCGTACAGAAAAAACCTGCAGTCAACCTTTTGCCTGATTGTATCGTAGTGAGCAATAAAAGGATTTTCTACTGTGAGCCAGCTAATTTCGGTATCACGATGAATTTTAAAGATATTTCCTGGAAAAGTATCAAAGAGGTTTCTTTCAAAGAAGAATTATTTGGTTCGAAATTTATCTGTGTACCGCAGCATGGTGAAAACATCATTACGGAATATATTCCAAAAGTACAGGCAAGGAAATTGTATCAGGCTGCTTACGAACAATTGGAAGGCTTTAAAGAGCAGCAGAGACAGTCAGACCTGGAAGACAGAAGAGCACAACAGCCTGTTCCAGCTCCTGCTCCCGAGCCGGCGGTAATTGAAAATAATGTAAGTGAGACACCTGTAGTACCTGTTTACACGCCCCCAACTCCTGTTGAGGAACCGGAAGATGAAACTACACTGAAATTAAGAAAATTAAAAACACTTTACGATAAACAACTGATTACTCAGGATGAGTATGAGGCTAAAAAGGCCGATATTTTAGATAGTTTCTAGTTCTATATTATTAATGAAAAACAAAGCCCCTCTCCTGCTTGCCTTATTAAGTTCTTTCTTAATGTGGCTGGCATGGCCGCCGCATACCTTTGCCGCTCCAATTTTACTAATCGGACTGGTACCTCTGTTTATTGCACTGGAACAGCTCATGCAGGGCAATGAGAAAAAAACCGGCAAAAAGGTTTTTCTCACTGCGGGCCTGACATTTCTGGTATGGAATACAGCTTGCATTTATTGGGTATACAATGCGATCAGTGCTTATAACAGTCCTTTGGTAGCGCTGCCTATATCACTGATTCCTTTTGGACTCGGTGCCTTATTGATGACCTTTGCTTTCTGGCTTTACTACCGTTTCAGCAAAGTGGTAAGCAGTAAAAACATAGCTTACCTTGCCTTAATCAGTTTCTGGGTAAGTATGGAATATCTTCACCAAACCTGGGATCTCGCATTTCCATGGATGACCCTGGGAAATGGCTTTGCAGGAATGCATCAGCTGGCACAATGGTATGAAACCACAGGTGTGTATGGAGGTACGGTATGGATTATGCTCAGCAATATCCTTGCATTCGAAGCTTATAAAAGCTTTAAGTCCAAAACAGGTTACCTGAAGATCAGGACCGGATTAGCATGGCTGTTACTGATCGTTATCCCGGCAGGGATTTCACTGATTAAATATTACGGATATAAAGAAAAAACAATTCCGGTTAATGTGGTCGCAGTGCAGCCAAACATAGACCCCTATGAGAAAAACGGAGGTATAACACCGGCAGAGCAATTGCGAACGCTAACACTTTTATCTGATTCTGTCGGACAGGTAAATACAGAATATTTTATCTGGCCTGAAACAGCGATCCCGAGTTTTGCGGATGAAGACAATATCAGAAATACCAGCGAATTCATCGATGCGCAGCATTTTTTAAACAAGTACAAAAACGGAACACTGATCACAGGAATAGAAAGTGTAAAGTTTTATAATGAGAAAATAACTTTATCGGCCAAACAAGATGGAAATGGAGGCAGATTTTATGATAATTTCAATTCTGCGATGCAGGTGGAGAACTCTGCAAAGGTAGATTTCTACCACAAATCTAAATTGGTGCCCGGGGTTGAAAAGATGCCTTTCCCGAAAACATTAGCTTTCCTTGCTCCTGTATTTTCAGGTTTAGGTGGTACAGTCTCAGGATGGGGATGGCAGGATGAACCTGGTGTCTTTTATTCCCAGGGCGGAGTTGGTGTAGCACCGGTAATTTGCTATGAATCATTATGGGGCAGCTGGATAGCTGGTGCTGTTAAAAATGGTGCTCAGTTTATCGCCATCATCACAAATGACGGATGGTGGGGGAATACCTATGGCAAAGACCAGCATTTCCTATATGCGAAATTAAGAGCCATAGAAAACAGAAGGTGGGTAGTCAGGTCTGCGAATACAGGAATATCAGGCTTTATCAATCAGCGTGGCGATATCGTCAAACAATCACAATGGTGGACCCGCGATGCGCTTAAAATGGATGTCAACCTGAATGACCAGCTTACTTTTTATACCAAAAGCGGCGATCTGATAGCGCAACTACTAAGTATTACAGGTTTCATTATGGCGCTGTTTATTCCATACTACGCTTTTTTCAAAAAGAAACCGGTAAAAAAATAAAGATGAAGAATCTGTTTATTGCAGTCAGCGTATTATTGGGATGGTTTGCCGTCATTGCTCAACTTGTGCTCTACATCATCAACCGTACAGTTTCCTTAACTGAAACATTATTCAGGTTCTTCAGCTATTTTACCATACTCAGTAATATACTGGTTGCACTTTGTTTTACAGCCCTGCTGGTTAAGCCAAAATCTGCATGGGGCAGAATATTCACTCATTCCAAAGTAATATCCGGAACGGTGGTTTATATTATCGTTGTGAGTGCCGTGTACAACCTTGTACTTCGCCAGTTATGGAATCCGGAAGGATTGCAAAAGATTGTGGATGTCATATTACACAGTACTATGCCCATGTTATTTGTTGCGCATTGGCTGTTCCGTGTTCCCAAAAATGAGCTGCAATGGAAGAATGCATTTGCATGGCTACTCTTTCCATTGCTCTATATTATACTCGTTTTAATAAGAGGCACTTTTTCAGATTTCTACCCCTATCCATTTATAGATGTGAGTGAATCAGGCTACAACGCCGTCCTTATTAATTGCGCTGGCCTATTTATTATCTTTTTGGTTCTTTCTCTATTGGTGATAGGCACTGGCAAACTGATCAGCAAATATACCGGAGAAGATTAAGCCAGGTATTTTCCAACGATAGGCATCCTTCTGCCCATACCAAAAGCTTTTGGAGAAACTCTCAAAATTGGAGGCGTCTGGTAGCGCTTAAATTCGGCTGCATTCACCATCTTTATAATTCTTCTCACTAATGCCTCATCATAGCCTAATGCAATGATTGCAGCCGAACTCTTTTTCAATTCAATAAACTGGTAGAGAATAGCATCCAGCGTATCATAATCCGGCAATGAGTCTGAATCCTTCTGACCCGGTCTCAGCTCTGCAGATGGTGGTTTCACTATTGTATTTTCAGGTATTACCTCTCCATCTTTATTGATATAGTGGGCGAGTTCATAGATTTGGGTTTTATACACATCTCCAATTACGCCTATTGCTCCACACATATCGCCATACAGTGTACCATAACCGACGGCACATTCACTTTTATTAGAAGTATTCAAAAGAATATAGCCAAACTTGTTGGACATTGCCATCACGACTATACCTCTGCTTCTTGCCTGTATATTTTCTTCAGTAAGGTTAAAGGAAAGACCGGTAAAAGCTTTAGACATCATGCTGTCAAAAGCGTCAGCCGCCTCCGCAATAGGAATAATTTCATGTTTGCAACCAAAATGTTCTACCAGATCCAATGCATCCTTAATGGAATGATCTGAAGAATATTTTGAAGGCATTAATACCGCCATCACATTTTCAGGTCCTAAAGCACGACACGCCAGTGCGCAAACGATAGCAGAATCTATTCCGCCAGATAAACCTAATACCGCTTTGGAGAATCCGGATTTACTGAAATAATCTTTAATGCCAAGAATCAATGCGTCGTGGATCTGGGCGATATCTGGCACAGGCTGATGCTCCTCAGGAGAAAAACCTTGTATCTTATTATCCAATAGCTGATACACGCTTAAATGCTCCTTAAAATAAGGCATTTCATGCAATAGATTACCTTTACTGTCAAATACCATAGAACCACCATCAAAAATGATCTCAGTTTGGGCCCCTACCTGATTTACATAAAGTAATGGAAGGTTATATTTCTTTGCATTATCCGATAGTACAGCCCTGCGTTCATCATCATGCTGATAGGAGAATGGAGAGGCGGCAATATTGATCATGATATCGGGCGATTCATTAATGAGTACGTCCATTGGGTTAGAAACATACAATGGATTATTGTTAATGTTCCATAAATCTTCGCAAATAGTCAGTGCTATCCTGGTTCCTTTAAAGTCTATACAGCTGAATTGGGTAGCGGGTTCAAAATAACGGTACTCGTCAAAAACATCATAATTCGGCAACAAAGCCTTTCTCGTTACCGCTTTTACTTGTCCGTCGGCTATAAAATAAGCTGCATTGTATAAATCCTTACCAGCTGCCTGTTCATTTTTGACAGGCAGACCAACAATACAGGCAATTCCCCGGCAATGGCCGGCAATCTGTTTTGCAGCATCTTCACAAAGGGAGATAAATTCCTCAAATTCAAGAAAATCACGGGGAGGATAACCACATACAGCCAGTTCGGCAAAAACAACAAGGTCTGCCCCCTTCGCTTTTGCCAAAGCAATATGCTCAATTATCTTTTTTGTATTACTTTCAAAATTACCGATATGGTAGTTGAGTTGTGCTAATGCTATCTTCATAATTTTAAAAGAAAACGCCGAAATTGATACCTAAATAATGGTTACGTACACTTCTGCCTTTATCATCAGATATATCTGTAAAACCATTGTTATAAGTTAGTCCCATAGTGATGCTCGTACTTCTTGCCACATCATATTCCAAACCGCCACCAATAATTAATCCGGCACGGTAAAAATTAATGTCTTTTTTGATACTGATATCTTTAACCACGTTCTTTCCGGCAAGCGCTACATCCTGTCTTGCACCTATATTAAAGTCGTTGGATAGTCCAAACTGACCATACCATCTCGCATTGGCTATTTTCTCTGTCTTCAATTTCAGGGTTAGTGGAATTTCAACATACTGAAGCATGTATTTCAGATCATATGCAGTAGGGTTTGGATTCGCCGCAGCATCATGATAAGGACTTGGATTGATCTCTGTACTCTTCCCGTTGATCGTAGTTATAGTCAGTCCTGTAGAGAAACTATAGTTCTCCGTGAAATTAAAATCACCAATCAGACCATACGAAAACCCCAGATTTACGCCGTTGCTTTTACCCGTTTCAGGTTTTACCCAGCCAATTGTCGGATGTGCCGTCAAACCCAGTCTGAAACCGTAATAAGGCTCCGGACCATTTTGTGCAAATCCACCTTTAGTTAAAACCAGTAATACTATCGCCGTAAATATTTTTTTCATTATCATATGTTTGTTTAATGATTTTTCAATCCTGATCTGTTTATATTTGCTATAATGACATATAACGCAAAACATCGACAAATTTATCTATTTTTTCTGTGTGTATCCTTATTTTTTTCCTGTAAACAGGGTAATAAACCTGATGTTGAGGGTATTGATGTGACGATTAAAATTGAAAGATTTGACCGGGACTTGTCTGATGGACAGTCCGCCGCGCTTGTAAAAACAGACCAGTTACTACAAAAAAAATACGGCGCATTTTATGATGACTATGTACATAGAATGGTTGGGGATCTGAGTTATACCAATGAGGAGATATTAGCTACATTATATAAAGACAAGGCTTACAAAGATTTAAATCAGGAAGCCGATAGTGTATTTAAAGATATGGCCCCTACCGAAGCAGCCTTAACACAGACCTTTAAGTATATCAAGTATTATTATCCGAAAATACGTGTGCCCAAATTTATCTCTTTCATTTCAGGGTTTGCAGTGCAGACCCCTATTGGTGATGACTATATGGGAATTGGCCTCGATATGTTTTTGGGAAAAGACAGTAAATTTTACAAAGCCATTGTCAAAAGTGTTCCCTTGTACCTTTCCAGGAGATTTACACCTGAATATATTGTACCAAGACTAACAGAAACTTATGCCCGTGAGGAGCTTTTCCCTCAAAAAGATGAAAACCGGTCTTTACTTTCAAAAATGATAGAGAATGGTAAAATCCTTTATTTTATGGACCGTGTATTAGATGATAAAACACCTGATGCCGTAAAAATTGGTTATACAGATACACAGCTCAACTGGTGCAAAACGTATCAGGGTGATATCTGGGCTTATTTTATGCAGAACGATCTGCTTTTTGAGACCGACTTTCAAAAGATCCAGATGTATGTAAGCGAAGCTCCTTTTACACCAGGATTAGGTGAAAAGAACGAATCAGCTCCCAAATTGGGTATATGGACGGGCTGGCAGATTGTGAAAAAATATATGGAAGAAAATCCTGATATTACTTTACAGCAACTGATGGCAGAGCAGGATGCACAAAAAATATTAAGTGCAGCAAAATATAAACCGAAATAATTACCCTGTTAAATCGAACAGCATGACTAAAATTGGAATCGTATTATCAGGCGGAGGAATAAGGGGAATTGCGCATCTCGGCGTATTAAAAGCTTTTATCAATGCAGGAATTACCTTTAGTCACATTAGCGGAACCAGTGCAGGCTCCATCGCAGGTGCATTTTATGCTGCCGGCATAGACCCGGAAGAAGGACTCAATATCTTTATAAAAACAAAATTATTACGCTTTATCAGACCTGCTGTAGGCTCCTTAGGACTGATCAACATCGAACATACCTCCAATTTGCTGAAGGAATATTTTCCTGATAATAAAATCGAAAAGCTTAAAATACCGCTAACAATAGCAGCGACAAACTTTAGCGAAGGAAAACTGGTTTATTTTACAAAAGGACCATTGATCAGTGCCATTCAGGCGTCAAGCTGCATTCCCGGAATCTTCAGACCAATCATGATCGATAATCAAATGTATGTAGACGGGGGTATTCTCAATAATTTCCCGGTGGAACCACTGCTGAATAACTGCGACTTTATTATCGGTTCTTCCTGCAATCATTTAAAACCTGTACAAAGTATTACTAAGATTACTTCCCTCATGGCAAGAGCAGGTGTGATGTCTATCAATAAGGATATGGAGCAGAAAGCCGCCTTTTGCAATGTATTGGTAGAACCCAAAGGTATGGGTGAAATCAGCACATTCGACATGAAAAAGGCAGAAACAATTTACTGGCTGGCTTACGAGGAAACCCTGAAGACCATCAAAAATAATGAGCAGCTGAAAGAATTGTTAAATAAAAACTAAGCTTATTTTTCCAGAGCAACCAGACTGTCGCCAACCAGAACAGGTATGGCCTCACAGATATTCAATTGCAGACAAAATTTTACATCTTCCTCAATATTCAGGGCAACCATTCTGTGGCTATGGGATGATTTTCCTACATATGCCCTTAAGTTATCTTTTGCGAGCGTATATAAATCCTCTGCTGCCACACTTGCATCGTCATATAATTCAAACGAAGAACGTAGCTGCTGTACTACCGCCCCGGCAAAAAGTGTATCTTCCAGGTTAAACTGATCTTTCCAGCCTGCGCATAACAACAGCACGTTTCTATCCTGTAGTTTAATCCATTCACAGAGTGATTGTAAATTAAGGAAAGAGCCAATTACTACCTGATGTGCTTTTTTTGCCAGATGTAAAGCCTTGGTACCATTGGTTGTGGTCAGCACTACCGTTTTTCCGGCAACCTTATCTGCAGTATAAGAAAATGGGGAATTACCGAAGTCATATCCTTCTACTACTTCCCCATTTCTTTCTGCTGCTAACAGAAATCCTTTATCCGCGTAATTCAGGCAGTCTTCTACCTGAGCTACGGGAATAATCGCCCTAGCTCCGTTATCAATTCCATAAACGATAGATGAAGTTGCCCTCAGTATATCAATTACAACTACAATACTATCTTCAATAGTATATAAATTAATGAGTGCGGGCGTTAGGCAGACTTCTATTTTTCTTTGCATGAATACCGGGACAGACTATTTGTAAAAAGGGAATTTAACGACTTTAGCTTTGATACTGTTATTACGGATACTGATAAAAATTTCTGCACCTTCTTTTGCATGTTCTTTAGTCACATAACCCATTCCTATCGCTTTCTGAAGAGATGGCGACTGAGTACCCGAAGTTACCTTGCCAATTACATTTCCTGCAGCGTCAACAATTTCATAATCGTGACGTGGAATACCACGTTCAATCATTTCAAATCCAATGAGTTTACGTGTAACACCTGCTTCTTTTTTAGCCGCAAGTCCTTCCGCATTCGTAAAGTTTTTAGTGAATTTAGTTACCCATCCTAAACCTGCTTCAATCGGGCAGGTTGTATCATCAATATCATTTCCATATAAACAGAAACCCATCTCTAAACGTAAAGTATCACGTGCACCTAAACCAATTGGTTTGATGTTGAAAGGTTTCCCTGCTTCGAAAACAGCATCCCAAACCTTTTCAGCATGTTCATTGTCACAGTAAATCTCGAACCCGCCTGCACCAGTATAACCTGTTGCAGATACAACTACATTTTCAACACCTGCAAAAGTACCTTTTGTGAAATTATAATATTCCATTGAGGCCAAATCAATATCAGTCAAACTTTGCAATGCTTCTGCAGCTTTAGGACCCTGAACAGCTAAAAGTGACGTTTTTGAAGAAATGTTATGCATTTCTACATCTTTCGTATTGAACTTACTGATCCAGTTCCAGTCTTTTTCTATGTTTGAAGCATTCACTACAAGCATATAAGTTTTTTCATCAATTCTGTAGACCAGCAAGTCATCAACTATACCACCGTCTTCATTCGGCAGATATGCATACTGAACTTTTCCATCATATAACTTACTTGCATCATTACTGATTACACGTTGGATCAGGTCTAAAGCATTTTCACCTTTAAGGATAAATTCGCCCATATGACTTACATCAAAAACCCCTACAGATTTTCTGACTGTAGCATGTTCTGCGTTGATACCTTCGTATTGAACAGGCATATTATAGCCTGCAAAGGGTACCATTTTGGCACCGAGGGAAATGTGTTTTTCTGTTAATGCGGTATTATTCATCTACTGTTGCGGTTAAAAATCGAGGGCAAAAGTACATAAAATTTAACCATTTACCAGTCGCTGGTAAACACTTAACATCCTTTCAGAAATGGTGCCGATATGATGGTCGCGCTCAACCGTTTTTCTCGCATTCTCGCCAATCTCACGCCAGCGGTTCGGATTTGTTATACATTGAAGAATGGAACGGTAAAACTCATCCGGCGTATCCGCAATCAGGATATCAACACCGTTCTTACAGTTGATTCCTTCGGCAGCATAACTGGTCGCGATGATACACTTCTTCATCGCCATACCTTCAATGATCTTCACACGCATTCCGCTACCTGATAATAAGGGAACAATCATGATGGCTTTGGAATTCATAAATTCTACCGCATCAAAAATCTCACCTTCTACAACCAGATTATCTGAATCATAATTATAAAAATGCTGAGGCATACTTTTACCCGCAACGTAAAAGCGGAGTTCACTGTTGAGTTTCTCAATATCCGGCCAGATCTCATCTATAAACCATTCCAGTCCTTCCTTATTTGGTCGCCAGTCCATTGCTCCAAGATGAAACAGCGTAGGAAAACTCGTTTTAGATGTATCAATAACATATTTTTCGAAGTCCAGTGCCACAGGAAACACATCTAAACAGGTTTCACATCCAAAATGAAGTATACTCTGGCGATCCGGTTCACTGATTGCAAAAATCTGGTGGAACCGGTTAATTTGCTCTGTTTCATAAACTTTTAACCTTCTTGCCAGAAATTGAAGGTATTTCCTTCTGGGCGTAAAACGTTCGGAGTTGGCTAATCGCTCCCACACGTCAAAAACGATATTGTGCGCACGATAAATGAGCTTGGCCTTACTGTTATTCTTCACGACATCCAGGTAAGGTACCACAAACAGGCCTTCAAACTGAATGATATCAAATTCATTTTCCCGCAGGATATTCTCTAATAACTTTGCCGCATCATCATCATAAAACCGGGATACATTATAAGATTCGTTAGAGAATATATTCAGGAATGCACCCATGAGGTTGACCTCCGTGTCTATATCAAAAGAATGAAACTTGATACTCTCAAAAACCGGATCATAGATATCATCAACATCAATCCGGTGTTTATTGGTATTAATACTAAACAAAGTAATATCCACATCCAACTTCAACAACCCTTTTATAGTATTGTAAACTACAATCGGATAACCGCTATTGGGTGGAAAGGGAACTCTGTTACTTAGTATTAATGTTTTCAAATCATGTGAAAATACAAATTATACCTCGATTTCAGAAAAGAGTGTAAGCTCAGGATTGCTGATCGTAAAAGTTTTACGATGAAATGGCGTAAGCCCTTCTTTCAGTGCCGCAAGGCGATGGACTTTGGTTGGATAGCCTTTATTCTGATGCCACTGGTATGCCGGATAAGATACCGCAAGGTTCTCCATGTATTCATCGCGATGAGTTTTCGCCAGGATAGATGCAGCAGCTATATTCAAATATTTCCCATCCCCTTTTACAATGCAGGAATGAGGCACTCCGGGATAGGCTTTAAATCGATTCCCGTCTATACTTAAATATTCAGGTTTGACAGCTAATTTTTCTATCGCCCTGTGCATTGCCAGAAATGAAGCGTTTAAAATATTGATCTCATCAATTTCATGATTATCTACTGCGGCCACAGCCCATGCAACAGCTTCCTTCTCTATGATTTCTCTTAATACCACACGCTGTTTGTGCGTTAGCTGTTTGGAATCCGTTAATACACCAGCAACAAAGTCAGGCGGTAAGATCACTGCAGCAGCATATACGGGACCAGCCAGACAACCTCTGCCGGCTTCATCGCAACCTGCTTCTAAAAAATCCAGTTGATAACAATTCAATAACATGGCACAAATTTAATAAAATTAGGAGACAGATCTAAACAGTTACGTTTTGTGCTTTCACATCAAATACATCACCCAATCCAATCGCAATCAGATTGAATGCATAAACGGTGAACATAATAGCTAAACCAGGCAATATAGCAAGGTATGCAGCGTCCATAATAATGTAACCGTAGTTTTCTTTAATCATGCTGCCCCAACTCGCCATTGGCGGCTGAGCACCGAAACCAAGAAAGCTGAGACCTGTTTCAAGCAAAATAGCGGAAGCAAAATTAGCTGAGGCCATGACCAGCACCGGCCCGGCAATATTAGGTAAGATATGTCTGATGATAATGCGTGAAGAAGAAAATCCCAGTGCCTTCGCAGCTTCCACAAACTCTACTTCTTTTAGTGCCCTTACCTGCCCACGTACTAAGCGCGCAACATCCACCCAGGTAGATAGTCCTACCGCAATAAATATCTGCCAGAATCCTTTTCCCAATGCAAAAGAAATAGCGATCACCAGTAACAAGGAGGGCAATGACCAGATCACGTTCATCAGCCAGCTGATACAGGTATCTGCTTTACCACCAAAATAACCAGCAACGGCGCCCAATGTGATACCAATAGTGAGAGAAATAATGACAGCAATTAGTCCAACTGACAAAGAGACCCGGATGCCTGTAATTAACCGGCTCAATAAATCCCTGCCATAGGTATCTGTTCCAAGTAGAAATGTTTGTTTATAAATGAGCCGGTCAATAGCTTTCCGACCATCTTGTGCAATGGGGAAACTGGTTTCTGCCGCCTCTTCATCATCGCCTATATATTCTTTTACAAAAATCCGGTTCCCCGCTACTCTATAAGAGGTGACAGGGATACTTCTGTAAGAAGCCTCCTGACCAAATAACATCTTATGCAGAAAATTTACCTGCTCTACTTTCCTGGTGCTGACAATAAAAAATTCGAAGCTGCGTCCCGGCTTTTTGTTACTCAGCTGCAAGTGCATCGTATTTGATAAGGGTGTTTGATCTGGTGTAATCAGGTAGCCCAGAATCCCCATCATTATTAAAAGTAAAATGAAAATCAATCCTCCCAAAGCCGGTTTATTTTTCCTGAACTTTTTCCATACCTGGGCTGAAGGATTGTGATTAGATTTCATTAGTTGACCATTCTACCTTTCCAATTGTACTTGCCCGAATTACCGGCTATACCAATATAAATAATATAAAGTACATGGAAAATATTAAGTACGGGTAATAAGATCAGCAATTCTTTTCTTTTGGCAAATCCCGTTACATCGATAAGAAATATCAACTCTGCAACGATCTTTAAAACAAGCTGCAGGAGTGCTATTTTAAGATAAGTGATCAGAAATAAACCGGTTAAAAGATTCAGTAGAATACTCACATTGAAAAACCAGATAAAGACACCCAGCACAATAATTGCCTTATTTTTATATCGTGTACTCTTCGAAGCCCAGCGTTTGCGTTGTTGCAAAAATTCTTTTAAATTAGGTTTGGCATGTGTATAAACTATGGCATCAGTATTCTTTAAAAAACCGATCTGATTATTATATCTCGCTGCAATTTTATGCAGCAGCAATTCGTCATCTCCCGACGCCAGATCATCTATACCTTGAAAACCGCCAACCTCATAGAAAGCATCCCTTTCATACGCAAGATTTGCCCCGTTGCAGGTTGAGGGCTGATTGTTTCCTATCGTTGATGCACCCAGACCTATCAAATAAAGGAATTCCAGGGACTGCGAACGTTCAAAAAAGCTTTTCTCCTGATCATACGCTACCGGTGAAGAGATCATTTTATAATCGTTCTCCTCATAAAACGATACAATCGTTTTAAGCCATCTTGTGCCCATACGGCAGTCGGCATCTGTAGTAATGATCAGCCTTCCGCTTGCCCCCGCTATAGCAGTCTGTATAGCCTTCTTCTTGTAAGAGTTAAGTGCCCTGTCTTCTTTCAAAGAAATCAACCTCACTCCTCTGTCCGCATAAGACCGGATAATCGCAGCCGTAGCATCAGTAGAATGATCATCTATAAAAATAATCTCCGTAAGGTTTTTATCGTAGTCCTGCGCCAGCAACGCTTCTATTGTTTCATGAATCTGCTCTGCCTCATTTCTTGCAGCAATAATAATAGATACAGGCGTAACTGCCGTAGCAGTTTTATACTGAAAAGGAATTAAACGGTGCCAGCCTCTTATAAATGTAGTCACAACTACCAGATAGAGAATGGTTAAAAATAATGATAGGCAACTAACTACGCTGTATACTTCCAAAAAAATTTAATTTAAAAACAAAATAAGAGCCTAATATAGCAGGAATAATAATATTAATCAGCCATATACTTGCAGTACATGCAATAACAGCAACATCCTGATGCGTAACAAAGCTAAAAAAATAAGAGGCAGTAGCACTCCTGATACCAATATCAAACAAATCCAGAGAGGGTAATGTGGACTGTACAAAGAATAAGATACATACCATCATCAATATATCCAGATAATGGATATCGGCAATAAGCCAGTAAAACATAATAAAATACTGCGTGCTGAATACCACATAGCGGGCCAGGCAGAAGAGCAGGATTTTAAAAAGTTCCTTTTTCTGATACCTGCCAAGAATACTATAAAATTTCTTGTATTTACGGGTGAACCGCATGGACAGCAATAAACCATTTAACCACCGGATATTGAAGAAGAAAATCAGGAAGAATACACAAAACATCGCCGAGAGTGCCATTAATGCATAATTCAACCGGTAATCTAGAGCCATAAAACGATAAATAAAAATGCTGAGCGCAACAGCTCCAAAGATATTTGTGAGCACCATCTGACCAATATTACCTACTGCCATGGCCACTATACCCACAATTCTGCGTTTTGGAGAAAGAAAGAATACACGACCTCCATATTCACCAATTCTATTTGGTGTAAACACCGCCCAGGTTAAACCGCAGAATACAGACTCCACCGCTTTCCATATCGATATATTTTCTATTTGCTGCACAAGGCGCTTCCATTTGAAAGCTTCCAGTCCCCAGTTCACCAGCATCAATAAGATGACAAGCGAGAGCACTGCCGTTATTTCTGCCGCCGGGATAAGGGATAAGATGTTCCTAAAGTCTTTCAGGTTTGTATTGGCAACCAGTTTGTTGTAAATAAACCACATGGCAAATAATACAATTGCCGATTTTAGAAATAATGAAAATATTGGCTTGTATCTGCTAATCAATTTTTTTATGCTTTTACTCTGTGCAAATATGCTTAATATTGTTCTATGTTGGTCGAAAAAAAGGAACGGGTAATCATGGGTATAGACCCTGGAACTTCTGTGATGGGATATGGAGTAATACTGGAGAAGGGTAATAAAATCGAACTGATCAGCATGGGCATCGTACGTATGGATCATCTGGATGATCACTTTCTGAAACTCCAGCGTATTTTTGCAAAGACAGTGGGACTGGTGGAACAATATAAACCAGATGTAATGGCGCTTGAAGCACCTTTCTATGGCAAAAACATTCAGGTAATGCTGAAATTGGGGAGAGCTCAGGGGATTGCTATGGCTGCTGCGCTGTCTAAAGATGTGCCTATTACAGAGTATGCGCCAAGAAAGATTAAGCAGTCTATTACAGGTAATGGAAGTGCAGGTAAAGAACAAGTGGCAGCTATGTTACAGCGACTACTTAATTTCAAAGAAACACCAGAATTTCTTGATGCTACAGATGGACTTGCTGTTGCTGTTTGTCATTCTTTTCAAAGAGTAAGCACAAGCGGCAGTGGCAAATCTTATTCAGGATGGTCTGCTTTTGCCAAAGACAATCAAAAAAGATTAAAATAAAAAAGCCTTCAGCAGCAAAGGCTACTGAAGGCTCTTATATATTTTTATATACTTATTAAGCGCCCAATATTTTGAATACTGCTTTGAAGCAGATAAACGCACCTAAGAATAAAATGATCCAGGAAACTAATGATAACATATTGGAATCAAAAGCAAAGCGTAAATATACACCCACAAGGCTGACAACTACACCAACAATCAATAGTTTGTATATTGATGACTCATTTGCAGTCTGCATGCTCTTAGTATTGTGATTTGGAGTTTGTTCCATGTTTTTATTTTTTAAATTGCTGCACAAAATTAAGATTATTTATATAAAAACCGCATGTTGAATGGAGAATAATTTCTCTTTTTGCGGCGACTTTAATAATAACCTTTTAATCCTTCCGCACGCTGCTTAGCTTTTTCGCTTTCATTCAAATGTTCTCCCCTATAAAGTAACTTTTCCCAATCGCCATACATTGGGTTAGGCAGGACTATAAAATGACTGCCAAATTCCTCACTGAATTTTGATACCTGCTCCCCTGTATTCTTGCCCTCTCTATAAAAAACATTCGAGAAATCACTCAGATTATCTCCACAAAGTAACAGGATATGATACCGCTCCAAAACTTTCTGCCGGCGGGCTTCTTTATCGGACGTGGTAGTCTTCACCAGTAAATGCGCATCATCAGCGTCTGGAAATCCAAACCGCTGTAAATTTTTCAGTGTCGCGGTATAATCAGATTGCTCCCGGTTCGTAATATAATAAGTCTCTACTTTTCTCGACCTGGCATAATTAAGGAAGCTCAATGCACCCGGCACCGTGTCTGCTGCGCTTCTACCCGTCCAGTCGCTCCAGTCTTTAGGATCATAACTAACCCCATTTTTTATCTCATGTCCCTGAAAAGGCGAGTTATCCAAAACCGTTTCATCAATATCCACCACTATACAGTTACGCTTTGATGTATCTGCCGCTTTTAAACGATAATCTAAAGATAGCCTCGCAAAGTGATAAGCCTGAAAGCAAAGTGCCTTATACTCGCCAGAATACTGTTGCCAGGCTACAGCCATAGTGTAATCTTTAGCTGTATTTACAGAAGGTTTATTTTGCGCGAGTAAATGTAGTGGCAACAGAAGTGTGATTAAAACTGAAAAAATCTTCATAAAGATGAAATTGATATTTAGAGGATAGGAATTAAAAAGGCCCTTACCATGAAGATGATAAGGGCCTTAATCTTATAATTTTGATGCACTAGCCATTCAATGCAGCAGCTCCGCTTACAATCTCTGAAAGTTCAGTTGTAATTGCAGCCTGACGGGCCTGGTTGTATGATAATTTCAATGCTTTCAACAAATCACCTGCATTTTCAGTCGCTTTGTCCATTGAAGTCATCCTTGCACCATGCTCAGAAGCATGAGAGTCCAGCACAGCTTTATACAATTGTATTTTAATTGATTTAGGAATTAATTCCTTAACAATTTCCTCTTGTGTAGGCTCAAGAATATAGTCTACCTGAGTTTTGGAAGCCTTCACATTTTCAGTTTTCGGCAATGGTAACAATTGTTCAGTAGTGATAATCTGCATAGCCGCATTTTTAAAACGGTTATATACTAATTCTACCTTATCAAACTCACCATTTTTAAATCCTGCCATGATTGATTCCGTAATTTTAGTTACATTCTCAAACGTTAATGCAGTATATACCTCGTTGTTATTTCCAATGATATTGTAACCCCTTTTCTCATAAAAATCCTGAGATTTCTTACCGATAGATATAATGCTTACGTTTCCGTTTTTGTACTGCTCACTATATTTATCACTGATCAGGTTATTTGCTGCTTTGATCACGTTCATATTGAACGCACCAGCTAAACCACGATTGGAAGAAACGATAACAATTAAAACTTTATTAGGTTCACGCTCCTGTACAAAAGGTGAAGAAGATCCTTCCAGGTTGGCAGAAAGATTTCCTAAGATCTCTTTAAGCTTCGTAGCATACGGACGTAACTGTACAATAGCATTGGTTGCACGTTTCAGCTTCGCTGCCGAAACCATTTTCATGGCCTTGGTGATCTGCTGCGTAGATTGAACCGACGATATACGAATTCTTACTTCTTTTAAATTTGCCATTCTTTATTAATCTTCCTTCTTTACTTAGTATTTTCCAGCTAATTCTTTAGCTACTGTTTCTAACACACCTGTAATCTCATCATCCAGTTTACCAGCTTTTAAAGAAGC
>Ga0247814_10001030_pt1 | contig 17733 bp, 16 predicted proteins | sample UWRJL179409R1_FD_179947 | JGI IMG/M metagenome (GOLD analysis project Ga0247814, IMG submission 179947) | Plant litter microbial communities from Arlington Agricultural Research Station in Wisconsin, United States - UWRJ-L179-409R-1 | ecosystem: Environmental > Terrestrial > Plant litter >...
ACAAACGCAATTTGGAAAAGATCATCATTTTGACCAAATTAAAACAACCGAAGATTTTGCTAAAAAAGTTCCCATTCGGGATTATGAAGATTTAAAATTCTATGTTGAAAAAGTAGTAAAAGGTGAGGAGAATGTATTGTGGAAAGGCAAACCCTTGTATTTTGCTAAAACTTCGGGAACCACTTCGGGAGCTAAATACATTCCGTTGACTAAAGAATCTATGCCTTATCATATTGAAGCGGCCCGAAATGCCATTTTACATTACATCCATGAAACGGGCAAAGCCGATTTTGTAGATGGAAAAATGATTTTTTTGCAGGGAAGTCCCATTTTAGAAGAAAAATACGGAATTAAATTTGGACGACTTTCAGGAATTGTAGCACATTTTGTTCCAAAATATTTACAAAAAAACCGAATGCCATCCTGGGAAACCAACTGTATAGACGATTGGGAAACCAAAGTAGATGCGATTGTCGAAGAAACATTTGATAAGAATATGACGGTGATTTCTGGAATTCCATCCTGGGTGCAAATGTATTTTGAGCGTTTACAACAAAAAGGAAGGAAACAGATAGGTGAAATTTTTAAAAACTTTAATTTGTTTATTTACGGAGGTGTGAATTATGAACCCTATCGAGCCAAATTTGAAAATTTGATTGGTCGTAAAGTAGACAGTATCGAATTGTTTCCGGCTTCGGAAGGATTTTTTGCGTATCAGGATTCTCAAAAAGAAAAGGGAATGTTGTTGTTGTTGAATTCCGGAATTTTCTATGAATTTATAAAATCAGACGAATTTTATACTGAAAATCCTAAACGTTATACCATTGGCGAAGTAGAATTGGGCGTGAATTATGTGATGATTATTTCAACAAATGCTGGATTGTGGGCTTATAATATTGGTGATACCGTTCAGTTTACCAGTCTAAAACCATACAGAGTAATTGTTTCGGGCCGAATCAAACATTATATTTCGGCTTTTGGCGAACATGTTATTGGTAAAGAAGTTGAAAGTGCTTTGCAGGAAGCGGTGGAAGGAACAAATATTCGTGTAAACGAGTTTACTGTTGCACCACAAATCAATCCTGAAAGCGGTTTGCCATATCACGAATGGTTTATTGAATTTGATTCCGAAGCTTCGGTTGAACTGGAAAATTTAGAGCATTTTGCCGAAGCGATAGATAATGCTATGCGTAAGCAAAATATTTATTATGACGATTTGATTGTGGGTAATGTGTTGCGAAAAGTGGTTGTTACCAAAGTGCCTAAAAATGGTTTTCAGGAATACATGAAATCCATTGGGAAATTAGGAGGTCAGAATAAGATTCCAAGACTTTCCAACGATAGAAAAATTGCTGATGTTTTATCAAAAATTAACTAATGAAAGAAAGTAAAAACATATCGAGAACAAGAGCTCAGGAATCATCGGCGGCTATTGAAAAAATGTACATTACGATGCGTCATTTGTTCAATAGAGGATTTTACAAACCAATGGGAATTTCGGGCGATACTTTGCGTGAAGCATTGATGACTTTACGTCCTGAAATTTATGGAAATATTGCCGACGAAAAAGTAGAATTAAAAGGACTTTTGTATGTTATTGAGCGATTGCCAGTAGGAATTGAAGAATGTCGTTTTATCAATTTAACTTCAGATGAAGGTTATTCTAAATCGCATTTTCAGGCTATAATTCCGCCAAAAAGGAGACGCAATTGCTACCGAATTGACGAAGAGCAAATGAATGTTGAAATCACTCGTGGACGTTCGGATATTTACGATATTTTGACGCATTTGACGTTTATTTTTATTGAATCACATAAAATAAAAGACCGCGTTTTATTAGACGATGGAGGCGAAGTTTCGCGCGATTGGTTGAAACTGGAACAAGCGGTTTTAAAAAACGAAAAATTATCACTTGTTGAAAAAGAGATTGCTATTTCGCATGCGGCAAATATTCTGGCCAGAACTTTTGAAGATGTGTTGGAAATTTATGATGATTTTGCTTCAGAGGAAGTTCCGGATCGGTTTTTACATATTATCTTTTGGCTGGGAAAATTAGCCATCGAAGAAGTAATGAATAACAACAAAAGAACAATTACTTTCAGTCCCATTCTTAGAGAACGTTTAGGGCATCATATTCACGGCGAAATATGGGCAACGAACATCAAGGAGGTTTTGAAGGAAAATCAGCTTTTAGACCGTCCTATTCACATCATTAGTGCAAATATGCACTCGGTTATGAATTCTATTTTTGCTAAAAATGCTTTAAAAACTACTTTTAAAGGCAAATTGGATTTTGAGGTTTTTGGAGAATTAAGTAAATCTTCCGCTTATGAAGTTCGAAATAAGGTCAAAGAAGTCGCTTTAAAACAAGGTATGATTTTCTTGCCTGAAACTGCAGGAACTAATATTGACGTCCAAATTTTTGATACCGCCAAAATTGATTGGGCAACCACTTCTTTTCCAAATGCTAATTTTGGTGATCAAAAACCAGTGTTAATAGTCATGGATTATGCTTTTGGTGAACAAGCCTATGAAACTGTTGATGAATTATTGAAACCTTATAAAAAGAATATTTTGCTCAATGTTCAGTCGGTTTCGATTATGGGAAAAGCAGGAATTCTGGAAGGAGATAAAGGCGATATTATGATTCCAAATGCACACATCAATGAAGGGACAGCCGATAATTATTTTTTCGAAAACGAATTAACTCCCGAAATGTTTCAAGGTAATGATATTGCTGTTTTTTCGGGTTCGATGGTTACCGTTTTGGGAACTTCGTTACAAAATAGAGATTTGTTGAAATTTTTCCACGAATCAACCTGGAGTGTAATTGGATTGGAAATGGAAGGTTCGCATTATCAAAAAGCAATACAATCAGCTTCTAAAATTAGAAAAAGTATCCCTAAAGATGTTAAAGTGCGTTATGCGTATTATGCATCAGATAATCCATTGGAAACAGGAAGTACACTGGCTTCTGGCGGATTAGGAACTACTGGTGTAAAACCGACTTATTTGATTACCATTAAAATATTAGAACAAATTTTTAATATCAGTTAGAAAATAATTGATGAACATATACTTATGAAAAGAATATTGATTACAGGTGCAGCGGGATTTTTAGGTTCTCATTTATGCGATCGTTTTATCAAAGAAGGATATTTTGTTATAGGAATGGATAATCTCATAACAGGAGATTTAAAAAATATTGAGCATTTGTTCAAACTGGAAAATTTCGAATTTTACCATCATGATATTAGCAAGTTTGTCCATGTTCCTGGCGAATTAGATTATATTTTGCATTTTGCTTCACCAGCAAGTCCAATTGATTATCTAAAAATTCCAATTCAGACTTTGAAAGTTGGTTCTCTTGGAACGCATAATTTGTTAGGTTTAGCAAGAGTAAAAAAAGCCAGAATTTTGATTGCTTCTACTTCTGAAGTATATGGAGATCCATTGGTACATCCACAAACGGAAGAATATTATGGAAATGTAAATACGATAGGACCAAGAGGCGTTTATGATGAAGCCAAACGTTTTCAGGAATCTATTACGATGGCGTACCACACTTTTCACGGCGTAGAAACCAGAATTGTTCGAATTTTTAATACGTATGGTCCAAGAATGCGATTAAATGACGGTCGTGTAATTCCGGCTTTTATCGGTCAGGCAATTCGTGGAGAAGATTTAACCATTTTTGGAGATGGATTACAAACACGTTCATTTTGTTATGTTGATGATCAGGTAGAAGGAATTTTTAGATTGCTACATTCAGATTATGTATATCCGGTAAACATTGGAAATCCAGACGAAATTACCATTAAAGATTTTGCTGAAGAAATTATAAAATTGACGGGAACCAACCAAAAAGTGGTGTATCATCCGTTACCAATAAATGATCCGTTACAACGTCAGCCAGATACTACTAAAGCCAAAGAATTATTAGGTTGGGAAGCCAAAGTAGGCCGTGCTGAAGGGATTAAAATTACCTATGAATATTTTAAATCTTTGTCTCCTGAAGAACTTTCTAAAGAAGAGCATAAAGATTTTACTGATTATATTAAGTAATGGAAAAGCCTTTAGTATCTGTAATTATTCCAACATTTAATTCTGAGAAATACATTTCAGATACTATTATTTCTGTCCAAAATCAAACGTACCAAAACTGGGAGGTAATCCTAGTTGACGATGGTTCGAATGATAAAACCCAAACTATAATGACTTCATTTTTAACGGATAAAAGAATCCAATTTTATCCGTTAGAAAAAAATTCAGGCACAGGCGTAGCACGAAATTTTGCTTTGGCAAAAGCCAATGGAAAATACATTTCGTTTCTGGATGCCGATGATTTGTGGAAATCGGATAAATTGGAAAAGCAGATCAATTTTATGCAAGCCAATGATTTGCCATTTACTTTTTCGTTTTACGATTGTATTGATGAGCATGGAAATTCATTGAACAAAAGAGTAGAAGCACCGCGAAATTTATCTTATCGTCAACTGTTTTTCTGTAATTATGTAGGTAATCTGACAGGGATTTATGATGTGGATTATTTTGGAAAAATTAGTATTTCTAACATTCGAAAACGTCAGGACTGGATGCATTGGTTAACAATTTTAAAGAAGATAAAAATAGCAAAACCAGTTCCTGAAAGTTTGGCTTTGTATCGTGTGAGAGATAATTCCTTATCCACTTCTAAAACTGCTTTAATTCAATATAATTTTGCAGTTTACAGGCGATTTCACGGCTTTAACTTAGTAGTTTCTATCTTGTGTATGATTGGGTTTTTGTTTACACAATTGCTTATAAAACCGTTTTATTCAAAACCGCTTTAATTATTTTTTGTAACCAATTTTTGTTCTTGGTTTCTGCTCCTCTTTTTTCTCGGTTAACTCATCTAAATAAGAGAAAACCAATTCAATATTCTTTCCTTGATTTTCCAGTTTTTTCTGGATTTGAACAATATCTAATTTTATTTCGGTAGTGTCAAGAAGCATTTGTCTTACTTTGCTAAAAATTCGCATAATTTGAATATTGGTTTGAATGGCTTTTTCACTATTCAAGACACTGGATAACATTAAAACACCGTGTTCTGTGAAAGCAAAAGGTAATTTTCTTGTTCCGCCCCAACTTGAAGTCGCAATTTGCGACTTCAAGTTTTGAAATTCATTTTTGTCAAGTTGAAACATAAAGTCTTCTGGAAATCTCGTTATATTTCTTTTGACCTGCTCATTAAGTCGTTTATTTTCAATTCCATAAAGTGCTGCTAAATCTCTATCTAGCATTACTTTTTGATTTCTAATGTAGTAGATGTTATTAGAAATTGTTTCTTCCGAAAGAATAAGTTTGGAGTCCATCGATTAATATTTAGAAATACTAATATACGATTTTATTTACATTATAAAAATGATGTAAACTGCTTTAATTTCCCTCTAGCAGTTCTTTCTGAGGTGTTTTTTCTAATAAATTTAAAATGCAAGTTGGGCTCTAAATATAAAGTTATTGCCTGTTCTATTTTTTGAATTTGTGCCAAATCTAATTCGGTTTCGCTTACATATTCAATTTCAAAATGGTCAGTTTTTCGTTGTTTGATAATAAATTCTTTGACGTTTCCATCGTCTTCAATAATCGATTTGGTTACATAATAAAATGTTAATCCTGGCGATTTTTTTCCACTTGGGAGAATGGCTACATCATTGGTTCGACCAATAAGTTGTTTCAGAATGGGTTTTTCTAAAGTACTTTTTTCGTCCAAAACTCCAATATCCCCAATATCATAACGGATAAAAGGATGCGCTTTGTTGAACAAAGAAGTAATTACAATTCGACCTGCTGATCCGTAAGGCAAAACCTGATTGTTCTCATCCAGAATTTCCACAAACAGCGTTTCCGAATTGATTTGCCATTCGTTTTCGGGGTTTTCGAAAGCAATCAAATCCAGTTCTGAAGCGCCATATTCATTGACAATTGGAATACCGAATTGTATTTCTAATAATTTTCTATCATCCTCAAAAAGCATTTCGGAAGTGACCATACATACTTTCAAAGTAGGACAAATGTCTTTTAAGATGAGGTTTCGCTTTCGCAAAAATTTGGCAAATAAAACTATCGAACTCGTGTAGCCGTTGAGGTATTCGAACTTTATATTCTGAAATTTTTTCAACATTTTTTCTAAAACAGCATCCGATAAATCAAAAATAGGAAAGCGGAAACGCTTACTCAAAAAGTCTTTAAAACGTTCTTTTTTGTAACCCATAAAATCCAGCGGAATGCCATAAAACCGGGCTTGTAACGAACGATTAAAATCGATTCCAAACCAACCAAATCGATACATATTTGAAGCCCAGGTTAAGGCATGAGCATATTTGTCTTTGGCAAAAATTAAAGGCGTACCGCTGGAACCTGAAGTCTTGTTGATGTAACAGTTTTTGGTTGTAAAACCTTTTGAAAGTCGGGATTCTAGAGGACTTTGGAGATTGGTTTTGTTTAAAATGGGTAATTCTTCCCAGTTTTTATAGTCTTTAGAACCAACTAATTTTTGATAAAAAGCATTGTTTTCTAAATGAAATTCAACAATAGCTTGTTTCTGATTTTCAATAAATTGCTTTTTTTCGGTTGGAGAAAGTGCAACTATTTTGTCCAAATCGGATTTTGCTTTCTTAATGGGGAAAGCATTTAGTTGCAGCGAAAGGTCGAAAATAGAAAACATCAAAACTGTTATTTCTTCAAAAATAAGATTATAACAAGAACTTAAGGTCTGGAATCGACAACTTTTTAAAAAATAATTATTTTTTACGTTCAAAAGCAATTATTTTTGCAGCACTCTAAAAATGAGTTTTTGCAACTAAAATTAAAAGACATGAATATATTACTATTGGGTTCAGGCGGAAGAGAGCATGCATTTGCATGGAAAATGGTTCAAAGTCCACTTTGTGACACCCTTTTTATGGCGCCTGGAAATGCTGGAACTGCCGAAATTGCTACTAATGTAAATATTGCTGTAACCGATTTTGAAGCGATAAAAGCTTTGGTTATTGCCGAAAGTATCGAAATGGTTGTGGTAGGTCCTGAAGATCCATTAGTAAAAGGTATTTATGATTTCTTTTTGAATGATGCTCAATTGAGTCATGTTCCTGTGATTGGTCCTTCAAAAATTGGAGCACAATTAGAAGGAAGTAAAGAGTTTGCTAAAGAATTTTTGGTAAAACACAAAATTCCAACTGCGGCTTATGATAGTTTTACAGCTGAAACTGTAGAAAAAGGATGTGATTTCTTAGAAACTTTGCAACCACCTTACGTGTTAAAAGCAGACGGATTAGCAGCTGGAAAAGGAGTTTTGATTATTCATGATTTGGCCGAAGCCAAAGAAGAATTGAGAAACATGTTAGTAGGTCAAAAATTTGGTGCTGCAAGTTCAAAAGTAGTTATCGAAGAATTTTTGGACGGAATTGAATTGAGCTGTTTTGTTTTAACTGACGGAAAAAGCTATAAAATTTTACCAACAGCCAAAGATTACAAACGTATTGGCGAAGGTGATGCAGGATTGAATACAGGCGGAATGGGAGCAGTTTCTCCAGTTCCTTATGTTGATGCAGTGTTGATGGAAAAAATTGAAACTCGCATTGTAAAGCCTACGATTGAAGGTTTCCAAAAAGATGGAATTCCGTATAAAGGATTTGTTTTTATTGGTTTAATCAACGTTAAAAACGAACCAATTGTAATTGAATACAATGTTCGAATGGGAGATCCGGAAACTGAAGTGGTTGTTCCAAGATTGAAAACAGATTTAGTAGAATTATTTTTGGCTGTAGCCAATGAAAAATTAGACAAAATTGAACTAGAAATAGACGAAAGAAGTGCTACTACAGTAATGCTTGTTTCTGGTGGATATCCTGAAGATTTTGAAAAAGGAAAAGTAATTACAGGATTAGAAAACGTGAATAATTCTATTGTTTTCCATGCGGGAACCAAATTAGATAACGGAAATGTAGTCACTAATGGAGGTCGTGTTATGGCTATTACTTCTTATGGTGATTCTTTCCAGGAAGCTTTGGCGCAATCGTACCAAAACATTGAAGCCATCCATTTTGACAATGTTTATTTTAGAAAAGATATTGGTTTCGATTTAGTTTAAAATTGAAACCTTTAGGAATAAAAAAAACGAATTGCATTTTAAAATGCAATTCGTTTTTTATTTGAAATCTATTGGTATTCTTTTCTTATTTCAGGAAAGAATGTGCTGTAGTATCTTGATTTTCAGTTCCAGCATCGTCAAAAATACGTAATTGTTTAATCCAGTAAACAATTGCTGCAGTACAAATGATCATAAAAATCCAGTTTATTGTATTAGCACCAAACCAGCTTACTAGTTCTAAAGAGCGTAATCCATCTAATGGTTTGAAAAGAAAATCAACAAAAAGAGTTTGTATTCCTTCGAAAAATGCTTTCATGATATAGAATTTTAAAATTTTATTAATCGTTGTTATGAATGAGTAAATATTTAAAATTTATTATACCAATAAAATTTTACTATAACTCGTTTCCTTTTTAAACAAGTATTATATTTACAGTCACAAAAGTATAAAATATCCTTATGATTACAAGTGTTTTTAAAAAATCTACACCATTAAATTTTTCATTAGTAGTATTTTTGATCCTGTTTTTCGATTTCATCTATCAAATTCAAGATTTAGCTTGGTCACATTCGGCTATTTTAGTTTTTAAAAAAATCGGAATTGGGTTGGTTATTTTGGCTTCGGCATTGGTTACTAATTTTATAACTAAAAAAAATGATCTGAGTAGGGACAGTGCTTACAGTGTTTTGTTCTTTCTGTTATTTCTCCTTTTCTTTCCTTCTCTTTTTGATGATATCAATCTGGTTTTTGCCAACTTTTTTATTCTTTTGGCCTTTCGAAGATTAATTTCATTACAATCTCAAAAAGCATCCAAAGAGAAAATATTTGACGCTTCTTTATGGATTTTTGTTGCTTCCTTATTTCATTTTTGGTGTATTTTATATTTGGTTTTGGTATTTGTTTCCATTATTTCGCATGTTTCAGGCGATTATAGAAACTGGCTTTTGCCTTTTATAGGCTTTTTTGCCATAGCTATTATTTTTGCATTGTATTCCTTATTATTTAATGGTGATGCAATTAGTTATATAGTAAATGGAGTAAAAACTGATTTTAGTATTGATTATTTTACCAATAATTATCAGAATGCGGCGCTGTCAATTTATGCTACCGTGGCTTTGTTTTTTGTCATTTCGATGCTAATGGTTTTGCCTTCCAGACCATTATTATTGCATGCTTCGTTCAAGAAAATTTTGTTTGCTTTTTTTATTGGGATTATTATTTATGTGATTTCGGCAAACAAAAGCAACGATTTATTGGTATTTACAATTGCTCCTTTAGCAATGATGGCGACCAATCATATCGAAATGCCGCAGTTGAAATTAAACCAAGAACTGGCTTTAGGAGTATTGATGTTATGCAGCTTATTTGCTTTTTTCTCTCAATTATAATTTGATTCCGTAAGCCAAGTCGCCAGCGTCACCAAGACCTGGAACAATATAACTATGCTCATTTAGTTTTTCATCTAATGCGCCTATCCACAAATGACAGTTGTCAGGCAAATGTTCTTCCAGATAAGCAATGCCTTCGGGAACAGCGATTGTAACAGCAATATGAATTGTTTTTGGCATTCCTCTTTCAATCAATTTATTGTAAACGGCAACTATGGATTGACCGGTAGCCAGCATTGGATCAATTAATAACAAACATTTATCAGTAATATCGGCAATGGCCTGGTATTCGACTTTTATCTCAAAAAAATCATCATTATTGGGATGATGTCTATAAGCTGAAATGAATCCGTTTTCGGCTTGGTCAAAATAATTTAAAAACCCCAAATGCATACTCAAACCTGCTCTTAAAATGGAACAGAGCACAATAGGATTGGTAATTTGAGTTGTTTTTTTGATTCCAATTGGAGTTTGAATTTCGATGGCTTTATAATCTAATTCTTTGCTCAATTCATAAGCCATAATTTCGCCAATTCGTTCAATATTGCGTCTAAATCGCATGGAATCTTTATGGATATTTACATCTCTTATTTCTCCTAAAAAATGATTTAAAATGCTATTTTTTTCTGATAAATGATGGATTTTCATAAGAGAGTAATTGTGTATTAGGAATGATAAACAGAAAGTTAAAATGTAATTTTTTTATAAAAGTATAAAAAGTATCTTTGTCTAAATAAAAAGATAAATATGTTTTCAAAATTAGCTTATTCCGTTTTTGAGCAAAGTATAAAAGATTATCACCAATTTGATAATGTAGATCAACCCATAAACAATCCTTATCCAAAGGAAAAGTTTGAGCATTTATTGTATTTAAAAAACTGGATTGACACGGTGCAATGGCATTTTGAAGACATTATTCGTGATCCACAAATTGATCCGGTTGCTGCTTTGACTTTGAAAAGAAGAATCGATGCTTCTAATCAGGAACGTACGGATATGGTGGAATATATTGATAGTTATTTTCTACAAAAATATAGCAAAGTACATGTAAAAGAAGAAGCTAAAATCAATTCAGAAAGTCCAGCCTGGGCATTTGACAGATTGTCAATTTTAGCATTGAAAATTTACCACATGACTGAAGAAGCTAATCGTGCAGAGGCTTCGCAAGAACACAGAGACAAATGTCAGGAAAAACTAAATGTACTTTTAGAACAAAGAACAGATTTATCTACAGCCATTGATGATTTGTTGACTGATATTGAAAATGGAGATAAATTCATGAAAGTGTACAAGCAAATGAAAATGTACAACGACGACGAATTGAATCCTGTTTTGTATCAAGGAAAGAAATAATTGAAAAGTCAGTTGACTCCAAAAATAAAGCATATCGCCGTCATGAGACTCTCCGCAATGGGAGATGTTGCCATGACGGTTCCTGTTTTACGCGCTTTTGTAAAACAATATCCAACGATCCAAATTACGGTGGTTTCCCGACCATTTTTTAAGCCTTTTTTTGATGGAATTCCCAATCTTTCTTTTTTTGCTTTTGATGAAAAAGAACGTCATAAAGGTTTTTTAGGTTTATTGCGCTTGTTTAGCGATTTGAAACAATTAAAAATTGATGCTTTTGCCGATTTGCACAATGTACTTCGCTCTAAAATTGTGCGTACACTTTTTGCTTTAAGCGGAAAAAAAGTAGCTGCTGTTGATAAAGGTCGTGAAGCTAAAAAAGCATTGGCGGCTCTTGAAAATAAAGTATTCAAACAACTTCCAACAATGTTTGAAAATCAAGTTCAGGTATTTCAAAAATTAGGTTTTGACATCGATTTATCTAATCCCGTTTTTCCTGAAAAAGCAGTTTTAAGTGCTGAAATTGTTTCGATAATAGGCGAAAACCATCAGAAATTAATTGGAATTGCGCCTTTTGCACAATACGATTCTAAGGTTTATCCTTTGGATTTAATGAAAGAAGTAATTGCAAAATTAGCTGAAAATCCAGAAAATAAAATTCTGCTTTTTGGAGGTGGAAAAAAAGAAATTGAAATTTTAGATTCTATTTCGTCTCCCTACCAAAACGTTATCAATATGGCGGGTAAAATTAAGTTTCAGCAGGAATTACAATTGATTAGTAATCTCAATGTAATACTTTCCATGGATTCCGGGAATGCTCATATTGCGGCCATGTTAGGCGTAAAAGTTGTTACACTTTGGGGAGCAACACATCCTTTTGCCGGATTTTCTCCATTCAATCAGCCACTGGAAAATGCTTTGGTTAGTGATCGAGAAAAATACCCATTATTACCTACTTCGGTTTACGGAAATAAGATTATTCCAGGCTATGAAGAGGTTATGAGAACCATTACGGTTGATTCTATTGTAGAAATTTTAAAATAATGTAAGCAAGGAAGTTAAATTATATTTTAGCTAAGCCCTTATATTTCCTGAGCTTTTTATTGAAAGAATAATTTTATAAATTATTTAACAAATAGCTTTAAATTATTAGTATTAAAAATACTACTTTGGCTCGCCATTAGATTGATTTAAGGGCAGCAGTAATATTTTAAAGCATTACTATTTATGAAAAAAACTATAGGTTTAGTTACAATTTTCTTCTTATGTTCATTTTCAGTCTTTTCTCAAAAAGCAAGTATTTCAGGTGTTATAACCGATGCTAATGAAAAAACTCCAGTTTACAATTCAGTTGTAGCTTTGTTAACCCCTATAGATTCTATCTTATACAAGTTTACCCGATCGGATAAACAAGGAAAATTTAACCTCAAGAATGTAAAATCAGGAGATTATATCCTGATGACTTCACACAATCAATATGCCGATTATGTGGATGTGATTACTATGGATGAAAATGAAAAAAAGTTGGGAACTATTCCTTTAAGGAGTAAAATTGAGCTTTTAAGAGAAGTAGTTATCAAAACAGGATCTATAAGAATTAAAGGTGATACTACCAGTTACAGAGCCAGCGATTTTAAAGTTGATGCCAATGCAAATGTGGAGGAATTACTTAAAAAACTTCCCGGAATTCAGGTAGATAGAAACGGAGCTATAAAAGCCATGGGAGAAACGGTACAAAAAGTATTGGTAGATGGTGAAGAATTTTTTGGTGATGATCCGGGAATGGCTGTCAAAAATTTACGTGCCGATGCAGTAAAAGAAGTTCAGGTGTTTGATAAGAAAAGTGAATTGGCAGAATTTACAGGAATTGATGATGGAAAAACCCAAAAAACAATCAACCTGAAATTAAAAGAAGATAAGAAGAAAGGGTATTTTGGTAAAATAGACGGAGCCAATCAGCCGTTTACAGATGCCGATTCCAGATACAATACTAATTTAATGTTTAGCAGTTTTAAAGGTAAAAGGAAATTATCTGCTTTTTTATTGAATGGAAATACTGGTCAGGACGGACTGGGTTGGGAAGACAGTGAGAAATTTGGAGCCCGTGATAACAATATTAGTATGAACATGGATGATGATGGAAATGTAAGTTATGAATGGGTAGGTGACAATAATGATGGAGAACCCCGTGTCAATACCCAAAATGGATTTATTAAAAATACTAATGGAGGATTGCAGTACACTAACAAGTGGAATGACAAGCAAAATCTGAATGTTTCGCCAAAATTCAATAAACAAATTTATACTAATAATAGCAGCAGATTTTCTCAAACACAAGTGGGAGAAACGCAATTAAATGAAAACCGATCTACGGTTACCAATGTTGATAGAAGTAATTTTAAACTTAATGCTGTTTACGATGTAAAATTAGATTCTGTAAATTCTATAAAATTCTCCGCCAGAACTAATTTTTATAATACGGAAAGTGATGAATTTACAGATGGAACCACAACAGGAAATGACGGAATATTAAAAAATAAACAACAAAGGTCATTAACCACCGATTCCGATAAATCTGCATTGTCAGCTGGTTTTTTATTCAAACATAAATTTGCTAAACCGCGTCGTACTTTTTCGGTAAATGGTAGCTGGAGTATGTTGAATACCAACTCAGATAATCTTTTAAAGTCTTCTAATGAAAGTTATGTTGATGGTATTCTTGCTACAAAAGATTCTATAAATCAAAATAAAATAGGAGATAGAAAAACTCAAAATCTTTCAGCAAGTTTTAGTTACTCTGAACCTATTGCTAAGCAATTATCGCTTCAGTTTGCATATCAAATTGCTTATGATACTGGCAAGAATAATCAATTAACCTATGATTATTCCGAAGATACAGGAAGATATGATCAATTGGTATCTTCATTATCAAATGAGTTTGAACAGACTTTCATCACGCACAGACCCAACATAAAATTGAGCTATAATGCTAAAAAAATTAATTATAGTATTGGAAGCGGTTTTGGGTTTACTTCTTTTGATTTATTAGATAAAACTATGAATAAAGAATACAAGCGTAATTATACTAATTTTTTCCCTTCGGCAAATTTCTCCTATAAGTATAAAAGCAATAGTAACTTACGGGTTAATTATCAGGGATCAACCAGACAGCCTACACTTGATCAATTGCAACCGCTGAGAAACAATCAGGACTTCTTTAATCAAACGGTAGGAAATCCAGATTTAAAGCAATCTTTTACAAACAATATCAATATCAATCAAGGCAGTTATGATATGCTGACTGAAACTCAAATTTATCAGGGACTAAATTTCAGTACAACCACTAATGCTATTATTTATAGTAGAGTAATTGATCCGGAAACGGCAAAAACGGTTTCTAAGCCAATAAATACGGATGGAAATTTTTCAGGAAGTTTTTATTTTGGTTACGGATTAAAAATCAAGAAATTAGACCTAAGAGCTGATTTTAGTCCATCTTTTAATTATAATAAAACGGCGCTAAGTATTAATGACAAAATAGGTAGTGCTAAGAATTTAAACACAGGTCTATCTGTGTATTTAAGCAAATTTAAACAGAAGCGTTATGATGTTAATTTAAGTAACCGATTTTCATTTAATAGAAATAGTACTTCTCAAAACGATGAAGTTAAGTCGTTCAACACTAATAATTTGAGTTTAGACGTAGGAATTTATTTTGCTGAGAAATGGAAATTTTCTACCGATTACAATTTAAATACGAGGCAAAAAACAGTCGATTTTCAAGATAATCTTACCAATCAATTGTGGAATGCAAGATTGCAACGCACCTTTAAAAATGATGAGTTTACCGCCTATTTCATGGTACGGGATATTTTAAATCAAAATATTGGAATACAAAGAAATGTTTATGAAAACACCATTAGTCAGGAACAAAATGACAGGCTTAGAAGATATGCTATGATAGGTTTTACCTGGAATTTTAAAAATGGTGGCGGAACTAAAAATAAATAAAATAGCTATATGAAAACAAAACTTTTTATTACTGTGCTCTTTTTTACAATAACATTAAATGCACAACAATTTGTTGATAAAGCTGTTATTGAATACGAGGTAAGTACAAATCTCAAAAAAGCAATGAGTAATGATAGTTGGGATGAAATGATGAAAGACAATCTCTCGGATCTTAAAATTTCCTATTTCAATTATACTTTTGCCGATAATAAAAGCATTTTTAAATTTAACAGATGGAGTCCAAAAACCAGAATTCCAAAATATCTGAAAGATGCAGATGAAGAAAACAGCTGGTATTTTGATTTTAATACCGGAATAATAAACATGCAAAAACAAATAGGAGGAACTCTTTTTGTTGTAAACGATAGTATTCCAAAAATTGAATGGAAAATTACAAATGAAAACAGAGAAATTGCTGGTTACAATTGCCGAAAAGCCGTAGGCAAAATAATAGATGATGTATACATATTTGCTTTTTACACTGATGATATTACTATTTCTGGTGGTCCAGTTTCTATCAGTGGTTTGCCAGGTATGATTTTAGGGCTTACTGTACCAAGATTATATACCTCCTATATTGCCACTAAAGTAGATGTATCTTTCGCAAATCCAACTGAAATTAAGCCTATTACAGCCAAAAAAACCTATGATTTAAAAGAGTTAAAAACCCTTTTTGAAGATAAATTAAAGGATTGGTACAGCGATGGTGATCAGAAAGAAGAAATTCAAAGACAAAAGAATATCTTCTTGTGGAATGCTTTTCTTTAGTAAATTCCAATCAAAAAATTGTTTCGCCTGTTTGCTACCGCTTGAGTACAAATCTCAATTTTTATGAAGTTGGGATTTTTTATTTATAAATATATCTTTTCGTCTTTACATCTGCCATAGATATATCTTTTTAGATTCGAAATGGTTTCCTGATAAGCTGGTACTTCAAACCCGAAACGCTCGTGCTCCATTTGCTGTTTCTCGATGGCATTGCAACCTTTAATCACTTCTTTTAACATATCAAGCATGGCAAGTTCTTTGTTGTTTGTTTTCTGAAATTTAAATTCTACAATTTCGTCTTGCAGTTGCTCGCAATATTCCAGAAGTTCTATCACTTCTGGTTCATCAAGAAGAGAAGGATTGTTCTTAAATATTTCTCGAATGGATTTCATGGTATGAAGATTTAAATGAAATTAGTTAAATGTTCACGAAGGATATGTTTTTTGATTAGTTGGAATATTTATACAATCGAAATTGAAATTTTTTTTCCTAATCCAATTTCTAACAATCGGTATAAAGTAGAAAGTTGAATATCAGTATGGCCATTTTCAATCCTTGAAATAAAACTTTTTTTAGTTCCAGTTTTATCTGCTAATTCTTGTTGAGTCAAATGGGCTAGTCTGCGTTCTTCTTTAATCAGTTCGCCAATTGCAAATGCTTTAGCTTTAATTTCGAAATTGATTCTTTCTGTAGTTCCAGATTTTCCATATTTCGATTCTAAAAGTTCATCAAAATTCGTAATGTTATTTTCTTTTTTCATTGTCTTTTATCTTAAAATATTCTTCTTTAAGTTTTTCCGCTTTCTCTATTTCATTTTTTGGAGTCTTTTGAGATTTCTTTTGGAAACCATTAAAAAGAACAATCAATTTCCCCTCATCAAAACAACAAAATATTCTAAATATATTTCCACCAAATTCTATTCTAATTTCATATAAACCATTTGTTCCAGTTAAATGATCAAAGAACTTTTTTGGAATTCGTTCTAAAACAGTGATCATAAAAAGCACTTCATCTATTTTCTTTTGAACTTTTTCATTTTGAAGATTATAAAACTCCAAGAAGTAATCTTGATAGAATATGACTTGTCGAATTTTTTCCATAGCAAAGTTAACTAATAATGTAACATCAAAAATGCTTTTATTTAATTTTATATGCTAATATAACAAAAATTGTAAGATTATTAAAGCAAAAAAAACTTCCTTTTTAAGAGAAGTTTTAGTTATTGGAATTTGGAAATTTTAATATTGGAATTTAATCTTTATACATCATCAAAATCCACATAGATTGTGTCAGATGTTGGATGCGCTTGACAGCTTAGGATTAAGCCTTCGGCAATTTCTTTATCGGTTAGGATAGAGTTTTTCTTCATTTCGGCGCTACCTTCGGTTACACGACAAAGACAACTGCTGCAAATTCCGCCCTGACAAGAATAAGGCGCATCGATTCCTTGTTTTAAAGCGGCTTCCAGAATGGTTTGTTTTTGAGACATTTCAAACGAAGTTTCTTCATCATCGACCATAATGGTAATTTTACAATGTCCGCTTAAATCTTTGATTTCATTTTCATGAACCGAAGACGTAAAAAGTTCAAACTTAATAGCTGATTCTTTTACATTTCTCTCTTTTAAAATATCAGAAATGGTATTAATCATAACTTCTGGTCCACAAAGGTAAAATTTATCAAAATCTAATTCCTTGTGTTTGTTATTCAGTACATAATTCACCACCGATTTGTCAATTCGACCAAACAAAGCTTCATCAGCCTTAGTCTGACTGTACACATAATGCACAAACAAACGATTTACATATTGCAAATGCAAATCATGTAATTCCTGGTGAAAGATAGTTTCTTCCACTGATTTATTTCCGTAAACCAAAACAAAAGTACTTTTTGGCTCACTTTTTAAAACCGATTTTAAGATAGATAAAACAGGCGTAATTCCGCTACCGGAAACAAAAGCAACATAGTTTTTTTGTCGGTTAGCTTCTGGTTCAAAAATAAATTTTCCTTCTGGTTTTCCTACTTCAAGAACATCTCCCGCTTTAAGTTTTGTATTAGCAAATTGAGAAAAAGCTCCGTCTTTT
>Ga0247814_10001032_pt1 | contig 17666 bp, 21 predicted proteins | sample UWRJL179409R1_FD_179947 | JGI IMG/M metagenome (GOLD analysis project Ga0247814, IMG submission 179947) | Plant litter microbial communities from Arlington Agricultural Research Station in Wisconsin, United States - UWRJ-L179-409R-1 | ecosystem: Environmental > Terrestrial > Plant litter >...
TTTAAGTTGTAGCTTTTAAAGTCTTTGATATAGAAAAATAGATAGACAGGCACAAGATAGATTGCCATCAATTTAAAGCATGCACCGAGTGCAAGCAAGAACCACGATAATCCCTTTCGGTTCTTAATAAAGAAGTAGAAACTCCACAAACATAGCGCAAGATACACACCATCAGTAAGATTTGTTTTTAGTAGATCCATTGAGAATAATGGCAAGAATGGCGTAATCGAAGCCGCTATTACTGGCAGCAGTGTTGCTTTTGGACGGAAATGCTTAGCAAGGAAGTACACGGCTACGGCAGATAATAACGAAAATACGACTGCCATAAATTTGATACTGTATTCAATTGGGAAGGTTGGATATAGATGAAGGTTCACGAAGAGTGCAATCACAAAATACCAGATTGTCGTGTAATCACCGACATCAGTATTGTTTAACGTCGCAATTCCACTCCAACCATGTTCAACAATGTAATTCCACCATGCTACCTGCAGTACCGCCGTATCATATGTAAAATAATGTCGGCCGGCATATGCAAAAATAAGAAAACAAGTTAAAGATACTCCTGCTATTAATAGCTGAACTTTAAACTGTTTAATAAAATTAATAAGTTTTTTCTGCATTGTGCTTAGGGAATTAAATACCTTAATAAGTACTATACCCTAATTTGACTGTATGACTTCATATATCTGATTAGCAATAATGCCGTAGCCATCGGCATTAGCATGAATTTTATCAGGAAATAATTCAGGATGATTTTTAGTTACAGCATAAATATCTATTAAGGCCGTATTAGTGTTCTGTGCGACCCGTTTAATAATCGGGACAACCTGGTTTGTCACAATATCTCCGTTAATCTCACCGGAAAGCAATTCGTTTCCATTCGTGTAAGCAAAGGGTACCGTCAAGACGTATACTTTTGGTTTACTTTCAATTTGTTTATAAGCGTCGATAAACGTTCGTAGATCTTGTTCGTATTTGATCGCATCCCAGTTAAACGATTTCGAATCATTTGTCCCTAGCATTATAAGTACAATGTCGGGGTGTGCATCTTGGCTTTGCTTGTACGATGCTTCCTTTGTATACGATGCCTCAGTGGTTTTAGTTACTGTCGTGCCATCTAATCCATAATTAATGACCTCATACTTATCACCAAGCAACGTTTGTAGCTGTGAAGGGTACGAGTACTTCTCAATATCATCAGCAGGGACTCCCGATCCACGAGTATTACTATCGCCCACTGCTGCAACTTTAATTACCTTGTTCTCATCAACCTGAACCGCATCGCTCAACACAGTATCTGTTGATATAGCCAGGACGGCAAAAATACATAAAATAGCCATCCCTAAAATAACTAGGGAATTTTTTAATGCATAGTATCGATCCTCGGGCATATTCTCACTCACTTCAACTTACCTCTATTAATTATATCAATATATTCAGGCTCGAAGAATTAATGAAGTTATGCAGTCTAGTTGATGCCTAGTATAATGAGAGGAGCAATAAATGAGGAGTTGAGATATGCAATCACAATTGAACCCGTATTTAGGCTTTGGCGGTAATTGCCAAGAAGCAATGGAATTTTACAAATCAGTTTTTGGCGGAAAACTTGAAATGACAAACTATCTAGATGGAGGAATGTCGCAATCCGCAGATGATGAGAAATTAATTATGCATGCAATGCTTCAAGCCGATAATGGTATCACCTTTATGGCTTCCGATGGACGGACTGCGCTCACTCCTGAGGCAGAACCAGCGGTCCAGCTTTCACTAAGCGGAGATAATCACGATGAGCTCACTGCTTATTTCACTAAGCTTTCTGTAGATGGAACAATTCGCGAGCCACTCGTTCAGGCACCTTGGGGTGATACATTCGGTATGCTCACAGATAAATTTGGTATTAATTGGATGGTTAATATTAGAGGGAAACAAGGTTAGTCGAAAGACTTACTTAAAAAGGTATCGATATAAAAACAGCCTGCAATAAGCTAACTATTTATTAGCGTTATCCTTCATTTCATTCAAACTTGCTGTTACTAACTTTACAATAAGCACAGAAGACAGCTCACTTGATTCAGGAAAGCCAATAATTCCTTTGGTAATCTTGCAGCCCATAAGCTCATTCATATGGTTCTCAGCGACAGGAGGACGGACATGAAGCCGTATATAGGGCTTCTTATAGCTGAACCAAGCGAACATACCGTTATAGTCATAGCCAGCATAACTGTAGCCTGGGATACCGAAGTAGCTTACCGTTTCAACTGCATCAGGGGCTACCTTACGGATTGCAGCTCTAATTAAGATCAGTTTGTTCTGAACTTCTTCAGGGGAAGCCTGAATGTATTCATCTACACCACCGGGAATTATTTTTTTATCAGCGCTACCCATTGCTTATAATCATAGCAAATATGCATACATTTAGGTGTATTTGATACATTAGCTAAATTGGTAAGGGTACAGGGACTCTAACCCCAGATGCGCTTTGCGCACTGGGATTCCTGGGCTATTGTTTTCTGATTCGGCCCAGGGTTAGAGTGCGTTGAACAAAGACCAATAAAATAACCCTAGCTTACACTAGGGCAATTTTATTGGTGCCGCATATCAGACGTATTACTAACAAATGAATCCATTGATATTTATCAGTTAGCTAGTTTAGCAAAGGTCTTCAACTTATCAGCAAACTTAATTAGTCCGAGTTAGCCCTAATCCTTGTAGCCATTCATGAACACTTGTTCTTACCGCTATTTCTTTTTCGCCTACCATAACAAAAAGTTCACCTTCTCGTTCGTGTCCACCCTCAACTGAGAATCCTTCTAGTATAGTGCAATCATTACATCTATCGCGTATATCATTGAAACTAGTTCCGATACCATAACCACCATTTGTATTGAATGGAATGACTGTCTTCCCACTTAAATTGTATTCATCCAAAAAGCTTTTCATTGGTGGTGGTAACTGCATGCCCCACGTTGGAGCACCGAGGAATATCGTGTCGTATTGTTCAATATTCTCAATCTTTGTTTTAAGAGAAGGTAGATAATTCCTCGCATTCTCACTCGCAACTTGGTCAACTTGCTCCTGATAGCCCTCTGGGTAAGGTGTTTCTACCTCTAATTCTGTGAGCGTACCACCGATTTTATCGTTAATCATTTGGGCAACAGCTTCTGTATTACCAGTTCGAGTAAGATACACGATAAGTGCGTTTTCCGAAGTTGCTGGTTGTGTTGATTGCTCCATTCCTACATTCTCCGTTTCTGGTTGATTAAATCGCACTATCGCAAATACACCGAATACTACTAAGTAGGCGACTAAGACAATGGCTGCAATTTTAATAGAACGATGGTTTTTCATAATCGGTATTTGGCTCCCCAACACCTAAACTCGTATGAGCAAACTTACCATTAGTATCCTTGATAATATCAACAACCAATTTAGCGACAGCCTGACGAGTTACCTGTGCACCCTTAAATGGTTCACCTTTTTGGGTTACTTCGTAATTGTAATTCCCGTCTTGGTTATAAAGCCACGTAAGTCGCAGGATTGAATAGTCGATACCCGACGCTTCAATAAAATCGGCTGCCCTGCGTCGTTCTTCAATACGGTCGTCGCCAACCATACGGCGGTTCCATTCGCCAAACGCTCCTGCAACTTCTCCATAAATGTCGAGAATTGATACTGGGATAAATTTCTTAGCACCAACCTTTTTCATTAGTTCAACAATCGAATTAAGAACGGTAACGTCACCAGTTGCGGCGTTCATATAAACCACATCAACACCCTGCATAGCTATTTCAAGTTTTGCTTTATCTTCAAAATCACCGTCAATAATCTTCACTCGATTATTATTACTGTTGCTCAAACGGCTCGATACGTCACGCCCGTATAATACGAGGTCTGCATCTGTTTTTGATAGCAACATAGGCGTTAAGTAACTTGGTATTTGCCCTGCTGCACCTAATATAAGTACTTTCATTCGCCTCCTTACTTGCTACGGTTCGGTAGCTTAGGTAATTTCATTTCATCGGCAATGGCATACGTTTTAACTCGTGAAGCTTCAATTGCCTTAGTGTCTTTTTTGATAATAGACTTCCAGAAATCCACCTTTGATTTGACGTATTCAATACGAAGCTGTGCATAGTGCATCTCTTCTTCTAGATGGTTGAGCTGTCCTTTCAATAGTTCGATTTGAGCACTTGCACCCTCGTCGCCAAGTTCACGGTTATCAAGATATGTCTTCATATCCTCGATTGAAAAGCCCGTTGCATTAAGACACGCCACTGCAACAACAAGGTTTACGTCGTCCTCGCTGTACACACGACGTTTTGTGTTTTTATCCCTAGGAATAGGCTGGATAAGCCCAATCGTTTCGTAATAGCGAAGGGTACTTTCAGGGAGACCGCTAATTTTAGCAGTCTCCGTGATTGTGTAGCTCTTGATTTCGGGTGCTGTACTCATATATCCCTATCTTACAGTGTTCGGTCGTACAGGTATTTAACGAACTCGGGGTTAGTGTGATCAACTGTTTTAAGTCCAGCTTCAAGTGTTGCAATGCTTTCCATATCTTCACTAGTAAGTTCAAAGTCGAAGACATCTAAGTTTTCCTTGATACGTTCTTCCTTGGAAGACTTAGGAATCGCCACTACACCACGTTGCACGTTCCAACGAAGAATGACTTGTCCAACACTTTTGCCGTACTTCTCGGCGATGCCGCTAAGTACTTCATTTTTAAAGATGTCGTGTGCACCCTCAGCGAATGGTGCCCAGCCTTCATGAACGATATTTAGCTGTGTAAGTAGTTTATGAGCGTCTTCATTTTGATTGAATGGGTGTGTTTCGATTTGGCTTACCATTGGCTTGATGCGAGCATTGAAATGAAGGTCGTATGTCTGCACTGTGTTGAAGTTTGAAATACCGATAGCTTTTAACTTTCCTTCGTCGTACATCGTTTCAAGTCCACGCCACGCTCCGAATACATCGCCAAATGGCTGGTGAACTAAGTAGAGGTCGAGGTAATCAAGTCCAAGTTTCTTAAGCGATAGTTCTACCGCAGCCTTCGCTTTTTCTTCGCTCATATCTGCAATCCAAAGCTTGCTAGTAATGAACAGTTCTTCTCGTGGCACACCGCTTTTTGCAATCGCACGACCTACAGCTTCTTCATTACCGTATGAAGTTGCAGTATCGATAAGACGATAGCCAGTTTCGATAGCCTTTAAAACACTTGCCTCAGTTTCTTCGTCGCTCATTTGAAATACGCCGAAGCCGAGTGTCGGCATCTTCTTTTCATTGCTCAATATTACGTTTGGTACTTGTGTCATAAACACCTCCTTTAGAGTATTTACTCTATTACTATATCTAGTGTAATCACTTAAAGTACTTTAAGTAAAGGGCTTATTTATATTGAATTAGAGTCTTCTATGGGTATAACGTAAAAACGCCGATTTTACTCGGCGTTTTATTGAGGTGAAAACCTGAAATAATCTTGGTGCCGCATATCGGACGTATTACTAACTGCTAACAGCAATATGGTTGATAATTATAAGTTAAAAAGTTTAGTAATTAGCCACAACCTTTCTGATAACTTATTAAATTAGAAATGCCAGGAGCAATTAGTATGTGCCAAAACTATCTATGCGAATTTCTTTTATACTTACCCCATTATCAAGTAATAGATGTTCAGTATTCTCTACCATTGCCTCAGGTCCTGCAATATAAAAGCTACGACTTGTATCCTTAATAAGCGAAAGTAGTAACTTCTCGCGAGGCTTTCGTTTTAGCTCTTTAGTTACAACATAGTCCACTAATATATTAGGACACACACGTTTCCAATCTTCTAATTCTTCCTTGAATAAAAAATCGTTGCCTTTATTAAGATAGATAAGCTGAACTCTATTTTTAATTCGCATATCAAACATTTCTTTGAGCATACTTCTAAATGGAGCTATACCGATGCCACCAGCAACGAGAACGCTCGAACGGTTGTCTTTTAATTGAAAACCGTAGTCATTACCGTACTGGCTAATGTACATTTTATCGCCAGGCTGTACTGATTGCAGTTTTTTCTTGAAAGGACTGATGCCTTCTCGAAATGATATGGCAAGCTCACTTTCAGTAGGAGAAGATGAAAGGGAATACGTCTTGCCTCGGCTGTAACTCGTATCTGCAAAATCAATATCTATCCAGTCACCAGCTTCATAGTTGAAGTTCATAGGCCGCTCAAACACTACGCTTTTACATTCTGCACTATTTTGGTCTAGTTGCTTAACAGTTAATTCAATCCTGACATTTTTATGAACCATAAGAATCTAACTTTACCCGTCTAAGCAGTTGGGCATTTAGTGCGACTACGACTGTTGATACCGACATAAGTACAGCTCCGAAAGCAGGCGAGAGTACAATACTCGCACCATACAGTACGCCAGCAGCTAGAGGTATCGCAAATATGTTATAGCCAGTAGCCCACACAAGGTTCTGTTGCATTTTACGGTAAGTAGCCTTCGACAGTTTAATTACTTTTACGACATCTTCGGGGTTGCTCTTAATTAAGATGATGTCAGCCGATTTGATGGCTACGTCTGTACCAGCACCAATCGCTATGCCTATATTCGCTTGTGTAAGTGCGGGTGCGTCATTAATACCATCGCCAACCATTGCGACTTGTTGTCCATTCTTTTGCAATTCTTTTACTTTAGCTGCTTTGTCCTCGGGCTTTACTTCTGCAAAATACTGGTCTAAGCCGAGTTGTTTTGATACATAAGCTGCAACTTCATCTGAGTCACCTGTTATCATTGCAGTCTTAACGCCCATAGATTTAAGAGTTATAATGGCTTGTTTTGACTGCTCACGAACGACGTCAGCTAAGCCCAATGCACCAACTACCTTTTTATTAGTAATAAGATACACTTCGGTTTTACCCTGTTTTGCAGCTTGCTTCACTGCCCTTGCTATTTCGACTGGAACAGTTAGCTTATTTTCTTCAACATAACGATAACTTGCTGCAATGTACACTTCTTTGCCGTGTAATATTCCCTGCACACCCAAGCCAGGCAGTGCCTTAAAGTCAGTAACCTTATCTAGCTTGACCTGTTGCTCTTCGGCTTTTCGCACAATGCCTTTACCAACAATATGCTCGCTATTTTGTTCAAGGCTGGCTGTGAGATGTAGGATATCTTTGTCTGTAAAGCCTTTCGTCGCCCATATATCTGTCACGCCGTGTTCGCCTTTCGTGAGCGTACCCGTCTTATCGAATAACACCCAGTCCAGCTTTCGTGCCGCTTCTAGAGCTAGACGCTTACGGACAAGTAAACCATTCTTTGCTGATAAAGCAGTTGAAATTGAGACAACGAGTGGAATAGCTAATCCTAGTGCGTGTGGACAGGCGATAATAAGTACCGTAACTGACCGCTCAAGTGCGAAGCCAGCATCTTTGGTTATAAACCAGAAAATGAATGTAATGATAGCAGTTCCGATTGCAATAAAAGTGAGATAGAAAGCTGCCTTATCTGCGAGTACCTGTACGTTCGATTTTGAACTCTGTGCTTCGGCTACCAGTCGCATAATTCCAGCGAGTGCCGTATCTTCACCAAGCTTCGTTACCTTTACGGTCAGTGAGCCATCTTGGTTGCCTGTGCCAGCAATAACTTCGTCGTTAGTAGACTTGCTCACTGGTTTACTTTCACCTGTTATGGCGGCTTCATCAACCGATGAAGTACCGTCTATAATAATGCCATCAACTGGTATGCTTGAGCCAGGACGTATCAAAACTAAATCGCCAACCTTTAATTCACTTACTAAGACTTGCGTTGGCTTACAGTTTACTAACTTCTCGGCTTTGTCAGGCAATAGTTTTGAAATAGCGTCGAGGGCGTTTTCTGCTTTGGCGACTGACGCCATTTCTAGCCAATGCCCCAATAGCATAATTGTTACGAGCGTTGCTAATTCCCAAAAGAAGCCATCGCCCTGTATGAAGAACTGTGTTGCAACGCTGTAGATATAAGCCGTGATAATTGCCAGGCTGATGAGTGTCATCATACCTGGCAATTTGGCTTTTAGTTCGCTCCACGCACCCTTTAAGAACACAAGACCACCGTATAAGAAGATAATAGTACTGAATACGAATGGTATGTATACAGAACCAATGAAACTAGGTGGCATAAAGCTAAACCAATGTTGTATCATCTCGGAATATGCAAGTACTGGTATCGTCAGTAGCAATGACAGCCAGAACTTATCCTTGAACATTGCTACTGAATGACCTGTGTGTTTGTCGTGGTCTTGATGTTCAGAGTTGTCGTGTGTGTGGTGCGAGTATTCCATTTTAGTGGTTCATTCCTGGCATTGAGCTACCATTTTCTACAAAGCCCCAATCCATTTGCCACTGTTTCATTTGAGCGATTTCGGCATTTTGAGCATCAATTATTGCTTTTGATAAGTCCTTTACTTCTTGATGACCTGCATTTGTATTTGCGTACTTAGACATATCAACTGCTTGTTGGTGATGTTCTATCATCAGTTCAAGAAATTTCTTGTCGAACTCCGCGCCCTTTAGACCTTCAAGCTCCTTGCCCATATCCATCATTGTTCCAGACATTTCATTGCCCATACCTGAGTGGCTAGAATGTCCACCCATAGTCTTCTCGTAGCCCCACTGTGTTTGCCATTCCTGCATTTTCATTAACTCTTGTGTCTGAGTTTGCATAATAGTCTGAGCTAAATCGAGAAGCTCTTTTCTGTCTGTGCCAGCTCCTACCATTTCGGACATTGAAATAGCCCCTTCGTGGTGGGCGAGCATTTCTGCAATATAGCTCTCGTCAAAATCGTCGCCCTTTAGCGTAGCGTATTTATCAATACTCTCATTTGAAGATGGTTGTTGAGAATTTGATGTTTTTTCTGACATTTCATTTTCCATAGCATTATTGCTTTTATTTATTGCATATACAGATATACCTGCGATAGCAATAACAAGAATGGTAGCGATAACAACTATGCCGTATTTATTCTTTTTCATAATTTCTCCAAAGTTATTTATTAAGTAGTATCCGATTAAACAGATAGCTCCTAAACTCGGAATACACCATACAGAATATAGACAGGTACTTTCGGCGGCGGTTTTATGGCATCAGCATATAATTTTTGCCTTAACTCCTTTTCACTCACACTGTTTGCTTGAAGTGATAAGTAAAATGGCACTTCTGGCTCAGTATCATCATCTTGGTTATCTGGACGATTTGTATCGTTCGTATCTCTACTAACAAGAGCCGTGCGACAAAGAGTTGCACAAGAACCTGCATCACCAGAACTGTGGCTCATACCATTCATTTCGTGAGACGGTATAGCTGTCATTGCTGATGCGTGGCTAACAGAGTTAAGAAGTATTACTGCGAGTAGAACTGACGAATGTTTTAATACAGTTATAAACTTCAAGTTATTTACCCTTTACGTTTAACTCGTACAGACTAAGCAGTTCGGCTATAGTTTCTTCGTCATCTTTATCTGAGTTGAAGCTATCTTTTACGTGGGTACGTATGTGATTTTCAAGTATTAGCTTATTGAGAGAGCTAATTGACTTTTGAATTGCCAAGCTCTGGGTGAGAATGTTCATACAATAGTCTTCGTTCTCAATCATCTTTTGAACACCCCGCATTTGACCTTCAAGTATCTTAGTTCGATGTAATGCACGTTTTTTTAGCTCAATAATCATATATTAATAATATACCCCTAGGGGGTACTGTGTCAATTACACTTAAGTTAAAAAATAAGACCAATACGGTCTTATTAATTAGAAACTATACTATTAATAGTTCTTTTGGGTTCTAATGGTGCCGCATATCAGACGTATTACTAACAGCGGATGATAACATGTTTGATATTTATAAGCTATATGAACTAAATAAATTGTTTAGACTATCAGACAGCCTACTCAACTAAGAATTGTTATTTGAGGAACTTACGCCACATTTTAAGCTCTTTGGCTTTATCTTTTTGATAATCTTCATCAAATAATAAATTTACTTCTTTTTCTAGCGTAGCAGTATCCGCTTGTTGTTTTTTGGTTAAGTTAGTCCAGTCAGGTATGTAATTATTATAAATATCGTCTAGCACCTCATTCAGCAACTGTTGTGTTCTGAAATCTAATACATAGTCCTTTCCCTCAAAACCATATCTAGCGTCAATAAATGTTAGTGCTGACATATCTAGGACTTTATTCCATTTTTCCTTTATCAAACCGTTACTTATTAAGTGCTGCTTGATAATTTCTATATATCTACTATCTAGATTGTTCAACAACTTCTTAAGATTATGCTCTTTAGTAAATTCACCACTACTTGCAAGTAAAATCGCTTTTAGTAGAAGTTCGTTTGATAGTGCAATCTGAACACCTAAACTCTGAGCTTTTCCATATAGCTGAGTTGTTTCCTGATGGCTTGGCCATGAAGGGTCGTCGAACTTTTTTAAAAGTGGCATTGAACGGGTGTATACGCTACGAAATGAAGTAGCATAATCATAAATGCTTTGTGGAGATACTCCTTCGCTACCTTTATGTTTGATTAGACCAATATTAGCAGGTACTTTCTTGAATCTGAATTTACTCATATATATCCATCCCTCAATTTAGTGGAGTTATACCAGATATGTCTATGTTCTTTATTACAATATTTTTATTTACCGCATCGGGGAACATATCTGCTGTTTTTTCAATGATGAACTTGAGTTCTGCTGCAACTTCATTCATACTCATCGAATTAATGCCTTCGTTCTCACCGAAGTACTTTTTTGCTAATTCGGTCATACCTCCGTAATGGTATGTATCTGTCGTAAATGGATAAAATGGTTCATAGGCTTGACGACCTACTGACAGCATATCGCATATCATGTACTCATTATCGTTATTTATTCCAGCTACCATTACGCCTACAACCTTATTTGCGTTCTTGAGTTTATCACCGTATTGTTCATTGAGGAAGCTGGGTAAAGTTAATACAGTAAAGTCGTAATCTATAACTCCTTTATAAGTTGGATAAACTACTGACTCTTCCTTGTATAAGTTGAAAAAAGTTTCGTAATCATCTGTGCCATCTCCATAGACTAAAGCCACACAGTTATTACCTAGTTGAACAATCTTCTGGGTATCTTCTAAAACCTGTTTAGTCTTCGTTTCTTTATCATATTCATAGCTCGCCTTACTGTCAGCTGCAACTACAATTCCGTCTCTTGATGCACATGCAATTACTAATGTCATAGTATGAATAATAACGTATATTTTTACGTTGAGTTCCTTTTCAACTGACTAAACGCTGCTTTGAATACATGCCAACATACATCTACGGTATTTTGGTCTGGGGTAAAATTATGCGACATTTGATGATGCGGATGTATGTAATTTCTAAAATCCCTTAGTACACCTGCAAATTCTTTAACATCCCTACTTACGTAACCAACCTCATATGCAACATTTATCAACGCACTCAACTTCCATTCGTGTATCTTCATTGTTTTGTTGGTTGTTTTATCCTGCGGCGCAGATTTTGCAGACATGAATAACTTCTGATTATTTAGACCAACAGCGAGAAGGATTCCTTCTAAAGTACTGCCGAGTAAAAATATACTGCCGAGATGCACCTTGTCTCTTGGTATATTTTGAATTTCGTCAACACGGTCTTGTAAATAACCCGTAAGTACTGAGTCTAAGTTCAAATCACTTACTTTTATATCATCACTGAATTGCGTGTTTAAAAACTTCGCTTCTTCATTCTTTAATGGTTCGCTGACAATTGCATCGTCTATCTTCATTGGATTTGCAAATTTCATCACTGGTCTATTGTTTTCAAATGATACTTTGAAATCATCCATTGCTAAAGCAGAATTCATCTCTTTAACGGCTTTTTTCAGTTCATCGATTACACCTCGATATTCTTTCAAATCCGAAAGCCTGAGTATCACATTTTCTAAACCTTGAGGTTCGAGTTGTTCGAGAATTTCTAAAACCCATTTTTTTCGAGTGTCACCGTTATGCGCTGCATTGATTCCTGCGTCCTTGAAAAACCTAGTGAGCTGGCCGCCTGTCCTGTATTTAGGATATCTTTCTATATTATCGCCACAAATAATATCTGCAATTGCATCAAGTGTAGCAGGGTCTAATCTTCTGCCTAAATGAATGATACGGTTATCGGTCATTATTTTTGGTTATGCGGTCCTAAAAATTTATCACCATTAAAGTGAATCATGTGTGACGGATTATCAGAGAACCACACTTCCGTTTCCCAGGCTATGACGGGTAAGAATCGTGACAGTAAACTTCTAGAAGGCAAAGCTGTTATATATACTAAATCAGGTTTTGAAGTTGCAAATAACGTCTCTAATTCATTGTATCGTTTCTCATCGACGGGTCCGTGACTTGTTACAGATTCAATCAGTAATAACCAATTTTTGTCTTCATTATATAAGACTACATCTGGCATTTTACCGTGATTATCGAGTACTACCCCTAGCGTCGCAAGAAGTTGTTCATCAAAATAACCGAACTTATTGCCTGTATCACCCACATAAATCAATTTACTGCCTGGTGCAAAGCGTGGACCAAATTCTTCAATGATAGCCTTAATCAATATACTGTGTTCACCAGAGCTTAATTTGAGTACTAGCTCTTCACTAACTGAAACAGGGATTTTAACCTGCTCTCTGTCACGAGCATATTTTTCTGCTAATGAAGTGTTCTTTGTTAGATAATTGGCTAGTGCATCCGACCATTCAGAAGTCGAATACGTATGAATAAGTTCTAAAAATTCAGGCTGTATTTGGTACACAGCCTTAGGGCTATTAACAGGTCTTGATGGATTGTCTGGATTATACAAAGCTATGCCAGCTTCGACAAACTGGTGCATCGTTTGTCGTCTAAAGGTTTCTCTAGTATTAGGTGCGTACTCGGTTTCGTAATTTACTTTACTCCAATCCATAATGGGGGTTATTCCCATAAGTGGATTAGTAGCATCAGACCAATCATCGGAAGGCTTGATATCAATGAGAGCTAATAAACTGAGCGCAGAGCGTTCGTTCTGTTGCGCACGGGGCATACCTACAAGTTTCAATATTTCAATAGCTTCGGCAATTTTCGATTCAATACTCATAGAACTCTACTTACTTTCCCTAATATTTCTTTATTAACTATATCATCCATTAAGGTATCTACACTGTTTAACGCCTCTCCTAGCTTTCTAAGCGTATCAGTATTCGGGTAGGGCAAATTCTTTAAGTCAGTGACATTAACTTGTGTATGGCCACTAAACCGTCTGAAATGAGTATCTATAAGACTAGAGTTCAAATAAGCACACAATCCAAAAGCCAGCTTCTTATCTAATCCATGCCTATTCAAGTGAAAGTAATTCAAGTGATTTTCAAATGTTATTTCAGTTCTATTTATTCGTTCAGGCTCAACAATTGCTGCGAAAATTCTTCGCTTTTCTTCTTTAGATGAAAACCTTCTGACGATTACATAGTAACCGTCTAGTGGTAGCACTGTTCTATGTAGAATTTTTTCAACTCCTAAATTAACCTGTTTATTGTTTGGAGGTATATAATACTGACCTTGCTTCTTAAACGTATCACTTGGCCAAATTACTTTGTGACCAGAAATATGTGATGGGTATAACAGCGGTATGGCGACTTTGCTAGGTTGAGACTTTATAAATTCTTTACTTCTGAAATCAACTATCGGTCCTGTTGATACCATTAAATCTAAATCTTGAAGTTTATTATTTACAAAGTCAGTTAGCGAAATGCCTTGATTAGGCTCAGGGATATGTATTATTTTTGATTTATCTGTAGGTTTTAATACTTCAACAATATTCACATTTCGAGTAGCAACATCTTTAAATTGCTGGTCGGAAGAGCTGGTTATAATTACTGTCTCTGCCTGCTTTTCTTTAGATATGGATATAATAATATTTTCTTGCAGCACCTTGTCTTCTGAAAAAGCTTTATTACGTGAATCGAATAAATGAATATGATTTATAGAATAGCCGCTCGATATGTATTGTCGAAAGCTTTCGAAATAAGGTCCGTTACAAAAACTTCTCGGTATAATTGCAACCATCTCACCACCTTCATCCAGCAGTCTTGCGGATAGCCACATAAAGGCTGCATAAATATTGGTGACCTTTATTCCTTCGATTCTTAGTTTTTTTGAAGCTGCGCTATTAACATTCAGTTTGAAATATGGTGGATTCAAAATGATATGCGTAAACCTTTTAGACTCAGCTTCCAATTCTAGAGCTGCATTTATAAAGTCATCATTTATTAACTCAGCTGATACTACATTCTCAGCATCTATATTCTCAGATAATTTTTTGAAGGTATTTTCATCTAGTTCAATAAATGTCGATTTAGCTTTCTTGTTATTAAATGATTGGACTAGAGAGATACCTAACATACCTTCGCCTGCACCTGGGTCTAATACTTTTATATCAGACTTCGATTTAGCTTTCTTGAACATGGTCGTCATAAACTGCGCAATAGACTGCGGTGTGAAATATTGAGCTAATAAAATCTGGTTTTCAGTTCTATTCTTTTTATTATTCGATATTACTCTATCACTCATTATTTTAATTATAGACCAACACGTGCTTTATCTTTAATTCCCATCAGGAAGATACTGAACTAGGTACACGTCTCTTATGTTTGTATGAGGGTTATCGATAATATAGTCATTCAAAGCCTCCACTGCAACTAGTTTTGCTTCGTCAAATGGATATCTATATATACCAGTAGATACATAGGGAAATGCAATGCTTATTACCTCATTGTCATCTGCTAATCGCATTGATTCATAATAGCAACTATATAAGATTTCCGACTCCTTACCGTCATGTTGTCCATAGATAGGTCCGACAGTATGAATAATATACTTTGCTGGAAGATTATAACCTTTAGTTATCTTCGCTTCGCCCCTTAGGCAGAACTTTAGCTTACGGCATTCTACATCCAGTTCGGGTCCCGCAGCTTCGTGTATCATTCCACAAAGCCCAGCCCCTCCGACCAGCCCAGTATTAGCTGCGTTTACGATAGCATCAACATTAAGCGATATTAGGTTACCAGATATGTAACTTATCATGTATGCCATTATACATCTTCATAACGAATGAGGTCTTGTGTCAAATCGTGTATACGACAACTTCCTATGCGCCTAGAGTAATTCCTACTTCTTTGAAAAAATCTTTTAGATTGATAGTTTCAATACCGTAATGTTTAGCAGCAGCTGGTATTTTAATAGGGCTTCGAGGGTTTTCTTGTGTAACGATAACGTACTTATGTTCTGAATCCAGTTTATTCATTTCTCGTGCATATGCTATCAACCAAGGGTCTGCTTGCTCTTTTTCACTTTCTGGATTAACCAAACCAGAGAAAAGCTTTACCGCTTCCGCCATATAAATCACTTGTGTGTTAGTAGGGTTATGGAACAGTAATTTTTTAGGCTTTAACCATGCCGAAACAACATCGGGTTTTTCAGAATCAGTAACAATTTCGTTAAAAACACATCTAATTGAACAAAGGATACCTTCATCTAATAGCTCGTCTAACTTATCCCACACCGCTTGTGGTATATCGAAAGCATCATCATTAAAACGGTTCAATGTAATAAGCGAACTGGAATCAACAATATATATCTTATTAGAGGCTACTCCGTTCACTTCGGTGGCCTCCCAAGTCCCACCACCTTAATGTCTAGCAAGTCTCGAACTACTGTCGGATTCAATCTTTGCGATTCATAATTTGATACCACGAATTCATAGAACTTGTCACCTCTTTGGCTCCTACTAATAACATCTCTCGGAATACCAAAGCCATCAGTTTTTTTCTTAGTCTTTAATTTGCCGTTCATCTGACGAATTATTGCCATATAGTGGTTGAAGTCCGTATCGGTTATAATCCTTAAGCTTTTACATCGAATTGCGTAAGCTTCTTTACTCACACCCATTCGCTCAGCCAGTTGATGTAAATCATCATAATCGCTAGGAGTTACCATTTCAGTTTCAGGCATTAAGAACTGTGCTGCAAATGTATTACATTTCGCCTCTATATTGAAACTAGTACTGTTCACTTCTGTAGCTAAGCATAACCCTGCGTGACCATCAATAATATGACCAAGCTCATGAAACAAAGTGAAGATTTTACGCTTTTCAGTTATCTTGTTATTCACTGTTATTGCATATGGGAAGCCGTCATCGATATAACTGAATCCATCCAGCTCATAATTGTTTATAGGAAACTGAAATACAAATATGCCTAATTTATCTTCAATTTTTTTACGCCAAGAATTGAAAGTTTGATTCTTTTTCTTTTTTTGGTCAGCAATGCTTATATCCAAGATGTTTCTTAAATAAGTTATAGAGTCTACATTGTCATCCCGTATACTCTTGAGCCACTTATATTGGTCATTGTAGACCTGCTCATTAGATAACTCACGATACACACTTAAATACCTACTAGTCCTTCTGATGGCGAGCATCGTCTCGTTATGAAGACCTTTGCTGTTCAGGTTTAGATTTCTATAATCTTTTGGTATTTTTGTTCGCTTAGGTGTTTTATCTAAAAAAAATACCGCAGTCTGTCGCTTATAATAACGAGCTAGTTTTGTAAGAGTCGTGTACCTAACTTCTTTACCGTCAATTTCCCATTGTTTTAATGTGTCTTCTTCTGCTTTCAAATACTCTGCTACGTCAGATAAGCTATAGCCAGCTTCTTGCCTGGCCCACTGCATGATGTTTGGGTTGATATCTACACTAAATGCTTTCACTTAATCTAAGTATACTAATTTCGACGATATTATGATAATAAATCAACTCGTATATTTTCCATTAATAAGTGATAATATTTATCATGTATAAGACGGATAAACGACCTGAAACTATTAGATTCGGCATCACAGATGAAGACGTCACTATTATAAGAGCCAGCGATAACAGTGAACTATCACAGAGAATTCTAATAATTACACATTGATAGGTGGAATATATTACTAGTAAGGAAACGATAGTCTAATGGAAAATGAGATGAACCCACAAGCGATTAAATACATTATGAAAGTTATATATAATGTCGCCGACTCGTCTCCAAATAAGAAATTCATATATGACTTTGTAATGTTCGATTCGTTAGAGACATTCGGCGTACCAAACAACAGTCAGGTCAAGCTTGTTTTTGAATGGCTCCGTAGAAAGAATGTTATTGATTACAAACTAGATGATAGCGGTATTTACGACAGAAATATTACTGGTGGCAGAAATGAACAAACAGAAAATCAACAAATACCTTATTTAGTTACTATATTAAGTAGAAAGGAATTCAGGGCGCTATACCGTAAGACTTTAGGAGACCAAGTAATAGCTATCAAAGCTGCACCCTCAGTTCTTCAATACAACAAAGAATTAGGTATCGGCAAGATTGATGGAAAAGAATTTAGCATTAGTAGAAAAAACAAAAAACTATTTGATAAATTAGTAAATCGTCCTGGCGAGTGGATTAACAAGGCAACAATCCTTAAGATTATAGATTCAAGGTTACTAGTGAAACATTCTCAATCTACCATTGAAATAAACAACGCAGTAACCAACTTACGCAAGACGACAGGAATGACAACTAAGCAGGTAGAACTCAAAAGTGGGAACATCAGACTC
>Ga0247814_10001033_pt1 | contig 17661 bp, 18 predicted proteins | sample UWRJL179409R1_FD_179947 | JGI IMG/M metagenome (GOLD analysis project Ga0247814, IMG submission 179947) | Plant litter microbial communities from Arlington Agricultural Research Station in Wisconsin, United States - UWRJ-L179-409R-1 | ecosystem: Environmental > Terrestrial > Plant litter >...
AAAGAATTTTTACAGTCCTGTATAGAGATTGTTGAGTCGAATATAGACAACAAAGATTTTTCGTTAAAAAGTTTCTCGGTAGCCATGGGTATGAGCCATTCCGGGCTTTATAAAAAGATCAAGGCTATTTCCGGACAAACGGTTAATGCCTTTATACGATCTATAAGGCTGCGAAGGGCTGCTTTAGTGTTGCTAACCGAAAATGTTAGCATAGCCCAGGCAGGGTATCAGGTGGGCATAGAAGACCCGCGTTATTTTAGGGAGCAGTTTGTAAAGCTGTTTGGCATGACACCATCTCAGTATAAAAAGAAATACAGGAACTCGTTTAATAAAGAGCTCAATATTATTCAGGAATAATGCCGGCAAAAACTTTAGGCATATAACCTAAAATTTGGTCTGCTTAAAGTTTGCCCTGAACCGGCTGGGAGAAGATTTTTTAAACTTTATAAACTGTTTATTAAAATTAGCAGCAGTGTTAAACCCGCTTTCATAACACACCTCTGTAATAGGTTTATTAGTGCTTTGCAACAGTTTGCAGGCGTGGCCTATCCTAATTTCGTTAAGGAATTCAACATAACTTTTTTTGGTGCTTTTTTTAAAGTAAAAACAAAAAGCGGTAACGGTCATGTTTGCTATAGAGGCAATTTGGTTTAGCGTTATTTGTTCCTGAAAGTTAGATATGGTAAATTTAAATATGGTATCCATCCTGTCCTGGTATTTCTCGTTAAGTACGGGCATCTCGCTTGTAGAAAGTATGGTTTTGTTGTCTTCGTTTATAAGCAGGTCAAGGCAGTCTAAAAGTGTACTTATGCGCGAGACACCCGTGCAGTGCTCAAGTTTTTTAATAAGCTTTGTTAAGGCAATTTTAGATTTTCCTTCGGGCTTAATGCCCTTCATAGAAAGCCGGAATAGATCGCGGAGCAGTTTGTTTTCGGGCAAAGCCAAAAAATCAGCACCCCAAAAGCTATCGGTAAACTGTACTACTATGGCGCTTGTTATATTGTTGTTTTCTTTTTTAAACGTATGGGGCATGTTGCTGCCAATAAAAAAGTTATCCCCAACTTTAAATTCGCCCACATAGTTGCCAATAAAGCCTAACCCGCTGCCTTCGGTAATTAAGATCAATTCGTATTCTACATGCTGGTGCCACGGAACTTCAAAGCGTGGTGTTCTGTGCGTGTTCGCTACAAAAGAATTGCCTTCGGCTACGGGCAGCCTTTCTATTAATGGTTTCATGATAGTATATTAGCTTAAAAACTTTTAACTAAAGTGCAATTTATAGTAATATAGTTTATGTTTTCAATAAAAAAGTAAATCTTAGCTATATCGTTATCGATTAAATTTGGAATAAAAATAATCATATCCGTTTATTAAAGATACCTTCATTGAAAATAATAGAAGCAGGGCATTAAATAATTATATAAAATTATAAAATGCGCACTCCGTATAAACAAACACCATTTTAAACCTATTTAAATACTATGAAAAGCATAGAGATAATTACATTAAATAACGCTGTTAAAACGGCTGCTGTGGTAGCGTTGCTATTCAATTTTACAAGCTGTAAAGAGGCCGAAGAAAAAAAAGAAGAAAAAACTACCGCTGAAAAAGAGGTTAAAAAATATTTATCGGCACCGCTGGTTAAAGATATTTATACTGCCGACCCTTCTGCCCATGTATTTGAAGGTAAAATATACATTTACCCGTCGCACGATATTGATGCAGGGGTAACAGAAAATGATAACGGTGACCATTTTGCCATGAAAGACTACCATATACTGTCTATGGACAGCGTGGGCGGTAAAGTTACAGATCATGGTGTGGCGCTCGATGTTAAAGATATACCGTGGGGCGGCAGGCAGCTTTGGGCACCCGATGCGGCATTTAAAAACGGCACCTATTACCTTTACTTCCCCTTAAAGGATAAGGAAGATATTTTCAGGATAGGGGTGGCTACCAGCAAATCGCCGGCAGGGCCATTTAAAGCAGAAAAAGAACCTATAGCGGGCAGCTTTAGTATAGACCCTGCTATATTTACAGATGATAACGGCGAATCGTACATGTACTTTGGCGGTATATGGGGCGGCCAGTTACAGCGATGGACTAAAGGCAGCTATGACAAAAATGGTTCTAAAACAGATAGTGAAGACGATACTAAGCCAGCCCTGAGCTGTAAGGTGGCGAAAATGAGCAAAGACATGTTGCATTTTGACGGCCCGGTAAAAGATGTTACTATAGTAGATAAAGACGGTAAGGAGTTGCTTACCGGCGATCATGACAGGCGCTTTTTTGAAGGTTCTTGGATGCATAAATTTAATGGTAAGTATTATTTTACATACTCTACCGGCGACACCCATTTTTTGGCATATGCCACAAGCGACAATCCTTACGGCCCTTTTACCTACCAGGGAACATTTATGGACCCGGTACAGGGATGGACAACGCACCACTCTATTATAGAGTTTAAAAACAAATGGTACATATTTTACCATGATACAGAGCTGTCGGGAAAAACACACCTGCGCAATGTAAAAGTAACCGAGCTTAAGCATACTGCTAATGGTGGTATAGAGCTTATTAAACCTTAATTATATTTGCTATTTACTATATTTATCATGAAAAATGTACGGTTAATGGTGCTGGCGTTATGTGCTTTTGGGATTTCTGTTACTGCATATTCTCAGGAAAGAGCTGCTATGCAAAAAGTAAAGGCTGCTCCTTTAAAAGATGTATTTGGCGATAAGTTTTATATGGGTGTTGCCATTAACCGTAACCAGGCTAATGGTACCGATAAAAAAGCACAGGCAATACTAAGCAGCCAGTTTAATAGTATTAGCCCCGAGAACGACATGAAGTGGGAGAAAATTCATCCTGCAAAGAATACTTACGATTTTAAACACGCCGATGCGTATGTTGATTTTGGGATAAAGAATAAAATGTTTGTTATTGGGCATACCCTGATTTGGCATTCGCAAACACCTGATTGGGTTTTTGAGGACAGTAACGGGAAACCACTAAGCCGTGAGGCATTGCTTACAGTAATGAAAGACCATATTACAACGGTGGTTACCCGCTATAAAGGTAAAATCAGCGGATGGGATGTTGTTAATGAGGCTTTTAATGAAGATGGTACATTCCGGCAGTCTAAATGGTTTACCATTATAGGGGAAGATTTTATTGAAAAAGCTTTTGAATATGCCCATGCGGCTGACCCAAAAGCCGAGCTGTACTATAATGATTATAATGTATATAAAACCGCAAAAAGAGCCGGTATATTAAAATTGGTACAAAAGCTTAAAGCCGCAAACATTGCAATTACTGCGGTAGGGGAGCAGGGGCATTATAATTTAAGCAACCCTCCCGTGAGCGAAGTGGAAAGCGTTATTACCGATTTTGCAGCGTTAAACATTATAACAAATTTTACAGAGCTTGATATAAGTGTTTTGCCCGATAAGGATGCTAATTTAACCGCAGATGTTTCTACTAAAGAAACATACAATGCAAAGTATAACCCATATACTAAGAGCCTGCCCGATGCGGTTTTAAAAAGCCTGGCTAAACGTTATGCCGACCTTTTTAAAGTGTTTGTAAAACATTCTGATACCGTTTCGAGGATTACCTTTTGGGGGTTGACAGATGGAGACTCGTGGCTTAATGATTTTCCAATGCCGGGAAGAACAAATTATCCTTTGCTGTATGACAGGAAGTATAATGAAAAAACAGAAGTAATTAACTTTATTAAAAGCACTTTATAAGCCTGTAAGGCACTAACCTCACAGCATTAAATACCCCGGGCTAAACAGCAATGTTTACCCGGGGTATTTGTTTTAATGCGATACAAACTTTAACCCAACAATAGAGCCTATAAGCGTGGTAATAAAAAATAACCTCCAAAAATTAGCAGGATCTTTAAATACAAATATGCCCACTATAACAGTGCCTACAGCTCCAATGCCTGTCCACACCACGTAAGCAGTACCCATTGGCAGGGTTTCAGTAGCTTTTATCAGTAAGAACATGCTGGCGGCCAGGCAGCCAATAAAGCAGGTATACCATAAATACACTTCAGTACCCGTTGCTTCTTTTACTTTACCTAAAGAGAATGTAAAAAGCACTTCGAATAACCCGCCTAAAATTAAATAGATCCAACTCATAACTTAAATTTTTGTACTGCAAAGTTCATTAAAGAACGCGTACAAAAATTTTACAAATGATAAAAAATCAGGATTATTTAATGCCTGCCCTTATCCTGCTAAGGCTTACCTGGGTTATTCCCAGATAAGAGGCAATATGGCCCAGCTGTATCCTGTGAAGCAGCTCAGGACTGTAGTTTATAAGTTCCATATAACGCTCTGTGGCTGTTTTAAACTGTCTTGCTATAAGGCGTTCTTCTGTTTTTATGAGTTCCTGTTCGGCAAATTTCCTGCCCCAGTTTGCAATATGTATGTCTTCTGTAAATAATTGCTGTAATTTTTCGGTCTTTAGTTCATACAGGTCGCAATCTTCTAAAAGTTCTATATTCTCATAGCCTTTTTTGCCTTCTACATAACTTTTCATAGAGATAACGGTTTCTCCTTCCTTTCCAAACCAAAAAGTAATCTCACCACCATCTTTCTCTATATAGGCACGTACAATCCCCTTCTTTATAAAATAAACAGTAGGTTCTGTTTTTCCTGCCTCCAGTACAATATGCGATTTTGGCAGGGTACGCAGTATAATGTTCTCTAAAAGAGTGGCTTTAGATTTTTCCGGCAGCAGGAATATTTTATCTAAAATACGGGAGATATCCATGTAATGCTCATTATCAGATAAATTAAACATTACTCTACCGGAACCAGCCTGTATACTGCCGAAGCCGGTTTTTCTACCGCTACATAAATATAACCGTCCGGTCCAACCCTAACGTCGCGCACACGGCCTATGTTTTTAAGCAGTTTTTCCTGGCTTACAATTTTATTTCCGTCAAGGTAACACAGGTTTAAATATTTAAAACGCAGCGACCCCACTAAAACAGCCCCCTTCCACGGCTTGTATACAGTGCCTGTAACAAACGCCATACCCGATGGTGCTATAGAGGGAAGCCAGTACAGTTCCGGCTCCTGTATGCCCGGTGCAGTGGCTTTATCTGTAATGGTCTTGCCATCGTAGTTAATGCCATAGCTGGTAACCGGCCAGCCGTAGTTAATACCGGGGTTAATAATGTTTATCTCGTCTCCGCCACGCGGGCCATGTTCATTTTCCCACAGCATACCTGTTTCGGGATTTATAGCCATACCCTGGGGGTTGCGGTTGCCGTAAGTATATAGCGAGGTAGGTTTGCCCGCTTTATCTTTAAACGGGTTATCTGCCGGGATAGAGCCATCGTCTTTAATACGGTGTATTTTTCCCAGCTGGTTATCTTCAAGCGTTTGCGGATTTTGCTTTTCGTTGCCGCGTTCTCCTACAGATACGAACAGGTATCCCTTAGCATCAAATACCAGGCGGCTGCCATAATGGTGGCGGGTGGTGGCATACGGCAATGCTTCAAAAATTATGGTTTGGTTTGTTAGTTTGGTTCCCTCCAGTTTAGCGCGCATAACAGCGGTAGTGGCAAGAGTTTTACCGTCTATCTTTTTGGGTTTGGAATATGATATGTAAATAAAACTGTTCTTCTTAAAATCAGGGTGAAGTGCTATATCCAGTAAGCCACCCTGACCTTCGGCTAAAACTTCCGGAACTCCGGTAACAGCTGTTTTTTTCTTGTCTTTAACGTTGTATAACTGCCCGTTGCGGTTAGTTACCAGTAAAGCACCATCGGGTAAAAAGGCAATACCCCAGGGTACATCTATACCTGTAGCTACAGGATCAAGCTTAACGGTAAGTTTATCGCTTTTAAAGATATCGCCTGCAGGCGCATTATCAAAGTTATAAGCTTCTACATTTTTAATGCCTTTAAGTATATATTCAGAGAGTTCCTTTATTTCACCGTCTGTAAAAGTTTTGCCAAAGGCAGGCATGCCTTCATCGGCATAACCGCTTTTAATAGCCTTTATAAGGTCGGTCAGTTTGTTACCGTGTTTCCAGTCCCTGTCGGTAAAGGCATCCATTTTTTCGCCATGGCATCCGGCACAATAGTTAGCATAATTTTCGGCGGGAGTTGCAACAGTTGCCCTGTTAAAAGTTTTTGTTACCGGGGTATAATTGTCATGGCTTTTAAAACCAAAATGTACACCGGTGCCTATAGTAAGCAGGGAGGCAAGAAGCAGGAATTTTTTCATAGTAAGGGGATAGCTATTGCCAAATCTACCAAAAATTTATGATTTACAAAATTTTGAACTGATATTATTACAGATAGTTAACTTACAGTCAATGCTTGGCTAATTTTATTTATATTTGGCACCAATATTATAATTTACACCTACTATTTTGATAACTAAAATAATGAAATCACTTTTTATAGCCCTCTTCCTTGGGCTATCGCTTACGGTTAATGCGCAGGACGACGAATGTAAGTTTACTGTAACGAGTAAAGAAGACGGCCAGGAAATGAAATCTACCCGCGAATACCTTATGTATGAAAAGATCTTTGCAGGTAACTCGCAGTTTATATTCTTTTCGCTTAGTAACAGCCAGGGTGTGCCCGTGCTTAATTACCAGTTTTTAGCAAAAGGCAAAGATTTCCCTAAGGTTTACTGTATGGATAAAAACTCCAGGATATACCTGCAATTAGAAAACGGCAAAATTGTTACCCTTATTAGTGCCAGCGAAGACCAATGCTCCGGCCTGGTATACGACAGTAATGAGCAAAATAATATACGCATACTTACGGCTAACTTTTTATTTACGAAAGGATCGTTTGAAGACCTTGATACATCGCCCATTAGTTTTATAAGGGTAAAATATACTACCGAGACGGTAGACTATAACATGAAAAAAGAATTGCAGAGCGAAAGTATGGGCCAAAAATATTTTCCGGAGCTTTATTTTATAAAGACGCTAAAGTGTATTAAATAATTTTATTTGCAGTTAGCTGATTGTTAAATGCTTTGCGGTAAAAGCAAAAAAAAAATAAAAAAACCTTTAGAAATAGTTGCAAATAACTAAATAAAAATGCTACATTTGCAACCGCAAAAAAGGGTAACTTTTAATGCAAAAAGGAGGAGAGGTGCCGGAGTGGTAACGGAGCAGATTGCTAATCTGTCGACGTGCAAACGTCGCCAGGGTTCGAATCCCTGTCTCTCCGCTTCTTTTCGGGGTGTAGCGTAGCCCGGTCATCGCGCCTGGTTTGGGACCAGGAGGTCGCAGGTTCGAATCCTGCCACCCCGACGGATTTATAAAAGCAGTACAGAAATGTGCTGCTTTTTTTGTGCTTAAACTTTTTGTATGTATTCAGTTATATTTTATACAGCCTGACGAAACTCAAATATTATGTTGGGCATACAAACTATCTTCAGGGTTGGTTGAAGAGGCATAATGATGGCAAATCATTATCTACAAAATACGGTATCCCATGGAAAATAATATATTCTATAGTGGTCGAATCAAAATCGGAAGCCGCATTATTAGAGGTAAAGATCCAGAAATGAGGTGCAGAAAGGTATCTTTTAGATATCAATTTTAAATCCAGGATTACTAAGCGGACAGAGACATAAGTTTGGTTTATTATTTGACGAAACGTAGGTTTATATGAAGGTTGATAAATTGGGTGTTTCGTTGTTTAGCGTTAAAATTGATGCATCATTTAGTGATACTGCCTTGTCCGCTCATGCCGGCGCAAGGTGAAATTTATATGGATGGTGAAAATCGTGAAATTATTATTTCAGGAGGTGAACATATAGAGTTACAAATATGTGGAGGAGCGAGTATTAATATTAGTACACCCATGTGGTGGATAGAATAAACATAGTTGATGGATAATAAATTAGTATTATGTTGTGTATGTGTTGTGCTTTGTTTGGGAATTATTTATTTTGGCGTTAGAAAGATAATGAGATACTATAATGCTAAAGAAATTTGTACCTTAAAGATATCCGATACGAATGTGAAATTTGACATATTCAATAGAGGCGCGTATTCTATTAGTATAGTTGGAGGGGGAGCAATAAAATACTTCTCACCTATAATATCTACAGATTCAAATTTAGCTGTCGAAGTTAATGAAATCTTTTTTAAGCATAAATTTTATAAAAATGGTAAACTTGGAGTAACCCAATATTATTTTATGGCTGAAAATTCTGGATCATATAACTTTAAAGTAAATAATATTGATAATATCGCTGTAAAGCCTTCCATGCTTAAATCACTCTCTTACTTCGAGAAGAATGTAGACAGCAAAAATTTGTATATTGTCATTCGTGAATATGTATCGCCTGTAACCTATATAGTGGGCCTGCTTTTTTCGTTTATAGGGACTTTTACGTTTTTCCTGGTAATCACTTACCTTTTGTATTTACAAGGTGTTATACCCAGTCATTGATAAATAATTTTGGATATTGACACTTACGTATTCACGACCTTTATTTGAGATTTTATTCGCATTTATATGCGTATAAGAATACAAAGTTTCATTAGTATGTCATAAAACATTTCCAAAAATCCTTAAGTCTGCTTTAAAGTGATTCGGAAATTGTACAGGCAGGGCAACTGACAGCTTTAAAAAGCCGGGGGATTAAGATTTTTATGGATATAGATTAATAGCATTACGGTACAGCAATAACTACTTCTCTATCGTTGTAGTTGATTTTTCTTCAATAATAATGTGGTTAAAGGTGTATAACATAAATTTATGATTTTGTAATTACAAACATAAAATTAAACCAAAGTACTGCAAATTATTTATTTTACGACAACTAAATGGCACATGTATAGATACATATATTTTATTTTTAGGAAAACGCTAAACGATGCATTGGCTATTATAAGGTTATCCTGTAATAGAGTTAAGACAGAGTTATAAGGGGTATTAGCGGTTTTTATGCAGAAGATGTGTTTCGGCCGATTGATTCTAATTAATCTGCTTAGTTTTATTGTCTGTTCCTAATCCAATAATATCAAATATCATTATATAAATTTATCAATGAAAGATTTCACAAATACAATTTTTAATATGAAGCAGCGCGCTTACTACGTTCTTTTGCTGGGCATTTTAACAATAAGCCCTTTAGTGGCCCAGGTTAATAATACCCTAAATGTATCTTTTAAAAAACAGGCTGGCTATTTTCCAATAGCAAATGGTGCAGCCCCAACTAAAATATTTACAAGCCCTAATGATGGCCAGGTAGTAGGTGTAGCAGCAAAAGCGTTTCAAAGTGATATAGAAGCTGTAACAGGGACAGCACCGGAACTAAGAGCAGAAAATGAAATTAAAGGAGACTTTGTAATAGTTGCGGGAACAATTGGCCAATCAACCCTTATAGACAGGCTGATTGCCGATAAGAAACTAAATCCTGAAACTATAAAGGGTAAATGGGAAACATTTTTTATTACCGTTGTAAGGAATCCGGTAGCAGGTGTGTCGCAGGCATTGGTTATTTGCGGCAGCGATAACAGGGGCACGGCCTACGGAATATTCGAACTTTCGCGCTCTATTGGCGTTTCACCATGGGTTTGGTGGGCAGATGTGTTGCCTGAACAGCATAAAGAAATATATGTATCGGAAAACTTTGTTACTGCCGGTCCGCCGTCGGTTCAGTACCGTGGCATTTTTTTAAATGACGAAGACTGGGGCCTAAATCCCTGGAGCACTAAAACCTATGAGCCGGATGCTAAAACACTTTATCCTGTTGAAGGGCATTTTAAAGGAACTATTGGGCCTAAAACCTATTCTAAAATTTTCGAGTTATTGCTGCGCCTAAAGGCAAATACTATATGGCCTGCAATGCATGAAACAGTAATGCCTTTTTATTTTACAGAAGGCAACCGGGAGGCGGCAGAAAAATATGGTATATATATAGGTTCGTCTCACTGCGAGCCCCTTGCCCGCAACAGCGCTACCGAATGGGACCTGGTTGGGGAAGGCAGGTATAATTACATTACTAACAGTGATAATATTGTGTCTTACTGGACAGACCGCCTGAAGGAATTAAAATCTTCTAACAATATTTTTACAATGGGTATGCGGGGTAAGCACGATGGCACTATGGAAGGGGTGAAAACTACGGAAGAATATAAAGATGCGCTGACTAAAATACTGGCTGACCAGTCTGAATTATTAAAAAAATACATTAGTCCCAATGTATCGGAAATTCCGCAAATGATGATCCCTTACAAGGAGATACTTGATGTGTATGAATCAGGGTTAAAAGTACCCGATTATGTATCGCTTATGTGGTGTGATGACAATTATGGTTATATTACCCATTTTCCTGATGCTATAGAGCAAAAGCGCAGCGGTGGTAATGGTGTTTATTATCATTTATCGTATTGGGGCAGGCCGCATGATTACCTGTGGCTTGGCACCGTTAGCCCGGCATTAATCTACCAGCAAATGAAATTGGCTTACGAGAAAAACAGCCGAAAGATATGGATTGCAAATGTAGGCGACATTAAACCTATTGAATACCAAACAACCCTTTTTCTGGATATGGCCTGGGATATGCAGGCTGCCCAAAAAAATGATTATCTGCATAACCACATGCTTTCGTGGCTGGATAATTCGTTCAATAAACCTATTGCAAAAGAGTTAGTGCCGGTAATGGAGGAATACTATCGACTGGCTTACATTCGTAAACCGGAATACTTAGGTAATACCCGTACCGAAGAAAAAGATGCTAAATATAAAATAGTTAGCGACCTGCCGTGGAGCGAGGAAGAAATTAAAGAAAGGCTGGCTTCTTATAAATCGTTATCAGCCTCTGTAGAGAAAATAGCGGCGAAGTTACCTAAACATAAAAAAGATGCTTACTTCGAACTTGTTCAGTACCCTGTACAGGCAGCTGCACAAATGAATAATAAAATGTTATATGCACAGCTTGCACGCCATAATAAGGCAAAGTGGGAGCAGAGCGATGCCGGTTATGATAGCATTGTGTCGTTAACCAACCGCTACAATAACCTGAACAACGGAAAATGGAAAGGGATGATGGATTATAAGCCACGAAACCTGCCTGTTTTTGAACCTGTAAAAAAAGAGCAGTCTGCCGGTGAGCTGCCTGTTCATAAAAAATCATTGCACATTTTTAACGGAGCCGATTATAAAACCGGAGCTTCTAAGCATCAAATTATTGAAGGTTTAGGATATGCGGGCAAAGCAGTTGCCGTAAAAAAAAGCAGCACTATTGCTTTTGAATTTGAAAATACACATGCTGATTCTTTGTTAGTTGAAGTGTCCTTAGTGCCGGGACACCCTGTTGAAGGAAAGCAGCTAAGGTTTACTATTGCAATGGATGGGGTTGTAGTTGATAATGTATCGTACAAAACGCAGGGCCGAAGCGAAGAATGGAAAGAGAATGTATTAAGAAATCAGGCAATACGGGAATTTACATTTTCCGGGACAAAAAAAGGGAAGCACAAAATACTAATAACAGCTTTAGATGAAGGAGTTGTGATCGATCAGGTGAAAATTTATAAGAAGTAATCTGATAATACATTTACGAAAATCTAATTGTAAGTAATCAAAAGCTATTCAACCTGCAGATACAATGTATTTGCAGGTTTTTTTAGTGTCTTTTTGACTAAGATTGCCTTAAATGTTAAATCATAAAATTGCGGGTTTTAAATTGAAGCCTGCTAAATTTATGAAGGTTGAACTTCTTTAAAGTTGGGGAGGATTATTATTATCAGTTAAATGACTGCCTGAATTCCAAGGGAGATAAATTGGTTTTATTCCTGAACAGTTTACTAAAAGACTGCGAATGTTCAAATCCCAGGGTATAAGCAATTTCGCTGATTGATAAATTTGTGGTAGAAAGTTTTTCCTTAGCTTTTTCTATCAGTTTATCGTGTATATGCTGCTGGGTACTTTGGCCTGTTTGCATTTTTAGCATTGCACTTAAATAGTTAGGCGATACATGTAAAGCATTTGCAATAAACTGCACGGTAGGCAGCCCCTCTTTTTCAAGGTTATCGCTGTTAAAATAATCGGTAAGGATATCCTCTAAACGGCTAAGTATTTTATGATTAGTTATTTTACGGGTAATAAACTGGCGGTTGTAAAACCTTTCAGAGTATGCAAGCATTAATTCTATCTGGGCAGTAATTACATCCTGGCTAAAAGTGTCTATGTTAGAATGGTATTCCTGTGCAATATTCTGCATAATACCGGTTAGCATGGTCTCTTCTTTATCAGACAGGTGTAGTGCCTCATTTACCGAGTAATTAAAGTACTCGTAGTGCTTTATTTTTTTAGCAAGCGATGTGTTCCATAAAAAGTCGGGGTGAATGAGCAGCATCCACCCCGATACTTTATATACCCCGCCGGATTGTACAGAAAATACCTGTCCCGGTGAGATAAAAAACATAATACCTTCATCAAAATCATACTCCTGCTGGCCGTATCCGTATTTTAGGTCGGGGCTAAAATTTCGTTTAAGGGCTATAGAGTAATAATCGGCCACTAAATTTTGAGGTTCGCCCTCAACGGGATGTTTAACATCGTCAAAATTTACCACGCTTACCAGCGGGTGCTCAGGCTTGGGCAGTCCGCGTAACTGGTGAAAGTGGCTTATAGATCTTATCCTGAAAGGTTGTGTTGCGGCCATATACTAAGATACCTAATTTAGTTAAACAGTAAAATAATTAAACAGTAAAGTAATAATCGTTGTCCATATCTTCTATTAGGCCAATATTAGTTGGGTTCCAGCCCAGCTGTTCCCGAGTTAGACTGCTTGATGTAGGGTTATTAAAGGCCGCAAAGTGTGCAAACCAGTCAAAATGTACATCAGCTTCCTGTGGCGTTTTACTAACCACCGGCAGGTTTAAGCGCTTGCCAATAACATCTGCAATTTTTTTAAATTCAATAGCTTCTTCTGCAACGCCATGGTAACGGGTTCCGCCCCGGGCATTTTTTTCTAAAGCAAGCCTGAATAGTTTTGCAGCATCAAGGCGGTGTACGGCAGGCCAGATATTAGTTCCGTTGCCTTTATAAACAGAGACGCCTTTCTGGCGGGCAATGTTAATAAGTATGGGTACAAAGCCATGGTCTCCCATACCATGCACCGATGGCGGAAGGCGCACTACCGAAACACGCACACCATTTGCAGCCACTGCATCGGCAGCTTCTTCGGTTAATCTTGGGTTAGGGTTATCGGCTGCACGAACATCAGTTTCTAAAGCAAGCTGTCCCGAAGTAAGCAATGCCGTACCCGATGTTACAATTAATGGTTTATCAGTCCCTGCAAGTGCTTCGCCAAAGGCTTCAATAGCGCGCCTGTCGGTCTCACAACATTCTTTATAGCGGGTAAAGTCATGTATAAAACCGGTGTGTATAACGCCATCTGTAGCTGCAGCGCCGCGTTTAAGGCTGTCAATATCCTCAAGGTCGCCGCGATGTGCCTGCGCGCCTGCAGCGGTTAATAGTTGTACAGCTTCTTCGCTTCGTGCAAGGCCAAGCACCTCATGGCCTGCATTAATTAATTCCTGAACTACGGCCGAGCCTACAAAGCCCGTTGCCCCTGTAACAAATACTTTCATAATATCTTTTTTGTTTATACAAAGGTGCGCAGTATGGGTGTGGCATATGTAGCTTAATCTATTATTGTTGTAGCCATTTGTATTAGAATATAACACGCGTTACTTACCCGTAATTACTTTTCGGTGCTCTATACCCCAGGCAGCCAGATTGTTGATTATAGTTTTTAACGTCATGCCGTATTCTGTGAGCTGGTATTGTACCGTTACAGGCTGGGTGTCTAAAACAATACGCTTAACCAGTTTGTTCGTTTCCAAATCTTTTAATTCTTTGCTCAGCATCTTATTTGATATTCCGCTTACATCATTCAGGATGTCAGAAAATCTTCTTTTGTTGTAATAACATACCGATGAAATTATAGATATCTTCCATTTTCCGCTCAGCACATCCATAGAATCGTGCACGGCCATAATTTCTCTTTTATGATCGGGGTTGCATGCGTTTTCAGCCATAAGTTACTTCGTTACTCAAAGGTTACTGTTTCTTTTGGTTACAAAGTTACTTAAATAAACTTGCCTGCAGTAGCTTTGCATCTCTAAATAAATAATTTTAAAAATGGATTTTACAAATAAAAACGTAGTCATTACGGGAGCAAGTACAGGCATTGGGTTAGCTACTGCAAAAGCATTTATAAACGCAGGGGCAACCGTTTGGATTACCGGCAGGAATGCCGATAATTTGCATAAAGCAGCTGCAGAAATAAACAGCCCTAAATTAAAAACCGTAGTATCTGATACATCCAATCTGGCAGGTATTGCAGTTTTAGAAAAAGTAGTTTCGGAAAGCGGGAGCAAATTAGACGTTCTTTTCCTGAATGCCGGTATTGCTGTATTTACACCAATTGAAGCGGTTACCGAAGCAGATTTTGATGCGCAATTTAACACCAATGTAAAAGGTTCTTTTTTTACGCTGCAAAAATTGTTGCCGCATTTGGCAAACGGTTCTTCAATAGTGTTTACGTCATCTACAGTTGCAACCGCTTCAAATTCGGGAGCCAGTGTTTATTCGGCAACAAAAGGTGCGCTTAATAAAATTGCGAAAATTGCAGCAAATGAACTGGCGGAAAGGAATATAAGGGTAAATATTGTAAGCCCCGGCCCGGTTTTAACCCCGGGATTAGAGAATGCGGTTCCTGCTGAGGCAAAAGGGCACCTGGCTGCCGCTACATCTATGCAAAGGTTAGGCGATCCTGATGAAATTGCAAAAACGGTGTTGTTCCTCGCTTCAGATCATGCAAGTTTTATTACCGGTACAGAGATAGTAGCCGATGGCGGATACCTTAATTACGCAATGAAATAAGAACATCATTTGATGTAAAGCAATCACAAAAAGCGGCATTTGCCGCTTTTTATTTTTCATTTATTTCTTTACTGCACAACAATACAACCTTTTCATTATCTACAGTAGTGGTAAAAAATGCGTAAGTATCGCCACCGTCTTTAATTTTCCATTTCTTCTGGATATCCGTAACCTGGAGCGGAAAATTGCGAACGGTAACATTCATCTTTTTACCTTCAATATGCTGTTTCATTTCAGCCTTTTGATAAGGTAAAATTTGATTAATGGTAAACCTGCGCCCCGGAAAATCAATAAGGGTATCAGACGTATATAGCTGAGAGTGTTTATGAAGTTTATCAAGGCTATAATGGCTGCTTACGGCATCAAACGCACCCGATTTCATAATGGCGCTGTTAGGTTCGTACAGGTATTTTTTAGGTAATGCGTAGGTAGCTTCGGCATCATTGCTTAAGCCTGTTTCAAAAATGTCTGTGCCCTCTTTAGTAAGGTTTACAGCTACAATTTGTGGCGATAGGGTAAAGCCCCTTTCTAAAATCCACAGCAGTTCTTTAACCTCATTGTTAACGGCTACTATGTGTATGGCTTTTACAAAATGCAGTTCGTTAAGCCCTGCGGTAATATCCAGCAGGGGAGCGGTTTTTATAAGTATGTTTTTTGTGTATGTAAAATAGGTGCTCAGTAAATCAGGTACACTGGGCAGGCAGTCCTTCAGCATAAAAACTTTGCCTTTAGTATCGCTGCGGCGGGCAGGGTCGGCATAGAGCCAGTCCCATTGTTTATCTGTAATTTTAAGTACATCAAGGCTATCTCCTGGCATGCAGGTTATGTTATCTGCGCCAAGCATTTCAAAATTATGTTTGGCAATAGCCGAAAGTTCCAAATTAAGTTCGCAGTGGGTTACGTGGGCTATCTTTTTAGAAAAAAAATAATCGTCTATACCAAAGCCGCCGGTAAGGTCTATAAGGCTTTCGCCCGAAACCAACGCCGATTTATATTCTGCAGCCGTTTCCGATGAGGTTTGTTCTACCGATATTTTAGACGGGTAAACAATGTCCCGGGCTGCATACCATGTTGGTAACTTATCTTTCGCTTTTTGGCGCGCAGCGATCTGATTAAGTATCTCTGTCCACTCCACATCGGGAAAAGGGTTCTTTTTCAGTGCCAGTTGGGTAACGGACTGATGAGTGTTTTCGCGAATGTATGCCTGTATTTCAGGTAATAGCAAATTAGAAAGCAATGTTTATAAATCTTTAGTAAGGGCTTTAACTACAGGGTTTTTAGGGAAAAATTCTTTAGCAACTACCTTCACAACAGTATAAAATGGTATGGCTATTATCATACCCAATACGCCAAATACAAAGCCACTTATAAGGATCACTATAAAAATTTCCAACGGATGGGAGTTAACGCTGTTAGAGAAAATAAGAGGAGAACTCACGTTGTTATCTATAAACTGCGCCACACTGTAACCTATAACCACATATAATGTGGTAGACAGCATTTCGCCCTGTGTTTCCGGTCCTATGTTGCCCAGCAAAGTTAGTATAATTACTAAAACCGTAGCAATAACGGGGCCTATATAAGGTATAATATTTAGCAGCGCTGTTATAAAAGCAATTATAAAAGCATTTTTTACCCCAAATATAAGCAGCACGGCAAGGTAAATAACAAACAGTACCGTCATTTGTATAATAAGGCCTATAAAGTAGCGGCTTAGCAGGTAGTTTATTTTACTAAGCGATTTAAGTATTTTGTCTTCGTGGGCATCGGGTAATAGTTTACGTGCTCCGGCAAAAAATAACTTCCTGTCTTTAAGAAAAAAGAAGGTAATGAACATTACAGATGCAAGTCCCATACCAAAACCGCTTAATATACCCAGTAAGGAGTTTAAGAAAAGCGGGATAAAATTAAAATTAAGTTTAGAGGTAAGGTTGGCCTCCTTTATCATTTTTTGTGTGTCTATACCAAAGTAGTCATTAACCTGGTGTATAAGGTCCATAACATCGGTTTCAAGTTTGGCGGTATCCAGGAGGGAGAGGTTTTCGCTTTGGGTAACAATTAACGGAACGAACATCATTACAAATCCGGCCAGCAGGCTAAGAAGTAAAACCAGTGTGACAATAACGGCTACCACATGCGGAAATTTTAATTTCCTTTTCAGGAAAAAAACTACCGGGCTGGCTATCATACTCAGTATAAGCGCTACAAACAAATAAATAATTACAGTTTGTATTTGGTATAAAAACAGCAGTAGTACAAAAATAGCGGCAAGGGTAAGCACGGCGCGCACTATTCCGTTAGCAATAATTTTAGAGGTCATGGGTGGTTAGTTAGGTAATTGGTACACCGAAAGTATGAAAAAAATCACCATTGCAATTTGGTTTAGTATAAGATTAAGAAATGTCTTTAACACTGTCGCTAAAGAATTTTTAATATTAATGCTAAATATAGAAGCATAGAAGGTGTAATTGGCTGTTTTATTGCTTAAAATAATACAATATTACGTGTAATGTGCTATAACCTTATACGTTATAACTGCGTTAATTATCTTACAGTTACCTGCATTAATCCGTAAATTGTAGTCACCTAATAAATACACAATACAATGGGAAAGAAAGTTGCCGACCAAATAGTACAAATGCTTGCCGATAATAACGTTAAACGAATATATGCCGTTACCGGCGACAGCCTTAACGAGCTTAATGATGCCGTGCGCCGCGACGGCCGAATACAATGGGTACATGTACGCCATGAAG
>Ga0247814_10001035_pt1 | contig 17650 bp, 15 predicted proteins | sample UWRJL179409R1_FD_179947 | JGI IMG/M metagenome (GOLD analysis project Ga0247814, IMG submission 179947) | Plant litter microbial communities from Arlington Agricultural Research Station in Wisconsin, United States - UWRJ-L179-409R-1 | ecosystem: Environmental > Terrestrial > Plant litter >...
ATTAGTCACTCAAAACAAATAAGTAAGTAAGATAAATTAAAACACTAGGAAAAAATGCCTAAAATGAAAACCAAATCTAGCGCCAAGAAACGTTTTAAAGTTACTGGTTCTGGAAAGATTAAAAGAAAACACGCTTTTAAAAGTCACATCTTGACTAAAAAATCTAAGAAACGTAAATTAGCTTTGACTCACTCAGCGCTAGTTCACTCTACAGATATGAAAAGCATCAAACAACAATTAAGAATTATATAATTGTTAATCGTTAAAAGTTATTTGAGTGTCAAAACTTCTAACTCCTGACTTCTAACGTCTAACTCTTTATTCTTTAGGTTAAAACAATTTCAATAACCTTGGAGTATGGCCATAAGTTCTCTTGATTAAATTCGGGACGCCTGCTACAAAAAACAATAAAATTATGCCAAGATCGGTAAATTCAGTTGCTAAAAGAGCAAGAAGAAAAAAAATAATGAAGCAAGCCAAAGGTTTCTTTGGTAGACGTAAAAACGTTTGGACAGTTGCAAAGAATGCGGTAGAAAAAGCAATGTGCTATGCATACCGCGATAGAAAAGTGAACAAAAGAAATTTCCGTGCTTTATGGATTCAACGTATCAACGCTGGAGCTCGTTTAGAAGGAATGTCTTATTCACAATTCATGGGGAAAGTAAAAGCTAACGGAATCGAATTGAACAGAAAAGTTCTTGCTGATTTAGCTATGAACCACCCAGAAGCTTTCAAAGCTGTACTTAATAAAGTAAAATAAACGTTTTATCAACTCAATTTAGAATTACTTACTTATAAAAAACCTCATTCTTTCGAATGAGGTTTTTTGTTTTCTGATAAATTCAGAAAAACTCACATAATTAACTTTACCAAATTTTGAGTTATACAGAAAAATAGTATTTTAGTAAAATGATTTTTCGAAAAATAATTCTCAAAACAATAGCTCTATTATTGTTACTCCTATCCTTTTATTCTTGTCATAAAAAGGAAAACGTCGTTTTAAAAGACAGCACATACAATACCAAACAAGTTAATCAATACTACAAACTCGCCAACGATTATTATGATAATTCTAAATACGACAGCGCCTTTTATTACGCTAACAAAACAAAACTAATAATCAATCCTGAAAAGGAAATTGAAAAGTACACCATTACGATGTTTATTTTAATAACATCGCAGCAACTACAAGGAGACTATTCAGGAGCTGAAAGTTCTATTGTAGAAACGCTTTCATTTGTTGATAAATCAAACAGCGATAGATATAAGTGGAAATTCTATGGTATGTTAGCCAGTAATTATTCCTACTTACATAATTACGATGAAGCTATATACTATCATAAAAAAGCATTATCCTTCAATGTAAGCAAAATAAAAAAGCTATCAGATATCCTCAATATAGCTTATGCATACAGCAAGAAAGGAGATTATAAAAAAGCCTTAGAAATATATGAACCCATATTAAAAGGGCAAGAAATAAAAAAAAACAAATATTACTATTCAAATCTTTTAAACAACATAGGGTATTGTTATTTTAAAATTGGCAACCCAAATGCAATTACGTATTTAAATAAATCATTAGAAATGAATTCTAACATGGATTCCACAGCAGATGATGATTATAGCTTAACCAGCAATTATCTTTATTTATATAAATACTACATGGTTCACGACAAAGCAAAAGCTATAAAATATGCTAACTTATTTTATCAAAAAGGTAAGGAGTATAACAATCCTGATGATTGTCTATTAGCATTAAGCTTTTTAATAAAAAATAGTACTGGAAAAGAATTAAAAAAGTACTCTCTTAATTACATCCATCTTAGTGACAGTATTACTAAAGTAAAAGAAAAATCAAAGAATTATTTTGCTAAATTGAAATACGATTCTAAAAAAGAAAAAGAGGAAAACCTGAAATTAAAAGCTGAAAAAGAATTACAGCAAGAATTAGAAAAAAGTAAGAACATAGTAATTATTTTTACGATAGTAATGATCGTATTCGTTTCTGGGTTTGCTTATTATTATCTCATTGAAAAAAGTAAAAAAGAAAAACTTCAAACAGCCTATAATACAGAAATTCGAATTTCAAAAAAGCTACATGACGAATTAGCTAATGACATCTTTCAAACGATTAATTTTGCTGAAACGAACGATTTGTCTTCTGATAATAACACTGAAAAATTACTCGTTAACCTTGATCACATATATTCAACTACAAGAAATATTTCGAGAGAAAATAGCCTAATTGAAACTGGAAATCTTTTCGAGGAAAACTTGAAAGAAATGATTTACTCTTTTAAAAATCATACGGTAAATATTATGATTAATGGATTAAAAAACATGGATTGGTCAACAATAAATAACTTCAAAAAAGTTACCATTTATCGTGTTATTCAGGAGTTGCTAATAAACATGAAAAAACATAGTAAATCTAATTTAGTTATAGTTTCGTTCAAAAAGCAAGAAAATGATCTTTTATTAAATTATTTTGACAATGGAATCGGGATGAATCTTCAAGAAAATATTAAAAAAAATGGACTTCAAAACGCAGAAAGCCGCATTACCGCTATTAATGGAAGTTTTACTCTTGATAGCAAACCAAATCATGGCGTTAAAATAAATATGATTATTCCAATATAAAGTCAATATGTTTAAAAAAGTATTAATCGCCGAGGATTTAGATTCTATAAGTCGATCTATTGTACAAACCTTAGAAAACTTAACTGTAAGCAATATTCAACAGGTAAAATACTGTGATGATGCCATGCTCAGAATAAAAAAAGCTTTGGCAGAAAACGAGCCATTTGATTTATTGATAACTGACTTATCTTTTAAACAAGACCACAGAGATAACAACCTTGTTAATGGCGAAGAACTTATTACTGCTGTAAAAAAAATACAACCTAATATTAAAACAATTGTATTTTCTATTGAAGACAAATCGTTTAAAATAAACACACTATTCAATAACTTAGAAATTGATGCTTATGTGATAAAAGGAAGAAATAGCATCAATGAATTAGAAAAAGCAATCGACAGCGTTTACAATAACGAAACTAGAATATTATTACCTAATACAGTAGCTAATACATCTACCGAAAAATCAATAATTGAAATAGAAGCTTATGATATTTCGTTATTAGAATTATTATCCAAAGGATTAATTATAACCGAAATCGCAACCGAGTTTAAAAACTCAGGAATTGTTCCTAACGGAACTAGCAGCATCGAAAAACGCCTTAACAAACTTAAAACGTACTTTAAAGCGAATAATAATGTGCATCTCATTGCTATAGCAAAAGACATGGGATTAATCTAAGCTATACAGTTAAGTTTACAAGCTCATAATTCTCACAGAAAAGTTCTCATTTTACGGTTTTCCGTAAAAAAAACATCTTTATTAGTTATAGATTTGGATTCCAATCCAAATTTAAAGCCATCTCTAATAAAGACTAAAACGGCATAGTTAAAAGAAACTACCTATCGACTATGAGAACTAAAAAAAATAATCTATTCCAATTTATTATAATAGGATTATTAATAAGTTCAAGTTCTTGTACCAAAAACAATCAAAAGGATAGCTTTTCTGAAAAAGAGAAAATCGAAGAACCAAAAGTAAAAATACCAAACGTTAGCAAAACAAACGAATTCTATCATTATACCTCAGCAAATAACAAAAAATACGATCATCAATTTACAGGAATAGATGAAAATGGCGAAGAAGTAAATGGAGTTATTAATCTTGAGGATGAAATCGGAATTGGAATTGTAAAAGGAAAAAACAATAATGAAATTGAAATTGTTAGCGAAGACATCAATTACAAGGAAATAATTGCAACAGATATTAACGGCATCAAATACAAATTAAAAGTCGATTAATAATAAATACTAAGTTTTTTGCTTTTTCTTTTTGGCCGCAGGAAACAAAACATTATTTAAAATCAAACGATATCCTGGTGAATTAGGATGTAAATCTAATACAGTTGGCGCATCACCTACTTTGTGCTGGTAATCTTCTGGATCATGGCCGCCATAAAAACAAAACATTCCTTTTCCTTTTTGCCCATGAATGTATCTTGCTTCGCCATTTAGCTCACAAGTTCCTAAAGTTATAATATTCGACTTAACTAATTTGGCATCAAAAGCAGTAGTTTGTCCCATAAATCCTTTTACAAGTTGTGTATGATTTTGACAAAGCATAGAAGGAATTGGATCCCATTTAGCCGAAAATTCCATAAGCGTAAAATAATCTTTTTCCATAGGAACAATTCGTTTTTCAGTCATATCAATATCTGAAAACTCATATCTTTCCGGTCTACGTTCTAAAACAAAATCTTTAAATGCAAAAGAATTAGTATAATTCAATTTGGATTGATAATTAGCCTCACTAGGATCGCCATCAAACATGGGTTCACATATATCAACTCCATCAGCAGATAAGGCAATATCAAAACTATCGGTTGCTGAACACATGGCAAACATAAATCCGCCACCTACAACAAAATCTCTGATTTTCTTGGCTACCGCTCCTTTTTCTTCTGAAACTTTAGCATAACCTAATTTGGCAGCAAGATTTTCGGCTTCCTTTTTTTGTTCTATATACCAAGGTACATTTCGATATGAACTATAAAACTTACCGTATTGTCCTGTAAAATCTTCGTGATGCAAGTGTAACCAATCGTAAAGAACCAATTGATCGCTTAAAACTTCTTCATCATAAATTGCGGTAAAGGGAATTTCGGCATAGGTTAAGACCAAAGTAACGGCATCATCCCAAGGTTTTTTTCCTTTTGGAGTATAAACCGCTATTTTTGGAGCTTTTTCGAGAATTACATTTTCCATATTTTGGGATGGACTTGCAATTTCGTTTAAAATAGATTGTTCTTCAGAATCAGAAAGTATTTCGAAACTAACTCCTCTAATCTGACATTCTTTTCGAATTTCAGTTGCATCGGGTAATAAAAAGGAACCTCCACGATAATTAAGCAACCAGCTTGCTTTGTATTTTTTATCTAAACACCAATAGGTGATTCCGTAAGCTTTAAGATGATTTTGCTGCGAAGTTTCATCCATTGGCAACAAAATAAAAGAAGCCTTTACTGAAAAAGAGATTAAGATAATTATAAGTAAAGCTATTTTTCGGAAAACCATTAGAATGTTTTATTTCAAATATAAAGCTTTTATCTTAAAACGGCATATCATCATCGTCGTCATCATTCAAATTACTTCCAAAAGCTTCATGAGGAGAAGGTAAATTTTTAGTAATAAAAGCACTTTCATCCTGATTCATTGATGAAGGTAAATCTGCATCATAACCTCCGCTATAATCATCTAAGTTATCAAACTTACCTAAATGACCTATGAATTTTAAACGAACATTTTCAATTCCACCATTACGGTGTTTTGCAATCATAATTTCGGCTTGTCCTGCTGTAGGAGCTGCTTCATCATCATCCCATTCATCAATTTTGTAGTATTCAGGACGATATAAAAACGATACAATATCGGCATCCTGCTCAATCGCTCCCGATTCACGAAGGTCAGAAAGCAAAGGCCTTTTACTAGAACCACGGGTTTCAACAGCACGAGATAACTGAGAAAGTGCAATTACCGGAATATTTAATTCTTTCGCTAAAGCTTTTAAATTTCGGGAAATAGTAGAAATCTCTTGCTCACGATTTCCTCCACCTTTTCCATTTCCTCCGGCTGTCATTAACTGCAAATAATCAATAATGATAATCTTTATACCATGTTGTGAATGCAAACGTCTTGCTTTTGCTCTTAAATCAAATATCGAAAGCGAAGGCGTGTCATCAATAAACAGAGGTGCTTTTTCTAAATCTTTCACCTTAGTACTCAACATCGTCCATTCGTGTGGTTCTAATTTACCAGTACGTAATTTCTCTGATGACAAGCCAGTTTCAGACGAAATCAAACGAGTAATTAACTGTACTGATGCCATCTCTAGTGAAAATACAGCTACTCCGTGTCCGTAATTAATTGCCATATTTCTGGCCATTGACAATACAAAAGCTGTTTTTCCCATCGCCGGACGTGCTGCAATGATAATTAAATCACTTGGCTGCCACCCTGAAGTCAATTTATCTAAGTTAGTAAAACCAGTTTCAACACCACTTAAACCTTCTTTTTTACTGATTTCTTCAATTTTCTTTTTAGCTTGTAATACTAAACTTTGTGCTGTTTCCGAACTACGTTTGATATTTCCCTGAGTAACTTCGTAAAGTTTAGATTCTGCTTTGTCTAATAAATCAAAAACATCGGTAGTTTCATCATAAGAATCTTCGATAATTTCAGATGAAATTCGAATTAAACTACGCTGAATGAATTTTTGAAGAATAATCCTCGAGTGAAATTCAATATGCGCAGATGAGGATATTTTTTGCGTTAGCTGAATTAAATAAAAATCGCCTCCAGCTAAGTCTAATTTTGCATTTTTTTTCAACTGTGCTGAAACAGTCAATAAATCGATAGGTTGGGTTTCTGTAAACAATTGAACAATTGCTTCAAAGATATGTTTATGGGCTTCTTTATAAAATGCGTCAGGCTGTAGGATATCAATAACATCATCAACTCCTTTTTTATCAATCATCATCGCCCCAAGCACAGCCTCTTCTAAATCAAGAGCTTGCGGAGGAAGCTTTCCTTTTTCTAAGTTTATAATAGTCGTTTTATCCACCTTAACAGGCTTAACATTCTTGAAATTTTCCATACTACGAAAGTAACATATTTTTTAAAAAAAATGCAGTTTAGTTATTACAACAATATGTTTATAACTGTACTTTTTTTGTTTATAACCCAAAAAAAATCCGTCTCGTTCTAGGTTTTAGCACGAGACGGATTATATCTTAAAAAAGAATTATTATTCTTTAAATTCTCCCATTTTAGTGTATTTATCCATTCTTTGAGCAATTAAATCAGCTGTTGATAAAACTTTCAATTCGTTGTATCCTTTTAGGATATATTCTTCAACTGTTTTAAAAGTAGTCTCTCTGTCGTAATGTGCTCCACCCAGAGGTTCTGGAATAATATCATCTATTAATTCTTGCTTTTTCATATCTGCAGAAGTCAGCTTCAATGCATCAGCAGCTTTCTCTTTGTATTCCCAGCTTTTCCATAAAATAGAAGAACAAGATTCTGGAGAAATAACCGAATACCAAGTATTTTCAAGCATATAAACACGATCTCCTACTCCAATTCCTAATGCTCCTCCCGAAGCACCTTCACCTACAATAATAGTAATAATTGGCACTTTAAGCAAAACCATTTCATATATATTTCTGGCAATAGCTTCACCTTGTCCACGCTCTTCAGCTTCTAAACCAGGATAAGCTCCCGGAGTATCAATTAAAGTAATTACAGGAATTCCAAATTTCTCCGCCATTTTCATCAATCGCAAAGCTTTACGATATCCTTCAGGATTTGCCATCCCAAAGTTTCTATACTGACGTGTTTTAGTATTGTACCCTTTTTGCTGACCAATAATCATAAAAGACTGACCACCAATTTTTCCTAAACCACCTATCATGGCTTTGTCATCTTTAAATCCTCTGTCTCCGTGAAGTTCTAAAAATGTATCTCCACAAAGTCCTCTAACGTGATCTAAAGTATAAGGACGGCTTGGGTGTCTTGATAATTGCACACGCTGCCAAGCAGAAAGATTTTCATAAATATTCTTCTTAGTTTCAATCAGTTTTTCGTTGATTTTAGTACAAGTAGCTGTAACATCAACATCTGATTCTTCTCCAATAACCTGACATTTGTTTAACTGATCTTCAAGTTCTTTTATTGGAAGCTCAAAATCTAAATATTCCATAGGATTTGTGCGTTATTATTTTATTTGGAAGTGCAAATATAAAATTTTAAATCATTTACACCCGCTTATTTTTTATTTTAGTCTTAGTTAGCAAAGATACAATCTATAATACAATTCTTCTACAAAGTACCTCAAAAACCTCATCTCACTGAAAATCAAACCTCAAAAAATTTAATTTACACACTCTACCTTTGTCCTTTCGTTCTGTATTTTCTCTCTTTATACAAATATGAAGCTGTTGTAATATGAGCTAAAGCGTCTTTAGCCATTTCCTTATTTAATTTTGCAGGTATTAAAACCGTATCGTTTTTCATTTCAAACTGCAAAGGCTCTTTATTAGGTTGTAAAATCACAACCTGATTTTCTATTCTAAATGCATTATTATCATGAAACTGCATGATAGCTCTTCCAGGCACATTATCCGCTAGTTGCATCAAATTTCTTCCTGGCATTGGATTATTAATATCCATCCCTATAAAATTCAACAAAGTTGGTGCTATATCAATCTGGCTGCACAGTTTTTCATAACTCTTGTTTTTAGGAACATTAGGACCAATTAACAGTGCTGGAATATGAAACTTATTAATAGGAACTAAGTTTTTACCGTAAGTTCTCGTATTATGATCGGCAATTACTAAAAATATTGTATTCTTAAAATACTGTTCTTTTTTAGCCATTTCAAAAAACTTTCCAATAGAAAAATCGGCATATTTCATGGCATTATGTACGGTATTTTTCTTTTTATCATACAATTTAATTCTACCGTCAGGGAATTCAAAAGGTTCATGATTTGAAGTAGAAAACATCAATGAGAAAAATGGTTTATTACCCATCGCTTTAAAATAAGAATTTGCTTTAACCGCTAAATCTTCATCTGAATATCCCCAAGTTCCTTTAAAAGCAGCTTTACTACTATCATAATCTTTTTCATCTATAATTTTACTAAACCCATTTCCATTAAAAAAAGCAGCCATATTATCAAAATTAGCCATACCTCCATAGATAAAACTGGTTTCGTATCCTTTCTCTCGTAAATTTTCTGCCAATGTATAAAATCCTGTTTGTGAATTACTCAATTTTACCACACTCTCAGATGGCGAAGGAAGAAAACCTGTAACAACTGCCTCAATACCTCTTACACTTCTGGTTCCTGTACAATACAAATTAGTGAATAACATTCCCTCTTTAGTAAGTTTATCAAACTCTGGAGTCAATTGCAATCCACCTAAACTTCCTACATATTCTGCACCTAAACTTTCCTGCAAAAAAATCACCACATTATAAGGTCTAGCTAGAATTGTATCTGCTTTTTGCAAATGCATTAGAGGTAAATTGGCATCTGTAAAATTAGATTCTGAAACATTCATGTATTTTTTCACACGATTGATTGCTTCGTTTGGATCCATTTTACCATACATCTTAGCCGAATTTCCTTCGTTTTTAAGCGAATAAAGAGCAAATCCTACGGTGTATAATGAATTTAAGCCTAAATTATTCGTTAATTGATCTGTCGAAAAAATAGCATTACTCGCATTTATAGGTCTTTTTGAAACTAAACTAGAACGTACTCCAAAGAACAAAAGAAAAACAACTAAAGGAAACAAAATCAATTTGGTACGATAAGCTACAAATTTAGGAGCAAACCAATGTGCTGACTTTTTTATACCAAAATACAATGCAGTACCTAAAACTAAAAAAGAGAAAACCATTGAAGCCATGTAACTTTTAATTAAAGTTCCTACTACTTCTTTAGGATAAATTAAATAATCAATAAATAATTTATTAGGACGGGTATCATATTCGTTTATAAAGTCAAAACTCGCTAACTCCATAAAAAAAATTACAAACAAAAAAGTGAGAAAATAGAAACTGAAAAATCTTCTTATTTTTTGCAAATAATTATCGGGTAACACACACAATAATAAAGCAGGTAAAAACGAAATATAAGACAACAAAATGATGTCCATTCGTAAACCAATAGGGAAAATCAACCAATAATCTGGAGTTTGTGTAACGCGTTCTTTGAAAATTAAAAAAAGTACAAAACGACTGAGTGTAGTAATCAACAAACCAATAAAAAAGAAATTAATTACTGGTTTCAAAAAAATAATTTTCTTCATTTATACAAAATTATGGGAGGAACTGAATGTATTTATTGAGTAGTGCGAATACAAGTTTCTTTTAATCGTTATTGTCTTTTTTTCCCTTTTTACCTAACTGATGCTTCAAAATTCCGTTTAGAATAACTGTTAATAGAATAATTATGGCACCTACGTAAAACGAAGCACTCATTTTTTCTTTTTCTCCAATAATAAAATAGGCCAAAACAATTCCGTAAACAGGTTCCAGATTCGTCGTTAACATTACTGTATACGGACTTAATTGTTTCATGACGTTTACAGAAGCCGTAAAAGCATAAGCCGTACAAACAGAAGATAAAACCAATAACAAAACCCAGTTATTAAAAGAAACCGTAAAAAATTCGATGGTGAATTTATTTTGTACAATGAAATAACAACTAATAAAAAACACTCCAGCTAAAAACTCATAAAAAGTAATTACCGCCGAATCGTGTTTTTGAATTAATTTCCCATTAAACAAGGTGAATAAAACCCCCAGTACAATAGAAGCAAAAGCAAACAACATTCCTTTGAAATAAGAAACCTCAACCTGCATGATTATTGCTAATGCTACAATGATGATTAAACCAAAGAATACCTCGTACCAAAGTACTCTTCGACCATAAAATAACGGTTCTAATAAGGAAGCTAAAAATGCACCTAAAGAAAATACCGATAAAGTAATGGAAACATTAGAAATGTGAATGGCATGAAAAAAGAAAATCCAATGCAGTGCTATCAAGAAACCTACAAGAATTAGTTTGAGTAAAGCATCTCCAGCAATACGAAAAGATTTCTTAGAAAAGAATATATAAAATGCTAGAAAAAAAGCTGCAAAAAGCATTCGGTACCAAACAATTATATCAGCTGAAATAGTAATTAAAGCCCCTAAAATGGCGGTAAATCCCCAAATAAATACAATTAAATGAAGATTGAGATAACTTTTAAGTCTAGCGTTTGGCATTGCGTAACAGATATACAGCCAGAACTCCAAAAACAATATTTGAAAACCAAACTGCCACAAAAGGTGAAAAAGTAGATTTTTCGGCCAATACTCCGAAAATCTTATCAAAAAACACAAATCCAAAAGCTATGGCGATTCCTATGGTTAAATTCATTCCCATTCCTCCTCTTCGTTTCATTGAAGAAACTGCCACTGCAATAATAGTCAGGATAAACGCTGAAACCGGTACACTGAATTTTTTATATAAAACTACCATATAGGTATTAATATTAGAAGAACCACGCTTTTTCTCTTTGTCAATAAAATCAAACAACTCATTAAGTCTTAAGGTTTCGGCAATGTAAACAACAGGTGTTAAATCTTCGAGCTCAAACTTAAATTTGACATTTTTCTCAGGTAAAATTTCAATTTTATCACCTAGTTTACCAACGGTACGTTTAGTATAATCATATAATGTATAAGTGCTGTCTTTTTCGTTCCATTTAATTCTACTCGCAGTAATTTTAGAAACCATTTTTTCTTTTTTAAATCGTTCCAAAGAAAAATTGAAAGCCATTTTAGAAGCAGCATTAAAATTACTTACATACAAAAACTCATGATCATTCAGTTGTCTGTAAACATCAGTATTATCACCGTTCATTTGTTCCCTTCCACCCGATTTTAAATAGGTATATCGAAAATTATTAAACCCTTCACTGGCTTTAGGAACTACATAAAATCCCATTAATAAAACTCCTATCGAAACTATTGTAGCACCAATAATAAACGGTCGTAAAAAACGTGTAAAAGAAATTCCTGAGCTTAAAATAGCAATAATTTCGGTGTTATTAGCTAACTTGGATGTAAACCAAATGATAGATAAAAACAAAAATATTGGGAATAAGGCATTTGCAAAATAAATAGTAAAATGATAATAGTAGGTTGCAATTTCAATAAACGGAACCTTATTTTCGATCATTTTATTAATCTTCTCCGAAACATCAATTATAATCCCAATTGGGATAAACATCAACAACATAGCCCCAAAAGTGGCTAAATATCTTTTCAGGATATACTTATCTAATATTGTTAACATATTTTAAAGTTAGAAGTTAGAAGTTAGAAGTTGTGCGTTAAGAAACTTCCAGCTTCTAACTACCAACTTCCAGCTTTTTTTACAACCGTTGACTCATATTTTTAACCATCATTTCTTTCCAAGATCTAAAATCTCCTGCAATAATATGTTTTCTGGCTTCACGCACTAACCACATATAAAAACCAAGATTATGAATCGTAGCAATTTGCTTTCCTAAATATTCATTGGCAGCAAAAAGATGACGCAAATAAGCTTTTGAATATTCTGTATCTACAAATGTGATTCCCATTTCGTCAATTGGCGAAAAATCGTCTTCCCATTTTTTATTTTTAATATTGATCGTTCCGTTAGCCGTAAACAACATTCCGTTTCTGGCGTTACGGGTTGGCATTACACAATCAAACATATCAATTCCTAACGCTATATTTTCCAAAATATTAATAGGCGTTCCTACACCCATTAAATAACGTGGTTTGTCCTCTGGCAAAATTTCAGTAACCACCTCAGTCATCGCATACATTTCCTCAGCTGGTTCTCCAACCGAAAGACCTCCAATAGCATTTCCTACCTGATTCGAATTGGCAATATATTCCGCCGACTGACGTCTTAAATCTTTATACGTACTTCCCTGAACAATAGGGAAAAAAGCCTGATCGTAACCATATTTTACTGGCACTTTATCCAAATGATTGATACAACGATCCAACCAACGGTGTGTCATGTGCATCGAGCGTTGCGCATATCTATAATCACAAGGATAAGGCGTACATTCGTCAAAAGCCATAATAATATCAGCTCCAATAGTACGTTGAATTTCCATTACACTTTCTGGTGAAAAAAAGTGGTATGAACCATCAATATGCGATTTAAATTTTACTCCTTCTTCCTTAATTTTTCTGTTATTCGAAAGAGAATAAACCTGATAACCTCCAGAATCAGTCAAAATATTACGATCCCAATTCATAAATTTATGCAAACCACCTGCAGCTTCTAAAATTTTAGTTTGCGGACGCAAATACAAATGATAGGTATTTCCAAGAATAATATCAGGGTTAATATCATTTTTTAATTCTCTTTGATGCACACCTTTTACCGAGGCAACAGTGCCTACAGGCATAAAAATAGGCGTTTCAATTACACCGTGATCTGTGGTAATGCTCCCCGCTCTAGCTTTAGAAAGTGGGTCTTTTTGTAATAAATCAAACTTCATACTAAGGTTTTTCTTCCGATTGTTCGGCTGGCAAAGATAGTTTAATTTAGAAAATGTTAGTCTGTTTTTAACAGCAAAATCAGAACCTTAACTTTTAAAATTTTCAGCCACGAATTATACAAATAAACAAGAATTACGAACTGTTTTTTAACCATTAAGAAATTAAGTTGTATTAAGTCATAAAAATATTTTGTTTCGCTATTTAAACTTATATGAACTTATTTTTTTTAAACTTATGTGACTTATGTGGTTAAAAAACTAATTCACCTTAACTTCTTAATGGTTAAATTTTACTGTACTAATATTTGTAACTTTGTATTATTAATGATTTACTTCAAATACAATGAAACTCAACATTCAAGATACTTTCAACAAAGAATTACCAGTCGACCCCATTACAGAAAACTACATAAGACAGGTTGAAAATGCTTGTTTTTCATTTGTAACACCAAAACAAACAGCAAATCCTCAAATTCTCCATGTTTCTCCAGAAATGCTAGAAAACCTAGGATTATCAGAAACCGATGCTAAATCTGACGAATTTAAAAATGTTTTTAGTGGAAACGAAGTTTTGCCAGACACAAAACCGTATGCCATGTGTTATGGCGGACACCAATTCGGGAACTGGGCAGGACAACTCGGTGATGGTCGTGCGATTAATTTAGCCGAAATCGTTCACAACAATCAACGTTGGGCAATCCAACTTAAAGGCGCTGGAAAAACATCTTATTCCAGAACCGCCGATGGATTAGCCGTTTTGCGTTCTTCCATTCGGGAATATTTATGCAGTGAAGCCATGTTTCATCTTGGCGTACCTACCACTCGCGCCTTATCTTTGGCTCTATCAGGTGATGAAGTTTTAAGAGACGTCCTTTATAATGGTAATCCTGCTTACGAAAAAGGAGCTATCGTCAGCCGGATTGCTCCTAGCTTTTTGCGTTTTGGAAATTACCAAATCCTAGCCGTTCGCAATGACACACAAACACTGAAAATACTGGTGGATTACACCATCAAACATTTTTATCCTGAATTAGGTGCGCCTTCTAAAGAAAGTTATCTTCAGTTTTTCAAAAAAGTGGCCGAAAACAGTCTGGAAATGGTCATTCACTGGCAACGTGTGGGTTTTGTACACGGCGTGATGAATACCGATAATATGTCAATCCTGGGACTAACCATTGATTACGGACCTTACGGCTGGCTCGAAGGTTATGATTATGGCTGGACTCCTAATACAACCGATTCACAACACAAGCGTTACCGTTATGGAAACCAACCTAATATTGTACTTTGGAATTTATACCAACTCGCGAATGCTTTATTTCCTTTAATTGGAGAAACGGAAGGATTAGAAACTGTTCTAGCCGATTTTGGTACTGCTTTCGAAAGCAAATATTTGAACATGATGCGTTCTAAAATTGGCCTTTTCACTGAGAACGAAAACGATCAAACTTTAATTCAGGAATTAGAAAACAATTTACATCTAACAGAAACCGACATGACCATTTTCTTTAGAAACCTAAGTCGTTTCCAAAAAGACAATCCAGAACAAGGAATCTCGATTATTCAGGATGCTTTTTATAGTTCTATCGAACAATTGCCTGAAATAGCAGATGCCTGGAAAAAATGGTTTAACAGCTACAGTCAAAGGTTACAATTAGAAAAAGAATCAGATGCTGAACGCGCTGAAAAAATGAATACCATCAACCCAAAATATGTATTGCGCAATTACATGGCACAATTAGCCATCGATGCCTCCGACAAAGGAGACTACAACATGATTGATGAACTTTTCAACTTACTCAAAAATCCATATTCTGAACAAGAAGATCAAGAAAAATGGTTTTCGAAACGTCCAGATTGGGCAAGAAATAAAGTAGGTTGCTCTATGTTGTCTTGTAGTTCTTAGACTAGAAATCAAAAAACCTAAAAAGTACAGTTTCCGCTGTACTTTTTTATTTATAAGAAAAATGAAAAATCAATTTTTATTATACTAATTTGATATAACAAACCGTATTTCATAGCTTTGTGGTATTCTGATAGTATTACAAAAAAATATGAAACATACCTTATTAATTGTACCTGGATTAGGCGATTCGACAACAGGACATTGGCAAGACAATTGGTTACAACATTTCCCGAATACAAAAAAAGTAGTTCAAAACAACTGGAATCAACCGCAACTACAAGATTGGTTAAAAAATCTGGATGCAACTATAAATTCCATTGAAACACCTATTGTAATTGTGGCTCATAGTTTAGCCGTTTCTTTAGTGTCGCATTGGTCACAACAAAATGACACTAGCAAAATTGCTGGTGCTTTACTGGTTGCTCCTGCCGATGTAGAATCATCAGAACATACACCAGAGGAAACCTGGAACTTTGCTCCTATTCCTTTAAGTAATTTAAAATATCCATCAGTTGTAATCACAAGTAGTAACGATCCCTATATTTCAGTCGAAAGAGCCGAATTTTTATCAAAAAAATGGGGGAGTCATTTCTATAATGTGGGACAAAAAGGACACCTGAATTTTGCTTCTCAATTGGGACTTTGGGAAGAAGGACAAGAAATTCTTGAAACTTTAATACTATCCATTCAGGAAAATCAATAGCTCAAAAAATATTGAAAACTTTTAAATTGCCCTTATTGCTTTAGTAAGTAAATTCATTATGTTTGTATAACTTTATAAAAACTTTACTGTTAAAAGTTATACTTATGGAAATTATAGAAAATCTAGATCCTTTACTAAAAACCTTTTGGTACGTTGCTATTCCCACTACCTTGGTTTTTACAGTTCAGGCAATAATGACTTTTTTAGGAGTTGATGCCACTGACGGACTTGAAGCTGATTTTGACAGCAATCTTGATGGTGGCGACACTACTTTTCAATTGTTTTCGCTACGCAATCTAATCAACTTTTTATTAGGTTTTAGCTGGACAGGAATTTCATTCTACAATACTATTAGCAATCCTATTGTATTGATTGCTATTTCAGTAATAGTAGGATGTTTGTTTGTATTTTTATTTTTTATCATTATAAAGCAAGTTCAAAAATTAGAAGAAAATAATACTTTCAAACTTCAAAATACACTAAACAAATCTGCCGAAGTCTATTTGACTATTCCCGAAAAAAAACTAGGAAAAGGAAAAATCATGATTAGTATTAATGGTTCTTTTCACGAGTTAGAAGCAATGACAGAGCATCATGAAAAGATTATTTCAGGAAGCACTGTAAAAATCATAAAAATAGAAAACAACAATATCATAATCGTACAACCCATTTAAAACCATTCAATGACACCAGTAATAATTATTGTAGTAGCCGCAATTGTATTTTTTGTAAGTATCTCAGCCTTAATTTCAAGATACAAAAGATGTCCTTCAGACAAAATATTAGTAATCTACGGAAGAACAGGAGGAACTTCGGCAAAATGTGTCCACGGTGGTGGTTCTTTTATTTGGCCAGTAATTCAGGATTATGCTTTTCTAGACTTAAAACCATTATCGATTGAAGCAAATTTGACCAATGCTTTAAGTAGACAAAACATTCGTGTGGATGTTCCGTGTCGTTTTACTATTGCTATTTCGACCGAAACTGATAGTATGAACACTGCTGCAGAAAGATTATTAGGATTATCATCAGAACAAATTCAGGAATTAGCTAAAGATATTTTATTTGGACAATTGCGTTTGGTAATTGCAACAATGACTATTGAAGAAATCAATTCGGATCGTGATAAATTTTTAGATAATATTTCTAAAAATGTGGATAGCGAATTGAGAAAAATTGGTCTAAAATTAATTAACGTAAACGTAACCGACATTAAAGATGAATCTGGTTATATTGAAGCTTTAGGAAAAGAAGCTGCTGCAAAAGCTATCAACGAAGCCAAAATTAGTGTTGCTGAACAAGAAAAAATCGGAGAAACAGGAAAAGCTTTGGCCGACAGAGAAAAGGACACTCAAATTGCCGAAACTCATAGAGATAGAGATGTAAAAATTGCTATTACACAAAAAGACCGTGAAATTAGTATTGCTTCTGCAACAAAAGATGAAGCAATTGGAAAAGCAGAAGCGCAAAGAGATACCAGAGTAAAAACTTCTGAAGCGAATGCTATCGCAATTCAGGGAGAAAATGAGGCTAAAATTGCAATTGCTAATTCGGAAGCTTTGCGTAGAGAAAAAGAAGCTGAATCTTTGCGTATAGCTATTACTGCGGAAAAAGTACAACAAGCTAAAGCTTTGGAAGAATCGTATGTTGCTGAACAAAAAGCAGAGTTAGCTCGTTCAGAAAGAGAACGTTCGACACAAATTGCCAATATTGTAATTCCAGCCGAAATTGCTAAACAACGTGCCATTATTGAAGCACAAGCAGATGCCGAAAGAATTAGAGAAAATGCTAAAGGAGAAGCGGATGCTATTTTTGCAAAAATGGAAGCAGAAGCAAAC
>Ga0247814_10001036_pt1 | contig 17630 bp, 18 predicted proteins | sample UWRJL179409R1_FD_179947 | JGI IMG/M metagenome (GOLD analysis project Ga0247814, IMG submission 179947) | Plant litter microbial communities from Arlington Agricultural Research Station in Wisconsin, United States - UWRJ-L179-409R-1 | ecosystem: Environmental > Terrestrial > Plant litter >...
AAGAAGTGAAAAACTTCCTTTTCCCGGATACCAAACAATTCCTGTTGCTGGATAACGAAGTGATGAAAGAGTTTTCATTAGCCGGTACAGGTGCTCCGCGAACACCAAATTCCCACTTAAGCTTATTGAGCATGGCTGATGCATGGTACCATTTACGTATTAATCCTTATGATAACCTCATATGCCAGACTCCACCTTTTCGTTTAAGATTAGGTATCGTAGAATATCTTTTTAGTAATGAAGAATTATTGGAAGAATCGATCACTGCTGCGATATACGATAAACAAATCCGGGCAGATGATCTCGAGTTTCACTCTGCAGTACGCGAATGGTCTTCTATCATTGGCTATGGTGATATCAACGGATATAAAGAACATTTTAATCAAGCTAAATTGTTTTTTGAAGACAGATTAGAACAAGGCCGTATCCAAAGCGGAGAAATGATCAGCAGGCTTAACAGGCACTGCTGATCAGTTAGCCTTATTATACAGGAACTTTAAAAGCTCTTCTTGCTATCAGTTTCCATTCACCTTTCTTTTTCTGCCATACCAGCACAATACCCAGATGAACAGTACCAGGCTTGCCGCCGTCATTTGTGCTAGCATTGAGAATATGACGTACCACCGCAACATCACCTGTTATACTAATAGCCTGCTCTGAAAGATCAATTTGCACAAAATCAGATTTCTTGCTGGTAATAGCATCCACAAATGCCTCTTTGTTTTCAACTTTCCCACTGGAATGTCCATAAGTAAGATCCTGCGACAACACACTTTCCAGGTCTGATTTATTTCCGCTGATCATCGCCAGTCTTAACTTTTCTACTGATGCAGCAATAGCTACTTCATCTTTTGATTGGGCTTGTACCCCTAATCCTGCCGCAAAAATCAACAGCATCACAGTTAGTCTCTTCATAATTTATATTTGATTATTAAAGTTATATATAAATTATCATGCTATGTGTTAATAAATGAATTTAGCACCGGCAGAATAGCATATTTGTTTCGTTGCACCGTTATAGAATTTATCATGTTATACCTTTTTAATTGCTACAGAAAATGAACAGAATATTTAAAAAATGAACAAAATAGATTCAAAAAGAATCTTTTATTTTGTTACAAACGCTTGTCAAACCATATACATGTTTAATAACCCCACTCCTACTCCTTCAAACGAACAGGATAGACTGAACAGCCTCACAGAATTAGATATAGATTACCTGGATCTTCATGATAAATTTAAAGATCTGGCACGGTTAGCCGCAAAGATAGCAGGTACCGAAATTTCAATGATCAACCTGATTGATTCTTTCACCCAGTGGACGGTTTCAAATTATGGACTTACTTTGGAACAAATGCCAAAGGATGAAAGTGTATGCCAGTATACAATTACCAAAGACAGTTATTTCGAAATTCCGGACCTTTCTGCAGACGAACGCTTTAAAGATAAATTCTACGTAACAGGGCCTGCCCAGCTCAAATATTACCTGGGGATACCTCTAACAACTAAAGATGGCAATCACATTGGTGCGCTATGCGTGATAGATAGTACTTTAAAAGCTCTCTCCCCAGAGAAAATAGAATTACTGAAGTTAGTAGCCAGTGAAATTATGAGCCGCTTTTACTTCCTTAAAACTATAGACAGCTTAAAACATGAACTCACCGTTTCCCAGGAAATACAAAAAAAGATCTCACATGATATCAGAGGGCCAATTGCCGGGATAATTGGTTTAACAACGCTGATCCATGAACAAGGGGAAAGTAACAAGATGAATGAAGTACTGGAATGCATGCAGCTTATCCGGAAAAGTGGAGCGTCAATTCTTACTGTTACTGATGAAATCCTAAACGGTGACCGTCCGGTTAATCTTAAAGCAGATACTTTGAACCTGCGTCTTTTCAAAAACAAATTGGAACGCCTTTATTTAACACAAGCAGTAAACAAAAAAATAAAATTACTGATTAGCATTAATGAGAGAAACAGTCAGTTGCTGTTCTTAAAAAGTAAGCTGTTACAAATTACCGGTAACCTGATCACCAATGCACTTAAAGTTACACCCGAAAATGGTACTATAGAAGTAGATCTTGATCTTATTGTTGAAGCTACAAACAATCTGTTGAAAATTACTATCCAGACCCCTTCGATCCCAGAAGATAAAGAGAAAAATTATGAACAAAGGCAGTCAACCGTAAAAAAACTGGTAGAAAGTATCCACGGACAGTTTAACATCATTTGCCATACGGGAAAAGGCCCACTTACAGAAGTGATACTTAAACAGTATTATATGAGCTGATAGAGACTATAATCAATAGCTCTATACGTGACGTTCAATAATGCCCTGCAACTGGACCGCAGGTATAACGCCAGACTGCCTCCATTTGATTTCACCATTTTTAAACAGGATGAGCGTCGGAACCCCCTGGATCTGGTATTGGCTCGAAACTGCCGGATTCTTATCGACGTCTATTTTTAAAATCGTAGCACGCTCCCCTATTAACCCTTTTAACTGTTGAAGAATTGGAGCCATCATTTTACAGGGACCGCACCATTCGGCTGAAAAATCTACCAATACTGGCTTATCCGATTTAATAATTTCTGTGAAGTTAGACATAACTGTATCTTTTGATGGAATAACAGTCCAGCCAATATATTGTTTGAAGGTATAAAATAGAAACGGGGATACCACTTTCGCAATATCCCCGTCATCTAAATTAACGCTCTCACATATATAGACGCTGCAAAATCGTTTTTATTATAGCTGGTAACAAATATTATTACGCGTTCTCATTTTTTTGGTATTTAAACACCAGTCTCGCAACTGGAATCAACATAAGTCCGCAAAATGCAAAGACGATAAAAGCAATCCTTAACCCAAATGCATGGGCCATATAACCGATCAGTGGTGGCCCTAAAAATGTACCTGTAATATAATACGTGGCAATAATGGAAATAGCCATACCTGCGGAGTATTTTTTTGAATTGCCTGCCATTGAATAAGACATGGGAATAACCGAGGCTGTTCCAAAACCCGCCAATGAAAAACCAATCATTGCAGTCCAGAAATGAGGAAATATAATAGCCATTAATATACCTGCAATAATAAACGAAGCACTCATAATATAAGTAGCAAACATCCCTATACGGCCGATAATGATATCAGAAAGGAACCTGGATAATGCCATAAACAGCATAAAGATCAGATAACCGTAAGTAAATATTTTCACATTCAGAACCTGTTGAAAGTAAATACCGCTCCAGTCAAACATTCCCCCTTCGCAAATTGCAGAAAAGAATGCTACTATTCCCAGTGACAGGATATATGGATCAGGCTTTCCTATAATAATCTTATTTCCACTTTGTGAACGATCGCCGGTTAGCAGGAAGCCAAATGAATAAAAAGTAATCAGCAAAGTTACCGCTGCTACAATCAGGAAGTGCCCTTGCATAGATACGTTTAAACTCAGCAGGAGTGTAGAAAAAGCTACTCCTGCGATTCCGCCAGTACTCCAGAATCCATGAAAAGATCCGTTTATTTTTTTATCAAAAAGTTTTTGTACAGTAATTGCCTGGGTATTCATCGAAATATTAAAAATTCTCGATGTAAAAGCGAAAAACACCACTGCAATTACCAAAGCGAGTGTACTGTGGGTAAAGGCAATTAAAGCCATTGCAATCGAGTTTAAACCATAACCCACTGCCAAAGGTACGCGGCTATTGTATTTTGACACCAGCCATCCCGTGATAGGTAATCCAATTAGTGAGCCAATAGGCATAGCTAACAATATTGATCCCAGTTCTGCATCATTGAAGCCAAAAGCCAGTTTGATTGTTGGAATCCTTGATGCCCAGGTAGCAAAACTGAAACCAGACATAAAAAAGAAGGTACTTAAGAATACCCTGTGTTTGTTTTTAGAGATAATCGCATCCATTTGTGGCGCAAAGATAAGTTCCCTTTCGAGTAAAATACCAGCGGAACTTATCTTTTTACGTAAAGCAGCAACTCTTTCCAGGCCTCCAGCTTCTGTTCAAAGCTTTTTGAGGCATTTGCACGGCTGGGCGACGGAAGCGAATGATAACTTTTACCATCACTTTTCTTTACGTACTTTAAATAAAACTGCTCCGCTTTTTTACTGTCAAAAAATACATGAGTGATTGCAGGATATTGCTTATAGAATGCAGCAAAATCATTTACCACCTCATTTTTAATGTTGCTATCCAGGCTTCCTTCGCAGGTACATGACTCAAGAACATCCCATAATGCAATTTCATGATGTAACAAAAAGCTTTTTCTCGCTTCATACAGCGGCTCAACAGGTTCACCAAACAAGGTATAGATCAGTTTCCAAAAATGATTTCCTGCATGTCCGTAGTACTGCTGAAGACGCAGAGATCTTTCTCCCGGCATTGTACCGAGTAATAATACCCTGCAATTAGTATCAACAATTGGGGGAAAAGCTATTTTAAGGGGTGTAGTTTGCGACTGATCCATGGTATTAATTCTTTCTGATAAGTAATTCGCCCTATTAACCCCCATAAGATAAAAGATGTTCTTGTTTTTTTTAAAATCTGCAATCTCATAGGGGTAAAAGCACAATTGGGAGTCTTAGTATTGTTTAACAAATAAATGATATGAAAAAATTATTTTGGCTTTTTGCTGTGATACTATTTACTCAGAACTTTAGATCTACTGCACAAACTTCAAATCCTTTAAAAATAGGATTTGGTATTAGTAATGGAGTGCAGATACAGGATCCTGCCGGATATGCTCTGGGTGGGGATATCAACATTCAAAAAAATATTACCAATCGCGTAGCAGTTACTGCCAGTGCTGGCTTCAATCATTATTTTTTTTCGACCGGTGATACTTATGTGGGTACCGGGGAGCCATCAAAGACAATACCATGGAACTCCATTCCTCTTAAAGCGGGTATAAAGGCTTTTGTTGATAACCATATTTATGTCGCTGCTGAAGCAGGGACAGCACTTTTTCTTGAAGGCGGCAAACCATCATTTTTATGGTCACCTTCGGTAGGGGCAGTTTTCGGAAAGGGGCTGGACCTTAGTGTTAAATATGAAAATATCAAAGGCTTTAAAGAGTTACGCCAAGTTGCAGTCCGGGTGGCTTATGCGATAGACACCAAAAAAATTAAGTTTGCACCCAAATCAGCTCATCGCCAGGGATGGGAATTAAACGCCTCTGTAAATCCGGGTATTACATTAGATCAGGGACGTTTGGCTATAGGAGGCGAATTGCAGCTGGAACGCTATCTCGCTCCACAGGTTGCCTTAACGTTTAGTGCAGGTTTTACACATTTTAATGGTAGAGATATTTATTCCAACTATGAATACTTAGGTACACAATATACCAGTCATTACACCCTTGACCATAACCTTATCCTTATTAAAGCCGGGATTAAAGTTTTTGTTGCCCCCAGGGTATATGCTGCTGGTGCAGCGGGTATTGCAATAGATATCAATGGAAACTCCACTTCTGTATGGTCGGCCACTCTGGGATACCAGTTAACTAAAAAACTTGATATCGGTGTGAAATATGAAAATTTCAGCAGGTTTTTAAATACTGATCAGTTCTCGCTTCGTATCGGCTACAAGATATTTTAGTATTTCTTTTCTAGGCAGTAATATCCATATCTGTTCCTACGATGGATATTACTACCTTTGCAGATTGAATAACAGTAAAATACCCAATGATACAAATAGGACAATACAACGAACTTAGAATTATAAACAAGACAGAATCAGGCCTGATCCTGTCAGATGGTGATAAAGAAGCACTTTTGCCATACAACCACGTCCCTAAAGATGCGGAAATAGGCCAAAATATCAATGTTTTTGTTTACATGCATAAGGATGGAAAACTACACGCAACTACGCAAAAACCACTGGCTTGTGTTGGCGATTTTGCTTTTCTTACTGTTGTAGAGGATGGAGAAAATGGTGTATTTATGGATATTGGCATTGACAAAGACATCTATGTTCCTGAAAAAGAACAGAAACGTCCTATGTTTAAAGGTGATAAACATGTAGTCTATGTTTTTCTTGATGATAGTACTGACCGTATGGTAGCATCATCCCGTCTGACCAACTTTGTTGAAGAAGATGAAATTGATTTTGAAGAAGGTGATGAAGTAAGTTTGTTAATTGTAGACCGTAGTGATCTTGGTTACAATGCCATAATTGACAACAAATATATTGGTCTGTTATATACCAATGAACTATTTGATCAGCTTAATCCTGGTGAAGTAAGAAAAGGATGGATTAAAAAAGTTCGTGTTGGCGGTAAGATCGATTTGAGTTTACAGCCAATGGGATATGGACATATTCTCGATACTAAAGAAGTACTGATCAAATTACTGGAACAAAACCAGGGTTTAATTGCCTTGGGGGATAAGAGTACACCCGATGATATTTACGACTTGCTAAAAATCAGCAAAAAAGCATTCAAAAAGACTACAGGTGCATTGTATAAAGAAAGACTGATTACTATCGGTGATCACGAAATCAGGTTATTATCAGAATAATCTGATTTTGCAATAATAAAAAACCCGATTCCCTAATTATTAGCGAATCGGGTTTTTTTATTGTATATATTCTAATGATCAACCGATCAACAAGTTTCTGTCTAATATTGTTAAGCTGGTATATCGTACAGCATCCAGATGGTACATGAAAAGTGGCCAGTGCATCCTACCGGACCGCCAAGCATTTTAAATCCTAACTTTTCATAAGCCGAAACTGCATCTTTAAGTTCCGGCATTGATTCGAGGTATATTTTTTTGTAGCCCAGTTCTTCAGCCAGTGCGATACATTGCTTCATCAGCATTTTGCCCAAGCCTTTACCTCTGGCATGAGGGGCCAGATACATCTTAACTAATTCCACTGTATCTGTAGGCAATCCGTCCGAAGGATATATCCCAACGCCTCCAATTACCTCTGCATCGTCTAGTGCAATAAAATAGCTGCTTCCCTCCTGCTGAAATGACTCATATAAATGGTCTGTACTTTCATCAAAATAAGCAGTTCCCGGGATAGCAAGTCCAAACTCCTCTAAACTGTTCCTAAGGATTAATGCCATAGCAGCGTTATCATCAGGCTGGATCTTTCTTATGGTAAGATTCATCTAGTATGCTTTTATTTTCATGATTTCCTCGTAAACCCCGTTCCATAAACTAATACGCTGCTGCAGCGAGCTGATGGTAATCTCTTCCGCCGCTTTCCAGTACGCCTCATCGTCACCGCAAAGCTCAGCGGTCATATCCAGGGCGAGGTTACTATGATGATCGCCGTCAACTTCTATATGACGGTCCAGGTAATATTTTATCAGTGATAGCTGATCAGGAAACTTCCGGTTCAGGTCGCCCACAATAGAAATAAACATATTCGGGATCAGGTCTTCCCTGCCGAAAGTAAATGCTGCAGATTGCAAGTGCGATGCCCCTCCATTAATCACTTCAAAGGTAAAATTAACAAAGTCCTGCGCAGCTTGTGGTACCCCACCAGCAAGATATGCAGCATTGAGGTCACCTGTCTGCTTCAACTCATCTATAAAGGCATGTATCGCAGTAGTATCAGCACCGCATTGATCCATTGCTTCCAGGTACATCTCATAATGGCTTTTGCGTACACCTGCACCATCCACATCAGATTCTTCGCCAGTAACGATCTCATTAATCAGGTAACGTGTATTTGCGTTTCCAACAGGGAACCATGGGGTAGTTGTACATGTCAGGCCTATCTGGAGAGACTTTAACAGCGACATAAAATCCCATACTGCATAAATATGGTATTCCATAAATATTTTTAGATCATGCAGATCATTTATTACTGAATAAACTTTATGATTAATGATCTCTTGTCTTAACGGCTCTATTACTTTTTGTATCCTTTCGATGTGCTGGTTCATGGTTTGCTATTTCTGCCGCAAATGTATCAGTAATTGATTTTCTTTCAAGTGTGAAAATCATTTTTTGAACCAGTGCTGATAAATTTTACTTTACACAGAAGAAGACAGGCCTACATTCTAAAGGGCCTTTAGCAGGCATCACCCACTCTTAAAATTATTTTCCCAATGTGCGTACTGCTTTCCATTAGCTCCTGTGCCGCACCGGCCTCTGCCAAAGGAAACACCTGATGAATCACCGGTTTGATCTTTCCTGCTGTTACCAACGGCCACATCACCTGTTCGATCTCTGCCGCAAGTTCTGCTTTGAAATCATCAGAGCGATGTTTGAGCATGTTCCCGGTAATTTTAAGACGCTTGCTCATGACTTTAAAAATATCAATTGCCGACTTGTTCCCATTCATTGCATTGATAAAGGTGAGACGACCTTCGGTATTTAAAATCTCTATGTTTTTCAGCGTATTGTCCCCGCCTGTCATATCGAGTATCACGTCGATCCCCACCGGCTTTAGTAATGCTTCAAAGTCTTCTGTTTTATAATTTACGGCCAGGGTTGCTCCCAGCTCTTCGCAGAAACGGCACTTTTCATCTGTTCCAGCTGTTACATATGCTTTGCCCCCCATTGCTACCACCATTTGAATAGCAGTAACACCAATTCCGCTTGATCCTCCATGCACCAGGAAATTTTCGCCTGATTTAAACGCTGCTGTTTTAAATACATTAGACCATACGGTGAATATAGTTTCAGGCAGTCCTGCGGCTTCTTCAAATGAGAATCCTTCTGGCACAGGCAGGCAAAGTCGCTCGTCAACCGCACTGTACTCCGCATATCCCCCGCCAGTAACCAGGGTACATACTTTGTCACCTATCTTCCATCGTTTAACGCCCGCTCCAACTGATTCTACTATGCCGGAGATCTCCAGACCTGGAATCTCAGCCGCTGCACCGTCCCCATAGAAACTGCTGCTGCGCATTACTACATCACTTCGGTTTACACCCGCTGCCATAATTTTTATCAGCACCTCGTTATCTTTAGGCACCGGCTGTTCAACATTCTGTATTTTCAGGACCTCAGGTCCACCTTTTTCAGTAATTACTATAGCTTCCATAAACGGTAATTTTTAGATAAAATATTTCTTCGTACCCCCTGTAAAACAGCAAATATATCTGCGTATCCGGAAAGGTTCATAATGGTGGTCGCCAGGCCATGATGATTAATTTGCCTGTTTTTTATAAAGAGCCTGCGCCGGAAAGAATAAAAATTGATAGCAGGCATAGGCCGAAGTAACTGCGCTTCATCAAAAAATTAACAATTGAAAGTTTAGATTGTTCATCCGCAAAGCTAGTTTATAAGAAGATAAGCGGTAAGCCACACGATATAAAACAACTACCAGATGCCACATCCCACTTTCAATCAGTAGCTATTAAAATAAAAAATCCTGCAAACTCAGCGTAACTGAATCTGCAGGATGATAGATATGATCTAATATCAAATGATGTTACTCAATGATAATTGTAGAAATAGAGTGAGGTAAACTTGTAGTTTCTGCAGCTTTACCGCCCATCCATAAATAGTAGGGTAACTTTTCATCAGATTTGTTCATTACTACTACCGCCATTTTACCATCAGGATTAATGAAAGCAGTGGTCAGCAATTTATCACGGTTAGAAGAACTAACTATTCTTTTAGCTCCAGGATGGATAAACTTAGAGAATTGACCCATGTAATAATAAGAATTTGTATAAATCAGTTTTCCCGTTTTAGTATCTGCATGTACTGGTGCAAAGCAAAAATTACCAACATGGTTAGGTCCGCCTTTTTCATCAAGCAGCATATTCCAATCTGTCCAGGCTGCAGTACCGCTATTAAAATCGTTGATCATTGAATAACCATAACGCTCACCCAATGCCCAGCTGCCCACACTATCCAGGTCAAACTTTTCTACACAACCTTCAGTAAAAATCAGCTCTTTATCCGGGAACGCCTGCTTAACCAGTTTCAGGTTATCAAATAACATTCCACTACCCGTCCATGTTTCATACCAGTGATAACCAATACCCCAAACATATTTCGCTGCTTCAGGATCGTTTAGAATGGTAGATGCACGCTGATATACCTGGTCACGGTTATGGTCCCACGCAATCAGCTTTTTATCAGAAAGGCCTTCCTTTTGTAAGGTCGGACCCAAGAACTGCTTAATAAAATCACGTTCTTCTTCAGCTGTAAATACGCAAGATTCCCAGGTCTGTGTAGCCATTGGCTCATTTTGCACTGTTAAACCCCAGATCGGCATACCCATTTTCTCATACGTTTTGATAAACTTCGCGTAATAGTTAGCCCAGTTCTGTCTGAATTCCGGTTTTAACTTCCCACCTTTTAACATACTGTTATTGGTTTTCATCCATGCTGGCGGACTCCAAGGACTTACAAACATCGGTAGTTTACCACCTGCAGCTTGTATAGCCTGCTTAATAAGGGGTATCCTGTATTTTTCATCGTGTTTCACATTAAACGATTTCAATTCTGCATCATTATCTTTTACATAAGTATAACTGTCACTTGAAAAATCTGTGCTGTGGATGCTTGTTCTCGCCAGGGTAAAGCCTATACCCTTTTCTTTATCGTAGTAGGCTGATAAAAATTCCTGTTGTGTACCTTTCGAAAGCTTCGCAAAAGTTTCTGCTGTAGCATCCGTAATTGCACCACCTATACCTACCATAGTCTGGAAAGTTTTTGAAGGATCAAGAAAGATACATACCTGGGTTTCCACAGGCTGGTTCAAGTCAGTAAAATTGAGGTTTCCTGTTTTAGAAATGCGCAGGTCGGAACCTTGTGCAGTAGTATAAACTGTTGCTGTACGTTGTTGCGCCATCAGTCCTGTTCCAAACGGAAGGAAAAGTGCGAGTAGATAAATTTTGTTCATTTGCTGTTTAATTCTATTAGTGCCCCTGCGGATTTAGCACCCGCAGAAATCTGGTTAGATTTGTTAAAGGTAAAAAAATATTGATCTAAAACAGATCAAGCTGTCCGCCTACCGGGGGCTTGGCATTACCAAAAATCGTTTTACCTCCATAATTCCAGGAGTCATTCCGTTCCTTTTCAACAAGTTCATCAAAATTACCGTTGGCGGTAAATCCTTTTTCTGCCTCGTAAGAAAGTTCACTTAATTTGCGGATTGCCTGCAACTTGTCAGTCTCACCAATTTTTGCTTTGTCAATCGCATTTGATAAGACCCGCAGAGTTTCATCATATACATTTACCGGTACCGGAAATGGATGCCCGTCTTTGCCTCCATTTGCAAAAGAAAAACGTGCGGGATCTGTAAAACGGGAGGGCGTACCATAAATTACTTCACTTACCAGTGCCATCGACTGCAGGGTCCTTGGCCCCATCCCCTGCAGTAGCAGCAGTTCTTCAAAATCAGCAGGCTGCTTATCGTGGGTCAGCCACAGCATAGCACCAAGCCTTTTTAAATCTACATCTTTCGCCTTCACATCATGGTGTCTGGGCATAACCAGGTGCTGCACTTCTGCAATCATCCTGTTAGGATGTTCAGCAGTCATAGCTAATACAGACTGTCTTGCAGGCGATGCTTCTTTCGCTACCATATTTAGTATAGTACCTTGATTGCTGCCGCATATTGCAGTGTGTGGCGCATCTACAAAAGATTCCATTGCCGAAGAATGCCAGTGGTACCGGCGTGCGGTAGAACTTCCATCCTGCATCCCCTGCTGCACTACTGTCCACAATCCTTCAGTGCTTACCACAAAACTGTGCATATATAACTGGAAGCCATCCTGTACAGCAGTATTATCCACTTTGGCACTTAATTTACTGCAGCGTACCAGAGAATTTCCATCAAGCCCGTTGCGGTCACTATATAGTAACAATTCCTGTGGGGTATTACGCGAAGACTTACCTTTACCCCCACAGATATAGATACCCAGTTCTTTGGAGAGTGGGTTTATGGAACTTTTTAACGCACCCATTACCGAGGTTGTGATCCCCGATGAATGCCAGTCCATTCCCATAACTGCACCCAGGCTCTGAAACCAGAAAGGATCACTTAACCTGCGCAGTACTTCTGCAGTGCCATATTCTGCTATAATAGCCTCAGTAATAGCCAGTCCAAGCCGGGACATCCTTTCGGCAAGCCATTTAGGAATGTGCCCATAATGCAAAGGCATATCTGCTGTGCCCGATCTCTTCATTATTGATTAACCAAATTTAAACTGGTCTATTCTTACCCAGTGCATTCCCGCAGCTTCGGCAGCTTTTACACCAGGAATACCATCTTCAAATACCAGGCATTTTTTTGGATCTATACCCAGTAATTCTGCCGCTTTTAAAAATGGGTCTGCAAAAGGCTTCCCCTTTGGCGTTTCACCTGCACAAACCAGAACCTCTACATACTCACTCACGCCAATAGTATCAAGCGTACGCTGCACCGCTATACGGTCGCCCCCCGAAACTACAGCAATCCGCACCCTGCCGGCATTTGCTTTCAGGTGTTCTACAACATAAGGTATCGGCAATACTTTGCTGATATATTCATCCTGAAAGAGCTGGGCTTTCCTGGACCGGAACTCTTCGGGGTCCATCGTTGCATTATAACGAAGGTTTAACTCTTCTACTACGTTTGCTATTGGCCAGCCTGCAAGCTCATTTATAATTTCAGGGTCCATAGCCACATTGAATTGCTTTGCGATAGCAACATATGTTTCAGCGTGTGCGGGCATGTTATCTGCCAGCGTTCCGTCGCAATCGTATAAAAAGGCTTCGTAATCTCCTTCCGTTAATTTACTCAGTTTTAAAAAATCGGGATCTTCTATCATAAAAGTATGCTGAATATATAATTATTAATGTTCGTTTGGTATCTCAGGTTTTTTTTGAAAACTATAGATCAGGTAAAACAATGCAGGCAGGATAAACACACTGCCTATTAGCAGAGCATACCCTAATGATTCCATTGTTTTTTGCTGCCCCTGATGGGTAAGCAGCGATAGGTTTGCTCCTCCCTTTAGTAGTACAATATCAGGAAAATGGCTGTATGTAGCAGCAAAAAGGATCATTGTAACCTGGAAGCCTGCTAATAAACGCAGGATCACCGGTTTATTTTTATTAAGGAAGTAGAACATAAATCCCAGGGAAATACTCGCCAGGATAATAGCAATCACACCAGGAACATCACTCAGTATCCAGTATAAAAGCGGGATACCTTCAGCAAAAGCAGCAACAAATACCAATGCACCTGCGCCCATTACCACAAAAATCATATGTCTCGCCTTTCGTGTAAAATGCATCCTGTCTTTCTCATTATCGGTCTCACCAATTATAAAGGTAACAGCGAGATAGGCACAAATAGCTACAGTAAAGAGACCCGTTGTTACAGAAAACCAGTTCAGCCAGCTAAATATATAGGCAGAAAGAAAATCCGGTGCAGTCAGGTCAATTTGTCCGGAAACGGAACTGGCAGCAATTATACCCAAAAAGAAGGGTGTGATTACACTTGATAGTACAAAAATCCTGTTATATACTTTCTGCATATCGTCTTTTACCGCATCATAATTTCGGAACACAAAGGCTGTACCCCGTGCAATAATCCCTAATAGCATGCATACCAATGGTATATGCAGATAAATGGAAACTGTGGTATAAATTTTCGGGAAACCTACAAAAAGGATAACTATTACAATGATCAGCCACATGTGGTTAGCTTCCCAGATCGGACCTATGGCCTCGTACATTTTTTTCCTTGTCTCGGGCCTGTTAGCCTTTGAGGTAAATAATTCAATAATTCCTGCCCCGTAATCTGCTCCACCGAGCAAAATATACAATAAAATGGCAGTCCAGAGAAATACTATTACTACGTATACCATATCTATCTTTTATTGTCTGTAGATGAATCATAAAGTTTACCAACCATAGTGATCTGGCGGAATAGCAACAGACTCACGATGATTGCTAATGAGATATAAACTGCTGTGAACAGGTAAAAAGAATAGGCGATACCTGGCATAGGTGTAACTGCGTCTGCAGTACGCATAACGCCATAAATGATCCAGGGCTGCCTGCCCACCTCGGTAACCGTCCATCCTGCCTCCAAAGCAATATATCCCATCGGTGTAGCAAGAACAAACAGTTTAAGCAGCCACTTACTATCCAGCCAGCTCTTTTTCTTCAGCAAAGCGACAAAGTAGACTATTGCGATCCCCAGCATGGCCATTCCTAAACCTACCATAATTTGAAAGGCAAAATGGGTAACGATTACAGGTGGATGGTCTTTCTTGGGAAATTTGTCCAGTCCTTTTACCTCGGCATCAAAATCACCGGTTGCCATAAAACTCAGCGCTTTTGGAATTTCCAGAGCATATTTTACCGTCTGCGTAGCGGTATCGGGAATACCGCCGATAATTAGCGGTGCACCTTTCTCTGTATGAAACAGAGATTCCATAGCAGCTAGTTTGGCTGGCTGCCGTTTGGCAACATCCTTCGCAGAAAAATCCCCGCTAAGTGGTTGTAAACATGCAGCTACGCAAGCAAAAACTGCCGCAATGCGAAATGCCTTATGGTGAAAATTTATGTTTTTACCTTTTAAAATCATAAGCGCATGTACTCCTGCTACCGCAAAACCCGTAGAAACAAAGGCAGCAATACACATATGCAGCGCTTCCGAGAACCATGCAGCGTTAAACATTGCTTTCATAGGGTCAATATTGAGGTACTGACCATTGATATAATCAAATCCAGCCGGGCTGTTCATCCAGGCATTAGCGGCAACTACGAGTATACCTGATAGCAATCCGGTTATACCTACTACAACGCCGGTAAACCAATGGAACCAGGGATTAAAGCGGTTCCACCCATATAGGTAAAAACCCAGGGCAATAGCTTCAATAAAAAAGGCCGTGCCCTCTAAAGAGAAAGGCATGCCGAATATCGGACCAGCATGTTCCATAAATTTTGGCCATAGTAACCCCAATTCAAAAGACAGCACGGTGCCGGATACCGCACCAGTAGCAAAAAAGATAGCTACACCCTTGCTCCAGGCCTTGGTAACGTCGTAATAAACTGCCTTTTTTTTCTTTAACCACATGTAATGCGCAGTACACATAAAGAATGGCATAACCATGCCAATGCAAGAAAAAACGATGTGAAAGCCCAAAGAAAAGGCCATCTGGAGCCGGGCAGCGAAAAAATCATCCATAAAAGCAAAAGTAACGGTTATGGTCAAAGTATCGATGAAATGCCCCGTTATAATTGCCTTATAAATGTAATTTTAGACCGCTCAACCCTTAAATTGTCTGGGCTTCGCTTCTTTTAAACACAAGAGGTTTAATCTTATTTGCAGGGCGTACGATCATGCGCAGCGACTGATCTTTTGTAAAATAAGCAACCGTCCAGTTATATAATGTTTTAATCCTGTTCCTGTAATTAACCAATGATAAAAGGTGGATAAATAACCACATTGCCCAGGCAATAAATCCGCTGAAAAACAATTTAGGTTTTGGAAGATCAGCAACAGCTTTATTTCTTCCGATAATTGCCATCGAACCTTTATCGTGATAACTAAAGACCTTTAAAGCTTCATTTTTAGTGCTTTTGATTAAGTTTTTTCCCAAGTTATCTCCCTGTTGAATAGCTACTTGCGCTACCTGAGGGTGCCCTTGAGGAAAGTTGGCATCAGTAGTCTGGATACAGGTATCACCTATTGCATATACATCACTCATGCCTATAACCTGATTGAACTGATCCACAACCATACGTTTGCCACGGCCATATACTGCCTCAGGAATTCCTTTGAATATAATAGCTGTAACGCCCGCTGCCCATATTAGATTTTTAGATTCAATACTATCACCATTGGCAAAATGTACCGTATCATCTACAAAATCTTTAACCATTGCATTGAGCCTGATCTGAACGCCCATTTTGGTAAGGGTATCGTGAGTATATTGCTGAGATTTCTCGCTCATCGGTGCCAATACAGATTTTAGTCCGTCAACCAGGTAAATCTCCCCGTTTGCACCTTTCAGTTCGGGATAATCTTTCGCAATTATAGTCTTCTTCATCTCGGCGAACATACCGGAAATTTCTACTCCGGTTGGTCCACCACCAGCAACTACCACTGTAAGCAGCTTCCGTCGCTCATCCATATCAGTTTCCCTCGAAGCCTGTTCCAACCTTTCGAGCAATGTATTTCTCAATTGCAATGCATCAGAAACAGTTTTCATCGGTATCGCATCTCTCTCCACGCTCTCCATACCGAAGTAATTAGTCACGCAGCCTGTTGCAAAAACCAGATAATCGTAGCTGATCTCACCGGTAGACAGCATTAGCCGTTTACGGTCAGGAAAAACCTCTTCCAATTCACCAAGCCTGAACATAAAATTCTTTTTCCCCCTAAAGAGTTTACGGAACGGATAACTGATATTTGAGGTTTCAAGGTAACCGGTAGCTACCTGATAGATTAAAGGCGGAAAGAAGTTATAATTATTTTTATCTACAAGTGTGATTTCAAAATCGTCGTGATCGGCCAGTCTTTTTGCAAGGTTAACACCCGCAAAACCACCGCCTATAATAACTATCTTTTTTGGAGTAGGGTTCATGCTTATACAGCTATTGGATTAATAATACTGATGAAACCACAATAAATGTGCTAAGTTTTAAAAAATTAGCCATTCTTTTGCAATGTTTGCTGTCTGTCCCTGATAGACACAATGATGAATATCATTATTTTAATAATATAAAAACGCTACTATATGTCAACACGTCCTCATGATACCCAGCCCGCAGCCCCGTTAGTATTGCAAAAAGGTAAATACGTATTTATTGATGAATTGCAGGAAGTATATAAAGAAGGCGTTAGTGTACCCTTTTTCACCGCCAGGGCAATCCTGATTAGCGGATCCGATGAACAATTATATGGTGATATCCAGACGGTCAATGTTAGCGACCTGATCCTGAAACAATCTACCTATATCGATGAAACAGGGAAAAATATCGAAGCCCATAAATTGTACACCTGGCCGCGGAACCTGGGCAGTACCAGTCAGTGGAGTGCTGCCAAGCACGAGTTTCTCACCCAGCATATACTTAACTTCCCTCTCGAGATTATCGCTGCGCAAGATCCGAACGGCGTAACCTGGAGATATATTACCCCCGAAAACTTTAAAGATTTCCCTGCTGATACAGAAAGTTCTGTCAGTTTCAAGGAGTTTGCCTCACACAAAAATGAATACTTCTTCCTGCGCCGGCCGGTTAATGAGCCTAAATAATTAGTTGATCCTGATTATTCTGAGGTAGTTCAGCATAGCCTGGTTTACTGTACCATCCATATTCTCGTTCCATTCTTCAAAAGAAAGAATAAAGTCATGCCTTCCTTTAGTAAATACCATAGTGCTGGTATTGCTAAAGCCCCAGTCAGACCATTCGTCTTTCCCGCGCTGGGGAAAAATAAAGGTCCCTGCAATAGCCCCATCTATAGCAAATGAGCGTAGCGCACACTTATTGTCCATACCCGTTGGGCCATTACCATTTGCGTATCTAATATCTATCGCATATGTCCCCGTTTCTTCAATATTTAGCACCAATGAAATTTTGGCATTCTTAGTCTTGCTGATTTCTACAAAACCATTTCCTCTGTAGCCCTGGTATGTAAAATGAGATTTTGTGATGTTATCATCAAAAAATATGATCTGTTGTTGCTCT
>Ga0247814_10001037_pt1 | contig 17596 bp, 15 predicted proteins | sample UWRJL179409R1_FD_179947 | JGI IMG/M metagenome (GOLD analysis project Ga0247814, IMG submission 179947) | Plant litter microbial communities from Arlington Agricultural Research Station in Wisconsin, United States - UWRJ-L179-409R-1 | ecosystem: Environmental > Terrestrial > Plant litter >...
TTGCTTTTAGAGCAACCTTTTTTGTTTTATACCCATGAAGAAAATTCTGAACCACTTATTCGAAAACAAATCATTTAGCAGGGAAGAAGCTCAGCGTATTTTAACCGCTATTGCTTCCGGAGAGTTCAACACCGCTCAGATTGCTGCATTTATAACCGCCTTTGGCATGCGTAATATTACCGTGGCCGAGCTGCAGGGCTTTCGCGATGCGATGCTGCAGTTATGCGTAAAGGTAGATTTCTCTGATTTTGAGCTGGTAGATCTCTGCGGTACCGGTGGGGATGGGAAAGATACTTTTAATATCTCCACCTTAGCATCTTTCGTAGTTGCCGGGGCAGGATATAAGGTGGCCAAACATGGTAATTACGGCGTGTCTTCTGGCTGCGGTTCATCCAATGTGATGGAGTATCTTGGATACCAGTTTACCGGTGATCAGGATGTGCTGAAACGCAGTCTGGATAAAGCTGGAATCTGCTTTATCCATGCGCCTTTGTTTAATCCTGCCATGAAGATTGTGGCGCCTATTCGTAAGGATCTTGGCGTTAAAACATTTTTCAATATGCTTGGCCCTATGGTCAATCCGGCGCAGCCGAAAAACCAGATTGTAGGTGTATTTAGCCTGGAACTGGCCCGTTTATATGCCTATTTGTATCAGGAAACTGATAAAAATTATACGATTCTGCATGCGGTAGACGGCTTTGACGAAGTTTCCCTGACGTGTGACGTGAAAACGTTCAGTAAAAAAGGAGAGGCCTTGCTGAAGGTTTCTGATCTTGGCTTTCAGGAGATTGATGAACATGAGATTACAGGTGGAGATACAGTGGAGTCTTCTGCGAAGATATTTATGAATGTGCTGGAAGGTGCAGGGACTTATCCGCAAAATAATGTGGTCTTGTGTAATGCTGCTTTAGCTATTCAAACTATTGCCCCGGAGCAGTCATTTGCTGATTGTTATTATGAAGCAGAGACCTCACTTGTAGGAGGTAATGCATTACGAAGCTTTAAAAACCTGGTTGGATGAAAGCTAAATTGAAGATCTGTGGAATGAAAGATCCCCTGAATATCAGGGATGCAGCAGCACTGAAGCCAGATTACCTGGGCTTTATATTTTACCCGGCTTCAAAACGGTTCATTGCCGACCTTGATCCTGCGGTGGTACGAGATATTCCATCATCGATAAAAACTACGGGAGTATTTGTTAATGAGGAGCTGGCGGTGGTGAAAAAAGCAATAGCAGATTACCGGTTAAAAGCGGTGCAGCTGCACGGTCAGGAAAGTCCGGATTACTGCAGGGCACTTTTAGATGATGCAGAGGTAATTAAAGCTTTCGGTATCGATGCTGCTTTTAATTTTGCATCATTGAAGCCCTATGAAGATGCTGTAGATTATTTCCTGTTTGATACGCAGACGGCTGAACATGGTGGTTCAGGAAAAACTTTCAGCTGGCAACTGCTGGAGCAATATAAAATGGATAAGCCTTATTTTATAAGTGGCGGAATTGGCCCGGAAAGTGTAGCCTCTTTGAAACAGCTTGGTGATCATCGTTTATATGCGATAGATGTGAACAGCAGGTTTGAAACTGTACCGGGATTTAAAAATATAGAAGAACTGACAAAATTTAAAAATCATACTATGAGTTATTTTGTAAATGAAAAAGGTTATTACGGTGATTTTGGCGGAGCATATATTCCAGAGATGCTTTATCCTAATGTGGAAGAGCTGAGAGAAAATTATCTGAAGATCATTAATGACGCAGATTTTCAAAAAGAATTTCATGCCTTGCTGAAGGATTATGTGGGCAGGCCATCGCCACTATATCTCGCAAAACGCTTATCTGCTAAATACAATGCCAATATATTCCTGAAAAGGGAAGATTTAAATCATACAGGTGCCCATAAGATCAACAATACAATCGGTCAGATTTTACTCGCAGAGCGCTTGGGTAAAAAGAGGATCATTGCAGAAACTGGTGCTGGTCAGCATGGGGTAGCAACGGCGACAGTATGTGCACTGCGCGGTCTCGAATGTGTAATTTATATGGGTGAGATTGATATTCACAGGCAGGCACCAAATGTGGCCAGAATGAAAATGTTGGGTGCCACGGTGGTTTCGGCTGTATCGGGTAGTAAGACATTAAAAGATGCTACCAATGAGGCGATGCGTGACTGGATCAATAATCCGGTGGATACACATTATATTATTGGTTCTGTGGTCGGACCACATCCATATCCGGATATGGTTTCTATTTTTCAGTCGGTAATTTCTGAAGAAACCAAAAAACAGCTGCTGGAACAAACGGGTAATGATCAGCCCGACTATGTGCTGGCCTGTGTTGGCGGAGGAAGTAATGCGATGGGCATGTTTTATCATTTTATAGATGATGAAAAAGTAAAACTTGTTGCCGTGGAAGCGGCTGGAAAAGGAGTAAGTAGTGGTTTTTCGGCTGCAACAACTTACCTCGGTAAAGAAGGTGTACTACATGGGAGCAGAAGTATCCTGATGCAGACGGCAGACGGACAGGTGGTAGAGCCGCATTCGGTATCTGCTGGTTTGGATTATCCCGGTATTGGTCCACAGCATGCACATTTGTTCAAAACTACACGTGCTGAGTATGTTTCTATTACAGATGACGAATCTTTACAGGCAGGTTTATTATGCACGCAGCTGGAAGGAATAATTCCTGCAATAGAGAGTGCACATGCATTAGCACATTTAGAGAAAATGACTTTTAGAGGCGGAGAAAATGTAGTGGTTTGTCTTTCCGGCAGGGGAGATAAGGACATGGATACTTACATGAAGTATTTCGGACTTTAAAGACAGCATTTTTATTACAGAAAACATCCATTAAAATAGCAGATGAACAGGATTAATCAATTATTTCAAGAGAAACAAAACAATATACTTTCGATTTATTATACCGCAGGTTACCCGGGTTTAGGTGATACAGTTGCCATTGCTGAAGCATTGGAAAACGCAGGTGCCGATATGCTGGAAATAGGTTTTCCTTACTCGGATCCTGTGGCAGACGGACCGGTGATACAGGCCAGCAGTAAACAGTCGCTCGATCTTGGAATGGACTTAAACTTGCTTTTTGAGCAACTGAAGGAATTGCGTAAAAAGGTAACCATACCAGTTTTACTGATGGGATATGTGAACCCTGTATTGCAGTACGGTGTAGAGAGATTTTGCAAGGCCTGTGCTGAAGTTGGAATTGATGGCTGTATAGTGCCCGATCTGCCTATGGTAGAATATGAGGAATTTTATAAAGATATTTTTCTGGAAAATGGATTGAGCAATATATTTTTGGTAACGCCACAAACATCGGTGGACCGTATCCATAAAATTGATGGGTTGAGCAATGGATTTATCTACTTGCTGTCTTCCTCGGCAACTACAGGTCAGAATCTTCAGGTATCAGATCAGACAGAAACCTATTTTTCCAGAATTGCAGCGATGAAGTTAAACAACCCCACAATGATTGGATTTGGCATCAGCAGCAAAGAGACCTTCGATAAGGCCTGTCGTTATGCCAATGGCGGTATTATCGGTACTGCATTTGTTAAATCAATCGCAGAAGGAGATATTGTAGAAAATGTGAATGCTTTTATGAAGACTTTCAGGTCCTAATCTTTGTCGACCTCAAAAACATAAAACCTAGAATTCCAGAGATCACAGAAGCACATAAGATAGCAAACTTAGCTTCTGTGATTTGTGTTTCGTCGCCGAAAGACAGCATCGAGATGAAAATTGACATCGTAAAACCTATTCCCGCAAGCATTCCTAAGCCAATGATATGCTTCCAGCCCGCTTCCGAAGGCAATTCTCCGAACTTACATCTTACGGCAAGCCAAGAGAAAGCAGTCACTCCTATAGTTTTCCCGGCAAATAATCCTAATATAATTCCTGCACCTAAAGGAGATATTAACCCGGTGAGCATTTCCTTTTGAAAAGTGATATTCGTATTTGCCAGGGCAAATAGCGGCATGATGAGATAATTAACAGGAACATTCAGGAAGTGCTCCAGTTTCTCCAGGGGAGACAGCTGATCCGTATCATTAGTTGGAATGGTAAACGCTACCAGTACACCAGCAATGGTAGCATGTATGCCGGAGTGGTGAATCAGATACCAGAGCACTACTCCGGGTATCAGGTAGGCGATAATCGCTTTTACCTTGAAATAATTCAGTAGACATAATAGTAAAAATACTCCTGCAGCCATCAGCAGGTAATTGAAATGCACTTCACTGGTATAAAAAATAGCGATCACCAAGATAGCCCCAAGGTCATCCACTATAGCCAGTGCTGCAAGGAAAATCTTTAATGATGCAGGAATCCTTTTACCCAGCATGGCAATGATCGCCAGGGCAAAGGCAATATCCGTTGCCATTGGGATTCCCCAACCTGCCGCAGTTTCGCTTCCCCTGTTAAACAGAAAATAGATAACAGCAGGTACCAACATACCACCTAACGCAGCGATTACAGGCAATGCCGCTTGTTTTACAGATGACAATTCTCCCTCAATCAGCTCCCGCTTAATTTCAAGTCCCACCAGTAAAAAGAATATTGCCATTAAACCATCATTAATGAAGGCTGCTATTGGGAAATTGATAGCTGTACTGCCAATATTGAAATGTACGTTAGTTAAAAAAGAAGCAAAGTCCGCACTGTAACTTGTATTGGCGATAAAAAGCGAAATGGCTACACAGACTAATAAAATAATTCCACCTAGTTTACCTGCATTATAAAACTCTTTGAAAACGTTCAGGTTGATCAGTTTAGACATTATAAGTAGTTTTCCAAAATGCCTTTTCCTTCACGGATAATTTCAAAGTCGCCCGAAGTACAATCTACCACAGTTGATGCTTCATTGTCGCCATATCCACCATCCACAACCATATCCACCAGGTCCTGGTATTTTTCATAAATCAATTCCGGATCGGTAGAGTATTCAATCAGTTCATCATCATCTTTAATTGATGTAGAAAGGATTGGATTACCCAGCACCCTGACAATTTCTCTGGCAATATTGTTATCAGGTACCCTTATCCCTACAGTTTTTTTATTGGAGCTGAGTAATTTCGGAACGTTATTATTCGCGTTGAAAATAAAAGTAAAAGGGCCCGGTAAAGCTTTTTTCAGTAATCTGAATACTGTAGTGTCTATTGGCTTGATAAAATCAGAGATATGACTCAGATCCGAGCAGATAAAAGAAAAGTTAGCTTTCTCTGGTTTGATGCCTCTGATCTGACAAATTTTTTCAATGGCTTTCTGATTGGTAATGTCGCAACCCAATCCGTACACAGTATCAGTAGGATAAATGATTATTCCACCTTTTTTTAGTACGTCAACTACCTGCTGAATGATCTTTTCGTTAGGGTTTTCCGGGTATATTTTAATAAGCATAGGGTAAATTTACTAAAAAAATCAAACCCATAATTGATAATTGTCGTACTATTGATACGTATTTAGTAAATTAACAATATGAGAAAAGCATTTATTGCGATTGCCGCGTTTCTGGTCACGGCAATTCTGATGATCAGTCTGGCATGGCCACCATTTTTTTGGGCGTATATATTTGTAGGGCCTATCATAATTTTGGGTATTTATGACCTGTATCAGCCTAAACACAGCATCGTAAGAAACTATCCGGTAATAGGCAGGTTGCGTTACTTTGCTGAAGATTTAAGACCAAAAGTTTACCAGTATTTTGTGGAGAGCGATATTAATGGTACACCCTTCAGCAGATTAAACCGCTCTTTAATTTATCAGAGAGCTAAAAAAGATAATGATACTATTCCTTTTGGAACGCAGTTGGATGTTTATCAAAATGGATATGAATGGTTAAGCCACAGCATCGCCGCAATTAGTCACCATGACCTGGAAGAAGATCAGCGTGTACTCGTTGGCGGGCCTGATTGTGCAAAACCTTACTCTGCCAGTATTTTTAATATTTCTGCCATGAGTTTTGGCTCTTTGAGCCAGAATGCTATTCTTGCTTTAAACGGCGGTGCTTTTATGGGGAACTTTGCCCATAATACCGGCGAAGGTGGAATCAGTGATTATCATGCACAACCTAAGGGCGACCTGATCTGGCAGATTGGTACAGGTTATTTTGGCTGCCGTCATCATGATGGTACATTTAATTATGAAGCTTTCGGTGAGCGGGCTAAAGCTGAGCAGGTAAAGATGATCGAGATCAAGTTATCTCAGGGTGCCAAGCCTGGCCATGGTGGGATGTTGCCAGCTAAAAAAGTAACGCCCGAGGTTGCCCGGATCAGGTTGGTAAAAGAAGGCTATGATATCATTTCTCCCCCTGCCCATTCAGCCTTTTCAACCCCCTTAGAGTTAATTGCATTCGTAAAAAAGCTAAGAGAATTGTCGGGCGGCAAACCTGTGGGCTTTAAACTTTGTATTGGCCGTAAAAGTGAATTCTTCTCTATTTGTAAAGCCATGGTAGAAACCAATACCTATCCTGATTTTATTACTGTGGATGGGGGAGAGGGTGGAACCGGCGCGGCGCCACAAGAGTTTTCCAATGCCGTGGGTATGCCATTAAGAGAAGGTTTGGCCTTCGTATACGATGTGCTGACTGGCTTTGACCTGAAAAAACATATTAAAATCATTGCATCTGGTAAAATATCCTCAGGTTTTGATCTTGTTAAAAATATAGCTCTTGGAGCAGATTTGTGTAATTCTGCACGGGGGATGATGTTTGCTTTGGGTTGCATTCAGGCACTGGAGTGTAATAGCAATACCTGTCCTACCGGCGTGGCTACGCAAGATCAGAGTCTGATGAAAGGTTTGGTGGTGGATGATAAGAAGGTGCGTGTATTTAATTACCACAGGCTTACAGTGGCTAGTGCAGTTGAATTGCTGGGGGCTGCAGGTTTACGTAATACTTATCAGCTCACAAGGGCTTATATCAATAGAAGAACTGCGACGAATATGGTGCAGTCATACATGGAGACCTATCCTTATATTCCGGAAGGTAGTTTATTACAGACACCTTATCCTTTACGTTTTGAATTAGGTATGGCCTTAAGTACGGCCAGTAGTTTTGCGCCTACAGATTATAAGGTTACTTCAATAGACTATGCACATGCTAACTCGTTCTCAGATACGTTTACGCAGCATAACTAATCATTATAAGCTATAAACTGATAAAGCCTTGCTATACAAATAGCAAGGCTTTATCAGTTTATAGCTTTAAATTTATCCTTTAAAATTCTGCATTTTTTGGGAAACGGGGGAAAGCAATTACATCCCTGATATTGGTCATGCCCGTCACGAATAAAATGAGACGCTCAAAACCCAGTCCGAATCCTGCATGTGGTGCAGAGCCGAATTTCCTTGTATCTAAATACCACCAGAGCTCTTCCTCAGGGATATTCATTTCCTGCATACGCTGAGTAAGTTTGTCTAAACGTTCTTCTCTTTGTGCGCCGCCAATCATTTCACCGATTCCAGGGAACAATACGTCCATCGCAGCTACAGTTCTTCTGCCTTCCGCATCCGGTTCATTCTGGCGCATATAGAACGCTTTAATATCCGCAGGATAATCTGTAAGGATTACTGGTTTTTTAAAGTGTTTCTCTACCAGGTAACGTTCATGCTCAGATTGAAGATCTGCACCCCATTCATTGATCAGGTATTTAAACTGTTTTTTCTGATTTGGTTTTGAGGAACGCAGAATAGCGATGGCTTCTGTATACGTTAGTCGCTGGAAATCATTGTTCAGACAGAAGTTCAACTTATCAATTAATGAAAGTTCACTCCGCTCATTCTGGGGTTTTGTTTTTTCATCTTCCAGCAAACGGTTATTTAAAAACTCGATTTCTTCTTTACAGTTTTCAAGTGCGTAAGTGATGACATATTTCATCATGTCTTCTGCCAGCTGCATGTTGTCTTCCAGATCTGCAAAAGCAATTTCCGGTTCAACCATCCAGAATTCTGCAAGGTGACGAGTTGTATTTGAATTTTCAGCTCTGAAAGTAGGGCCAAAAGTGTAAATCTGTCCAAATGCCATTGCTGCAAGTTCGCCTTCCAGCTGACCGGAAACAGTCAGGTTAGTGGCGCGGCCAAAGAAATCTTCAGAGAAGTCAACCTTACCATCTTCAGTTCTCGGTGTTTTATCAAAGTCCAGCGTAGTTACTTTAAACATTTCACCCGCACCTTCAGCATCAGATGCTGTAATTACCGGAGTATGCATGTATACGAAACCTCTATCGTTATAAAATTGATGTATCGCAAAAGCTAAAGCATGTCTTACTTTAAAAACAGCATTAAACGTATTGGTGCGGAAACGCAGGTGCGCAATTTCTCTTAAAAATTCCAAGCTGTGCTTTTTGGGTTGCAAAGGGAATTTATCAGGATCACTGTCCCCAAGAATTTCTATCGTGCTGGCCTTAACGTCAACACGCTGACCTTTACCTAGAGATTCAACTATTGTACCGGTAACAGCTATAGCAGCACCCGTTGTAATTCTTTTTAATAGTTCTTCTGCTGTATTAGCGAAATCAACAACGATCTGGATATTTCCCATACAGGATCCATCATTGAGTGCAATAAACTGGTTGTTGCGGAAAGTTCTCACCCAACCCATTACAGTAACTTCTCTATTGAAATCGGTAGTCTCTATCAGACTTTTTATTTTTTCTCTTTTAATCATGATTTTCTTGTGGAGCGCCCAAAAATAAGAAATTTCATCAGTAAATATTTGTTTTTTTCAGTGCCTTTTTCTATTTACAGGAGAACGAATCCTTGGTGCCTCAATCATTTTCGGTGACTGTAAAAGCCGTGATGTTGCTTTTTTTTTTAGTGTTTTGTTTTATTTGCAATCTGATTTTTAATTTTGTGCAGTATTAATTTGTTTATTTGGGTTATTTTCAAATGTAATTTGATATTATTCAGCTTTATTTGATATTAATACTGTTTATTTATATGTTTTATTGTTATTTATCTATTTATTATTATATTTAAGTCGATTATTTATGATTTTAAGTGTGTTTTATGGATGTAAATAATGATTATTCCATTGAAATTCTTAAAAATTATCAAATAAATATTGTTTTCACCAAAAATATCCCTATGTTTGTATTGCTCGTTTAATTTATATTTGGTTTTAAAAATCCTCCGGTCAAAAGCTGGAGGATTTTTAATTTTACAAATCCCCGAAAAAATATAAGGCATAAAAAAATGCCGGTTGTTAACAACCGGCATTCTATAAGAAGGACAATAATCCTTTTTTATTCTATTAAGCTAAAACTTCAGTAACTAAAGCAGCAGCATCAGCCAGTGCTATAGCAGAGAAAACTTTAAGACCTGAGTTATCAATCAGTTCTTTTGCTTCAGCAGCATTTGTACCTTGTAAACGGCAGATAATAGGCACAGGGATATCACCTATTTCTTTATATGCATCGATTACACCTTGTGCAACGCGGTCACAACGAACAATACCACCAAAGATATTGATCAGGATAGCCTTTACATTCGGGTCTTTTAAGATGATGTTAAAACCAGCTTTAACAGTTTGTGCATTTGCAGTTCCACCCACATCAAGGAAGTTAGCCGGCTCACCACCTGCAATTTTAATGATATCCATTGTTGCCATTGCTAAACCAGCACCATTAACCATGCAACCAACGTTTCCGTCCAATTTAACATAATTCAGGTTAGATTCACTTGCTTCAACATCAGTTGGATCCTCTTCCAGTTTATCACGCATTGCTGCATAATCAGGATGACGGTATAGTGCATTTTCATCTAAATCAACCTTAGCATCTACAGCGATGATTTTGTCATCTGAAGTTTTCAATACAGGGTTAATTTCAAACATTGCAGAGTCAGTATTGTCATATGCTTTATAAAGTGCAGTAACAAATTTCACCATGTCTTTGAAAGCAGCACCGCTTAAACCTAAGTTAAAAGCTACCTTACGTGCCTGAAAAGCCTGAAGACCAACTTTAGGATCAACTTCTTCTTTGAAAATTAAGTGCGGAGTATGTTCAGCAACTTCTTCAATGTCCATACCACCTTCAGTAGAATACATAATGATATTTCTACCAGTTGAGCGGTTTAATAAAACGCTGACATAGAATTCTTTTGTTTCAGAAGCACCTGGGTAATATACATCTTGTGCAACAAGAATCTTGTTTACTTTTTTACCTTCCGGACCGGTTTGAGGGGTTACCAGTTGCATACCCAATATATCAGTAGCTCTTTGTTTAACCTCGTCAAGGTTCTTGGCAAGTTTCACACCACCGCCTTTACCTCTACCACCAGCATGGATTTGCGCTTTTATCACTACCCAGTCAGAGTTGTAGTCTGCTTTCATTTTTTTAGCAGCTTCTACAGCCTGCTCAACAGTTTCGGCAACGATGCCTTCTTGTACGGCAACACCAAAACTTTTAAGTATTTCTTTACCTTGATATTCGTGTATATTCATTTGCTGAAAAAATTTGATCCAAATCTACAATTTCAGATTGGTTTTAAAAACTTATTAATCTATTAATTCCGCTACAGAAGGGCTTATAATTTGGCTTAACATAAATTTAATCCCAAATTTTGTAAGTTTGCTTCATGCTAAAAGCCACCGGTATAAAAAAAGCTTATGGGAATCTGCCAATCTTGAAAGAGGTAGATTTTGAAGTCGCAAAAGGAGAGATTGTCAGTATTATTGGTGCTTCGGGAGCGGGTAAAAGTACCCTGTTGCACATATTAGGAACGCTGGACAAGCCCGATGCCGGTTCTGTTGAATTAAACGGGACAAAAGTAGACCGGCTTTCTGGCGAGTTACTGAGCATATTCAGGAACCAGAATATTGGTTTTGTGTTCCAGTTTCATCACTTATTGCCAGAATTCAGTGCAATAGAAAATATATGTATTCCGGCTTTTATTGCTAAAAAAAGCAAAAGAGAGGCAGAATCGCGCGCTTTGGAGTTGATGGACCTGCTAGGTTTAAAAGATCGTGCATCACATAAGCCCAATCAATTGTCGGGCGGTGAGCAACAGCGGATTGCTGTCGCCAGAGCCTTAATTAATAATCCTGCCATTATTCTTGCAGATGAGCCATCAGGCAATCTTGATTCAGAGAATGCAGAATCGCTGCATCAGTTTTTTATCACATTAAGGGATAATTTTAAACAAACATTTGTTATTGTTACCCACAATAAAGATTTGGCAGAGATTAGTGATAGGGTAGTTACAATGAAAGACGGTTTAATAGTTTAAAACAATGAATATACTGATTACAGGGGCAACCCGTCCTCAATCGTTTAAAACGTTGAAGGCTTTTGAAGAGGACCGCGTGGTCATGGCAGATTATGGAGATGTACCTTCATTTCCTTCCGCCAAATATTCCTTTATCAGTCTCGGTGAAAGAAATGATGATATATTGGCGCATAATTTATTAAATGCCTGCCTGGATAACGATATAGATCACCTAATGCCCCTTTATAATTTTGAGATTAAAGCAGTGGCAAAAGCGGCTGTTTTATTCAGTGAATTCAACATTGAGGTACTGCTGCCTGACATAACTATACTTTCAAAGTACAACAGAGTTTATAATCCTGTGACGGAGCATTATGTAGTTTATATCAAAGGTAAGGTAGTGTACTCTTCCGAACCATGGGCTCCTAAACAAAAAGATATACTAAGTGGTGCTTTTTACATCAGAGAGGAGAATGATGTGGTGATTACTAATTTAATTACCGTTTATTAATGAGCAGTAACGAATATATAAATGCTCATGATGCATTCATCTTTGAGCTGGATGATGTTATATATCCTGAAAAAGATTACCTGCTGCAGGTATATTATCTGTTTGCCCAGTTTATGGAGTATACTGAGCAGACAGATGGATCACAAATGATCCGTTTTATGCAGGATACCTACGCAACAGAAGGCGAAGCCGGGTTATTTGCTAAAACGGCCGTTCACTTTAACCTGCCTGAAAAGTACCAGTCCAATTATGATCTGCTGCATCAGAATGCAAGGTTACCCCTCAAATTATTGCTGTTTGCTCCGGCACTTGCTTTTATGCAGGAAGTGATTGCAGCAGGAAAACGACTTTTCCTGTTAACGGATGGAGATCCTGATATGCAGCTGAACAAAATTAAACAGCTGGAATGGAATGGTATAGAAAAACATATGGCCGTGTATTTTACAGAAGAAATAGCTAAAGGTTCAACCCCGCAGGCCGTAGAGGTGATTGTGAACTTCAATAGTCTTAATCCGGATAAAGTCATATTTATAGGTAAACACGGTCAGGATGCGGCAAAAGCATTTAGCAAGGGTATTAATTTTTTGCCGATTGATAAACTATTATTACTTTAATTGCGTAATTACCAATACCATAGACATCACACCACATGAAATCAACTGTTAAAAATATCGGCAAGCTTGCTGCGGCACTGTGCCTGCTTGGCATTTTCTTAAGCTCTTGTAAAAAGAGTAAGGCTGAAATTACGCCTGATGAATCTGCTTCCAGAGCTGCCGTAACCCCTGAAGGTACGCGTGCACAGCTTACTCAGGATTCTATTTTTCTATATGCCAAGGAAGTCTATCTTTGGAATACATCATTACCAGAATACGCCGCTTTCAATCCCAGAAAATACGCTGTGACGCCCACTGGTTTTGATCAGGAGCTCTTCGACCTGACACAATACAGCCCTAAAAACTCAGCTACAGGTAATCCGTATGAATTTCCATTAAATGGAAGTACTATAGATGCAAAGTATTCCTATATAGATGATATTTCTACGCATAACGTACTTGCTGCAGCAAATAATGAAAAAAGTAGTGTAGACCTTGAAGGTATTGGTGATGATCTTGGATTAAAGATCGGTGCTTATGGACCAGCTAATACAGAGGCATATACAATTCTTGTTCAGGCAGTTTTTCAAGGCTCACCAGCTGGGCTGAAAAATTTAACCAGAGGATGTAGTATATCTACTATCAATGGGCAAACTTACGGGGCTAATTTTACTAATGAAATTAATGCTGTAAATAATGCGCTGAACTCTTCTTCGGTAACACTCACAGGATTATTAAAAGATGGCGTAACTCCATTTAATGTTACGCTGACAAAAACAACCTACAGAAGCAGTCCAATTTATAATAGTCAGGTTTTAGATGTTAGTGGTGTGAAGGTTGGATACCTGGCCTATGCACGTTTCTCTAGTATGGACAATTCGAAAGCAGGATTTGACGCTGCTTTTGCTGCATTTGCTGCTCAGGGGGTTACTAAATTAGTAATTGACCTGCGTTATAATGGGGGAGGGTATGTGAGCACAGCCGAATATCTCATCAACCAGATTTTATCTTCTTCTCAAAATGGTAAAGTGATGTTCAAAGAGCGTTACAACACATTAATGCAAACTGGTACGGCTACTATCATGAAAAATCAGCCACTCTTTAACAGTGATGGTACTTTCCAAAAATCTACCACAGGCCGTGTGCTCAATTACAGTGATCTGGCAAAGGACTACTTTAGTGAGGCTAAACAAACCACGAATATCAGTAAGGCTGGCCCATTGAATGGTGTAACAGATGTTGCTTTTATTGTGACCAGAAATACAGCTTCGGCGAGTGAATTGGTGATCAATAGTTTAAAACCTTATGTTAACGTTAAAATTGCCGGAACAAAATCTTATGGTAAACCAGTCGGCTTTTTCCCTATAACCATAGATTACAAGATAGATGCTTCATCTAAGAAAGAAACGGGATACGATATATATTACTCCATGTTTCAGACGACAAATGCAACGGGAGCGGGCGATTACTTTGATGGTTTTACACCTGACCTGAGTGTTACTGGTGATGATGCAACGCATGATTTTGGAGATTTAAAAGAGAATAACCTTGCAAAAGCTTTATCATTGATTGTGCCTGCCGCACCGACTGCAACCGCTAGTACGATGTCCATTCAAGGCAAAAGAGTAAGTGCAACTTCAGTATCAGTTAAAAGCACTGTTGGAGGAAAAGAATTTAATGGGATGATTACGGACAAACCAAGATTAAAACAATAGAGATAAATAAAAGCAAAAGGGGCTGTTTTCATTTGTAAAACAGCCCCTTTTGCTTTATTTATTTTTTCATCTGGATTCTGTCTCGTGGCATAGCAAGTTCGAAGGTGAGGTTCTTATCTATGTTATCAGTAATTTGCAGGATAGCATTTGCAGAATTGATAAAGAAGGTCTGATTGATGTTCTCAAATTTATCAGACTCCTTATGATAGTCTTTATGGTCTTCTACACCAAAATAAATGAAAGGGATATTCTTTGAATTAAAGGCTGACTGATCGCTTTGGTCTGTCCAGTCATCTATCCCAAGTTTAGGATTGTCATGGCCAAAAATAATGTTTAAGTCGGTATTTGTAGTGGTAATATATTTTTTCAGCTGCGGATTTCTATAAGTACCAGTTGCATATAATTCTCCTTTATCATTATGACTGATCATATCCAGATTGATATTAAGTTTAATCCTTTTGATATCAATTGGTAAATGATCTACGAAATAAGCAGATCCTTTTCTTCCAAATTCTTCTGCATCAAATGCAGCAAAAATAAGTGTATAATCAGGTTTGTTTTTGGCGAAATGCGCAGCGATTTTAAGGATTCCTGCTACACCTGAAGCATTATCATCTGCCCCATTAAAGATCTGGCCGTTAATGATACCTAAGTGATCATAATGAGCAGAAATTACAATAACTTTATCACTTTGACCCGGTATATAGCCAATAACATTTTTTCCATTGATCTTGGGATCATCTATTCCTGAAAAAGTAAATGCCTGCTGATAACTATTTAATAAAGGAAAGGATTTTAATCCTATTTCCTTAAATCTTTTAGTGATGTAATTCCTTGCTAATTCTGCACCTTTTGTTCCTGTTTTTCTTCCTTCATATGTATCTGAAGACAATGTTTTAATATCTTTCAGTAATTGATCAGACTGGGAAGGCATATTTGATGTTTTTACCGCATTGCAGCCAAATGTTAATGCCAGGGGTAATAGCAGATATAATTTCATATCAAGTCTTTAGTTAGCAGGTGTGTTAATAGTATAGTCAGCCTAATATATTGCAAATAAATGACACTACCTAGTGTTTGTATAAATACTTGTTATCTCTGCTAAATGTTCGCTGTATTCCTTAATTAACTGCCTAGCTTGTAGAGATGTTCATCAGGGTTAATCCTGTTGTAGTAAATAGGAAGATAGTACTTTTAGCAAGGATACTTCGTTACTAATTCCCCCTTTCTTCGGTTTAATATGAAAATAGGTGAAGAAAGGGTGAACGATAGGTGAACAAACTAACCTTTTAATAGTATGTTAATCGCACTACACCTGCCAGTTTCTTTGCCAGACGAATTACTTGTCTGGTATAACCATATTCATTGTCATACCAAGTGTAAATTACAACAGACTTATTGTCTCTAGCCATAATTGTTGCCGGTCCGTCGATAATGGATGCATGGCTATTGCCGATCAGGTCGGTACTAACCAGTTCATTCGAGATTGAAAATTCGATCTGTTCTGAGAGGTCTCCGAATAGTGAGGCTTGTTTTAACACCTCGCTCACTTCATCCCTGGAACTTACTTTGTTCAATGAAATATTAAGAATTGCCAGAGATACATTAGGCGTAGGCACGCGAACTGCATTTCCTGTCAGCCTGCCACCTAGATGAGGGATAACTTTAGCAACAGCTTTGTCAGCACCAGTCTCTGTGATCACTAGATTTAGCGCTGCAGAACGACCGCGGCGATATTTTTTATGGTAATTATCTAAAAGATTCTGGTCGTTAGTGTAAGAATGTATAGTTTCAATATGTCCTTTTTCAATGCCAAAAGCATCGTCAAGAACTTTCAGTACTGGTACAATCGCGTTAGTAGTACAGGAAGCATTTGAAAGTATATTTTCTACACTGAAATCTATTCCCGTGTCATTTATACCTGCTACCACATTGGGGATGTCTCCTTTAGCAGGAGCTGTCAGTAATACCTTAGAGATTCCTTTAGCAGAGAGATGGCGACTCAGTCCTTCTCTATCACGGAACACTCCGGTATTATCAATTAATAATGCGTTGCGTATGCCATAGGTAGTATAATCAACTTCTTCCGGATGATTTGCGGTAATAAAATAAATTGTCTGACCGTTTATAATTAGCGCTTTATTTACAAAATCTTCAATAATTATTCCATTAAAAGGACCATGAACTGAATCTGTACGAAGTAACTCTGCTCGTTTAATCAGCTCCTCGTCGCTATATGTTCTGGTAACAATTGCCCTCAAACGGAGTTGCTCACCTTTACCTGCCTGAAGAATCAGTTCGCGTGCAGCTAATCGGCCGATTCTTCCGAATCCATATAGCACTACATCATTAGGTGTAAGAGAGATTTTATCCTTTCCAATATGCAGGCTGAGTTTGCTGACTACAAAATCGTGCATAGTCGTATACTCATTGTTTGCATCCAGCCATTCAGCAGAGAGTCGGCCGATATCAATTCTTGACGGTGCAAGATTACACTTTGCCAACTCACTGGCAATTTCAAGCGTCAGATAAATGTTGATGTCTTTACTGCTTACCTCTTTGGCATATTGATGATGGGCAAGGATTTCGCTGCTGCCAATATCAAACAAAGGTTTACGGAACAGCACCAGTTCTACAGATCTGTCAAACCATAACTGGCCGACAACGTTGAGTAACTCGACAGCTTTTTTCTCTTTTTCAATCCAGTTCTGAAATTCAGATTGGTACTTGTGAAGCATATTCGGATGTATTTGGTTAGAATGCCACAAAAGTAAAAAAGATCGGGTAAAACCCAATCTTTTTGTATTTGAATATTTAAGCTGAGATTTAGCCTAAGTAAGATTTTAATATTTTACTTCTGGAAGTATGACGCAGACGTTGTAAAGCTTTATCCTTAATCTGACGTACACGTTCACGTGTAAGGTTGAACTTCTCACCGATTTCCTCAAGAGATAATGGATGGTTGGTACTTAAACCAAAGAACAAAACGATAATTTCACGTTCCCGTTCAGTTAAAGTAGACAAAGATCTTTTTATTTCTTCTGAAAGGGATTCGTTAATTAAGCTGCTATCCGTATTAGGCTCATGATTTTCCAATACATCTAACAATGTATTTTCTTCACCCTGCACAAAGGGAGCATCCATCGATACGTGCCTGCCAGAATTACTTAATGTGTCAGATATCTTGTCAACCGTAGTTTCTAATATATCTGCCAATTCTTCCGGAGAAGGTTCGCGTTCAAATTCCTGCTCTAATTTAGAGAAAGCCTTACTGATTTTACTTAATGAGCCAACCTGATTCAATGGAAGACGTACAATACGGCTTTGTTCTGCAATAGCCTGTAAAATCGACTGACGGATCCACCATACAGCATAAGAGATGAATTTGAAACCTTTCGTTTCATCAAAGCGTTTCGCAGCTTTAATTAGTCCAAGATTTCCTTCATTAATCAAATCACCTAAAGTTAATCCCTGATTCTGGTATTGTTTTGCTACTGAAACCACAAAACGTAAATTCGTTTTTGTTAAACGTTCCAGAGCAGCCTGATCACCTTCGCGTATTTTTCTTG
>Ga0247814_10001039_pt1 | contig 17570 bp, 19 predicted proteins | sample UWRJL179409R1_FD_179947 | JGI IMG/M metagenome (GOLD analysis project Ga0247814, IMG submission 179947) | Plant litter microbial communities from Arlington Agricultural Research Station in Wisconsin, United States - UWRJ-L179-409R-1 | ecosystem: Environmental > Terrestrial > Plant litter >...
CCGGAACGGAAACCGCCAGAAGAATTAAGAAAAGCAGCATGACTTGACGCGACATCTTTGTCGACAACTACCGCCAGTCATCGCCTACGCGCATGTGGCCATCCGCTTCCTCTTACCTACCGGGATAGGTACTAAGAAACTCAATGGTAAGGTCAGCTATTCAGGCCGTGCTAATGCAGCAAACTAGGTAGAAGTTACTCATCCTCGTCGGATGGAGGCGGATCGATACTGAGTTCGTCCTCAATATCTGCGATTGTAATCGCACCTGATTTTAGCCCTCGAAGGGTGTCGCTCAACAGATTTTTTGCCATAATTGCTGGCGCACCTTCAAGCGAGGATACGTCAACAAGAGCAAATCCGCCTCTCTTCAACCTCGACATGACAACGCTGAGTTCTTCTAACTCATATTTGAGGTACCCCAAAAATGACTCACGCAATAATGCCCGTCCGCCGAGTTTTTTCATAGTGAGTTCACTCACGCGTGCGCGCGGTTTTTCTGATCGTTTGAGGAGAAGACTGAGCAGCAGTGCGGTGTCGTAGGGCGAGCGATTCGGAGTAGGCATAAAATTTCCTTAAATTAGGTATTATAATCCTGTTTTAGCTTTATTAAATCTAAAACAGGATTTAGTGTATGCTTGATTTTTCACCCTGTCAATCCGCAAAGGCCAGCATGTCGACTCGTCCTCGTACACCTGCACTCAGCTCATTGAACTTCAATGAAGCACGTGCTACAATTGAGCTTCATTGCAGAACACTATCGGAGAAATATATGGAAATCCCAAAAACTATGACTGAACAGCTCATGGAAGCCGTCCAAAAAGTATCTCGCAATGACTTGGGGACACTGGTTGCTAGCACTTCGGCGCTCGAACAGCTCAGGACAGAATTCAACCGGATTCAAGATGAGCAAAACAGGATGAAACCTAAAGCGACTCATTTCGAACTGGCGATGGAGAAACTGAAACAAGACGTCGTAAAAATGCCTGTTGGCTTCGAGTTTGAAATCCCACAAGTCATCGGTGCGGACATCTGGTCAGAGCTTGAGCGTGGCAGTAAATTGGCCTTGGGTAAGCACGTCAAGGCAAGCCAGGATGCCTATGGCCTTGAATTTCTCCGCACATCCACGTCCCGACATGCCATCTATCGCCGCGCAGAGTAAATCACCCCAAGCCCGGTCTAGCTAGGCGGCGGCTGTCGTGCACGATCTGGCCCAGCTCGATGGCAGCTAGACCACCGGCCAGAAGCCGGAGATCCGCTACAAGAACGGCCGAGGCAGCGACAAGCTGCAAAGGCCGCAGCCCGAACGACAGCGCCGGCAGCCTCTGAAGGGATCGGCCGCCCCCTGTACTGGTTTAAAACGCCGGTAAGGCGCCGAGCTGTCGGCACGCATACGGGACGAAAGTAAGCGTTCAGCCCATCCACCTATGATTTGACGATTCTGTTCACCACACTGTTCCTCGACTATTACGGAGAAAATGGTGGCGAAACTTGAACGACAGCAGGAGTGGCAAGAACGCGTGGCGTAGTGGCGGGCCAGCGGCCTGTCCCAGCGTGCGTTCGCGCTCGAGCATGGATTTTCCCAGAAACAGATCAGCTACTGGTCACGCCGTTTGTCATCCTTGCCGCCGTCGCCGAGGTTCGTTCCGGTGCGCGTGGCATCGGCTGGCGAAACCGGCGCGATCAGCCTGCGCAGCACAAACGGCTGGACGTTGACCTTGCCGCGCGATGTGTGGGCCAGCTGGCTGGCCGAGATGATGCGGGCGTTGTAATGGAAGTTTCCGCGCAATCGATCTGGCTTGCCACTGCGTCTGTGGACATGCGCATTGGCATCGACGGGCTGTCACTACACGTGCAGCATGCGCTTGGGCGCCCGCCATGCGATGGCACGGCCTACGTGTTCGCCAACCGGCGCCGCACGCGGCTCAAGCTGGTGTGCTGGGACGGCACGGGCGTCTGGATGTGCCTGCGCCGACTCCACCGGGGCCAGTTCGTCTGGCCCTAGGCAGGCGAGGTAAGCTGGCAGATCAGTGCCGAGCAATGGCAGTGGCTCATCGCCGGTGTGGACTGGCAGCGCCTGTCGGCGCCAGCGCCGGCGCAGTGGCGGCTGTGAGGACGTAAACTGTTTTGCTTGTAAACGTCGCCCATGCTCTGTAAACTGTTCAGTCATGGGCCTGCTCAACGAACTTGCCCGCACCGACATCGACCCAGCTCTTCTGGGGCAGGTGCAGGCCTTGATCGTGCAGCAGCAAGCCAGGCTGGCCGAGAATGATTTCAAGATTAAGGCGCTGACGTTCGAGCTGGCCTATTACAAACGCGTGCGCTTCGGCAAGGCCAGTGAAGCACTGATCGGAGAACAGCGCATGCTGTTCGACGAGACCGTCGATATGAACCTTGCGGCCATCGATGAGGAACTGCGCAACCAGGCATCGACCAAGCCGCTACGTAAGCGCGCCGGTCGTCAGCCGTTGCCACCGGAACTGCCACGCATCGAGCACCGCCACGAACCAGCGTCGTGCCAGTGCGGTCAATGCGGCGCGGACTGGTCAAGATCGGCGAAGAGGTCAGCGAGCAACTGGATGTGGAACCGGCGCGCTTCTTCGTGCATCGCCATATCCGTCCACAATAAGCCTGCCGCGCCTGCGAGACCGTTACTGCCGCGCCGATCCCGCCAGCGGTGATCGACGGCGGCATGGCTGCCGTGGGCCTGCTGGCCTGGGTAGCTTCGAGCAAATACCTCGACCACTTGCCGCTGTACCGGATCGAGCAGATCGCGGCGCGCCAGGATGTGTCGCTGGCCCGCTCGACCCTGGCAGAGTGCATCGGGCGCATCGGCGTTGCCCTTCAGCCGTTGGCCGACCGGCTCGCCGAGCTGCTGCGCGAAAGACCTTGCCTGCATGCCGACGAAACGCCGGTGCGCCAGCTTGATCCTGGCAGCGGCAAGACTAAACACGCCTACTTGTGGGCCTACCGATCCAACGCACTCGACGAAGGCCCACCCATCGTTGTGTTGGATTACCAGACCAGCCGCGCCGGCGCGCATGCGCGCGCGTTCCTGCGCGACCGGCGCGGCCATCTGATGGTCGACGATACGCTGGATACAAGGCCCTCTTCGCGGCCGGCCCTACCGAGCTCGCTTGCCTGGCCCATATCCGGCGCAAGTTCTTCGATGTACATGCTACCAGCGGCAGCCCCCTTGCCGAAGAGGCGCTGCGCCGTATCGCCCAGTTGTACGCCATCGAGCAGCGGGCTTCAAGCAGCGCGACGGCCGATCGGCGCAGGTTGCGCGAGCAGCACGCCCTGCCTGCCTTGGCAGCCATGCACACCTGGCTGCTGGCCAGCCAGAGCACCGTCGCTGCCGGCAGCGGAACGGCCAAGGCCATCGAGCACGCCCTCAAGCGCTGGCCCGCGCTGCAGCGCTATGCCAGCTCGGGCAGCCTGCCGATCGACAACAACCCGTTTGAAAACGTGATCCGTCCGATCGCCATCGGCAAGAAGAATTGGCTGTTCGCAGGCTCTGAACGCGCCGGTTACCGCGCCGCCGCCATCCAAAGCCTGTTCGCCACAGCCAAACTGAACGGGCTCGATCCGGCACGCTGGCTGGCCGACACCCTCGACAAACTCCCTACTTGCCCTAGCAGCCAGATCGACTCGCTGCTACCGTTCGCAAACTTTACACAGCCTTAGGCTACGATGGAAGGTGGGGTGGCTGGACGCTTACCAAATTTTGTCATTGGGATACCTCCGGAACTGCTGCAGTCGGTCGCGGCTGGCAAGCCGGATCAAGCACCGCAGCAAGCTTCATTCTGACGCTCTCCACGCGGGCACGTCGGGTATGACTGCCCAGACGCTCATCCGGCACACCGCGACCCGATCTGGCGCGCCGCTAGCTAGTGCCATGCAGAGGCACCTTCAGCCTGAAAGAGGCTCGTATCGAAATTCAAGGAAGGTACATCTGCTGATGTCAACGTGTGCTATGTCGGCCGGAACCTCTCGTGCATTGCAAGAGCAAAAATAGCCCAGTGAAATCGACTGAGCACGTAAGACGGTCTGCGAACGTTTGTGTATAGACACACAAACATGTTAAAATACCGCTTATTATGAATAACAATTTTTCCTACGTCTTCCCAGCGATTCGAGGAATTCAGGCTGGCCGAGAATACTACGTCTCGATGTGCCCTCTGCGTCTACTCTCCAAACTATTTGTTTTCGATGATGAAGAGCTAGTTCCTGAATTAAGGGCACAACGTACCTTGAACCGGGCGCGAATTCCAAATCTAACACGGTACGTTGTAAACAATAAGGAAAGCTATACCTTTTCTGCAATTACCGCCTCTATTGATGGTTCAGTTGAATTTGAGCCCATCGGAAGCACGGATACGGCCAGTTTTCGAATGGGTACGCTGAAAGTAGCGATGGATGCTAAGTTTGTAGTAAACGACGGACAGCACAGACAAGCGGCTATTCGGGACGCACTGCTTACCGCGCCAGAGCTTGGCGACGAAACTATCGCCGTGGTTTTTTTTATCGACCGGGGCTTGGAGCGGTGCCAACAAATGTTCGCCGATTTGAATCGGCATGCAGTCCGTCCCTCCGCATCGCTCGGCATTCTTTATGACCATCGAAGCGCAGCCGCCAATGTTGCCAAACACCTCAGCTTGACCTCGAGCGTTTTTAAGAACCTCATCGAGACGGAGAGATCCTCTTTGTCCAAAAGGTCGCGCAAGCTCTTCACGTTGAGCGCCCTGCATTTCTCAATTATTGAAATGCTCCCCGAGAAGGAGTTAGAGGATTTTTCGGGCGCATCCAAAAAATGCCAAGAATTTTGGGAACTAGTCGCCGCGCAAATTCCCGAGTGGACCTATGTCAGGGAATCCAAAATGACCTCGGGCGACGTTCGCCGGGACTTCATCCACTCTCACGCGATTGTGCTGCAGGCGCTCGGTCGAGTGGGTAAGGCGATTTACCAAATGTCCCCTCTTGACGTACCAAAAACGCTGAAAAAACTGCGGGATATTGACTGGTCGCGCACGAATGCGCATGCGTGGGAAGGGCGCGCAATGGTCGGCGGCTCCATGGCGAAGTCGGGACAGAACGTCATCTTAACAAGCAACGCAATTAAACGTGTGTTAGGGCTCGGCCTGAGTACCGATGAGCAAGAAGCTGAGGATGCATTGCAGGCCTCGCGAGGTTCGGAAAAACGTACGAGGAAGACTTAAAAATGACACCTGTTTCAGTAATACTTCAGGAAATCCGTGAGCTTTATCTATCCGATTCAATCCCATGGGTGGTGGGGTACAGCGGGGGCAAGGATTCAACTGCCTCATTGCAGCTAATCTGGGCCGCGGTCGCCAGTCTCTCTACCGAGCAACGGACGAAAAAGATCTATGTGATCAGTACAGATACACTCGTAGAAAATCCCGTCATTGCTGCTTGGGTAGCGCACTCGCTCGAATGTATCAATCACGCAGCATTGCAGCAGGACTTACCCATAGAGGCGCACCGCCTCGTGCCGAGCTTGGAAAATCGATTTTGGGTAAATTTGATCGGCAAAGGATATCCCGCTCCACGCAATCGGTTCCGCTGGTGTACAGATCGCTTGAAAATCAGTGCCTCGACTAAGTTCATCCAAGAATTATCGGAGGCTAACGGCGAGGCCATTCTTGTCCTTGGACAGCGACGCGGCGAAAGTAGTGCCCGAAACAAGGTAATGGATGAGTACCAAGGGAGCACTAGAAATCGGCTGAGCCGAAACAAAGATCCGCGGCTCTCGAGGGTTTGGGTTTACCTTCCAGTCGAGACCTGGACTAGCGCTGACGTGTGGGAATTTATAATAACCGAGACCAACCCGTGGGGAGTCGACAACCAAGAGCTGTTCAATATTTATCGTGGAGCCACTGCAGATGCCGAGTGCCCGATCGTTGTCGATACCACGACACCAAGTTGCGGGGACAGCCGTTTCGGCTGCTATGTTTGTACGATGGTAACCCAAGATAAGTCGATGCAAGCGATGGTTCAAAACGATGAGCAAAAAGCTTGGATGCAGCCCATCCTTATGTATCGAAATACCCACTTGGCAACGGCGGATCGGGAAGTGCGCGACTTCCAGCGGATGAATGGCCAGCTCATGGTCTTCAATGGATCGCTGGTCCACGGCCCTTACTTGCAGGAAAAACGGAGCTTGCTGCTGAAGGAATTACTCGCAACCCAGCAAGTTGTGAGAGACGCAGGAAACAAGGTCGGATATCACAATGTCGAATTGATTTCTATTGAGGAACTGGACGAGATTCGACGAATTTGGGTCGAGGATAAAGGCGAGATCGAAGATCTTGTTCCTCAGATTTATACTGAAGTTTACGGCCTTGCATACCCCGGAAAGGAGATAGAACCTGTCCCGTTGGATCCCCGCGACTTGGAACTATTAAAGCAAGTTTCGCAGGAAATCGATTCTGAGGCGTCGGGGCAACTCTATCGACTTACGCGGTCGCTCTTAGCTAGACAGTTTCAGTCGATTCAAACTCAAAAACGATCGAAGCACCTTGATCAGTTGGAGTCGATTCTCCAGTCGCAAGGGTTCCGTACGGAAGCTGAGGCGCTTGCCTTTGCCAATCGTTTGGAGGGGCAAGGCTCAAATGGGAAAAATGACGACAGGCCGGATCCGCAAGGTGATGAAGATCCTGATGAAATCCCGCTGTACTGAAACGACACATGGCAAAAATTACTTTCATTGATATTCGTATCGAAAATTTCGGTCCGTTCCGCGAACGCCAAATTCTTGACCTAACCGTATTCCCAGACAAGCCTGTGGTTCTCATCAAAGCACTTAACGGCAGTGGAAAGACGACATTGCTGACCGCGCTGCAAATTGGGTTGTATGGCTATAAGGGCGCCAATCTTGCGCGCAGGAGTGAGTACGACCAGTTGATTGCGGGTCTCCAACGCAGCGACGCCATAGGTGACGCAGCGATCGAAGTGAACCTGGCGATCGACCGTGGTGGAGTGCGCACGCCGATCAGTGTACGTCGCGAGTGGATTCGCCGCGGCACCTCGCTAGTTGAAAACTTATCGGTCAACAGCGGTGGCAGTGAGGATTCGCAGCTGACCGAAGGCTGGGACGAGCTTATCAACGGTATCTTGCCGGCAGAGCTGGTTCAGCTCTTTCTGTTTGACGGCGAGAAAATCGAAGCTTTGGCAAACCCCGAGCGGTTGCCCGACTTGCTCCGCCGGGCAACTGAAGTGTTTCTCGGGCTCGGTGGAATTGATGCATTGGGTAATGACTTGAAGGCGGTTGAGCGTCGCGCCAATTCACGAGGCAAGGACGGTGCAGATGAGTTGAACCAGGCGCGCGCCGACGCTGAAAAATATGAGCAGCAATGCGAGGCGTTTGCCGAGCGAATTACTTTGTTATCCCAACAGCAAGCAGACCTAAAAAATACGCTCGACAGAGCCAAAATTGCGTTAGAACGGTTTACTGCAACAGCGCGACGAAGTGGACTTAGCGCTTTCGAGCAAGCTGCGCAGCTTAGGGCGAATGTCGAAGCCGCCATGAAACGACGTAAGGAGACTCGGACAGCGCTGGCCGAGGCAGTTGGTGACCCCTTACTGCCTCTTGCTTGGCTCGGCTCGTTTTGGGACAACTACAAAGACCAGTGGAATCAAGATCAGCAGGCGCAGCATGCAAACCTCCTTGCCTCCGAATTCGAGAAGCGGGACCAACGTCTGTTGAGGACGGTTGCATTGCCTGGAAAATCATTGGAAGCCTTCAGGCTAGCCCTGAAAGAAGACTTGTTTCACTTTAGGACAAGTTTTCAGCGAAAGGCTTTACTTGTCGCTGGGGGAAATCCTGAAGAAATCCAGCCAAAGCTGTACACCGCAGTAAAGCTCGTAGGAACACAAGCGGCGGCACACGCGAAAGCGGTCGGGTATCTGACAAGAGCTGAACTGACCGTCGGGCAAATTCCGGCTGAGGAACAATTGGCGAATGTCTTCTCCTCTTTGCAAGAGCATTCCAAGGCTGTGTCGGGCGCCGAAATCCAGCTCCATGACACCGCGCATGAGCTCGATACTGTCAAATCCAACCTTGCACACGCGGAAGTGAAACTGAATGCCGCTAAACAACGCCTCCGTCTAGAATTCAGGGGCGACGCATTGGAGCAACATGGCCTCGAAGCCGCCGCACGGGCCAAAAAAGTTCTGGCCTTGTTCCGGGAACGTCTTCTTGCAAGTAAAGCAGAATGGTTGTCCGAAATGATTACTGCTGAGTTCCGCGAGTTGCTGCACAAGAAGCGCATGGTTTCTCGAGTTGTAGTCGATCCTGGTACATATTCAGTATCAATTGTTAGCTCGTCCGGAAGCCTCCTTCCCATGGAAAGGCTTTCCGCGGGCGAGCGGCAAATTCTGGCAATCGCGGTCCTCAGCGCACTCATCCGTGAACGGAAAGGTCGCTTTCCGGTTGTCGTGGACACTCCACTGGCGAGACTGGATCAAAAGCATCGCGAAACACTCATCAACAACTTTTTCGCCAAAGTGTCGCATCAAGTGCTGGTGCTATCGACTGATGAGGAAGTTCACGGGCAGGCCTATAATGCGCTACTTCCATTCATGGCGGCAGAGCATCGGCTCGATTATGATGAGCGTCGGCATTGCACCGTTATAATTAATGGAGGTATATTGAATTGATAGTTGACCGAATTCGTCTAACTGCATCAGCGAGAAATCAGCTCATCGCACTGAAGCGAAAAACCAGTATTGAGCACTACAACGTCCTTTGCAGGCATGCTTTCTGTCTGTCCATCGCGAACCCGTCCGTACCTGCAATCGAAGATTTCGTTTTCAATGGAGGAATTGACATTGATTTGCGAGTTTTTACAGGTGGTCATGATGCCGTTTATCTGAATATTCTCCTGTTACGGATGCATCAGGACGGCTATCCCACCGACGAAACAACGGTCCGCCAGATGTTGGCGCAGCACCTGCATCGAGGACTTTCATACATGGCGAGCCGCAAAGAAGAAGACCTATTGATGGCCTTATCGTCCGATCTTCAGGCTGCGCTTCCTTTAGTGGATTAAACAGGATTACATGCGCAGCTAGAGAAAGCCCTCCTGCACCGTCACATTATGCTGCTGCGCGGGACGAGAATTGGATCAAAGTATCGTCCTGAATCAAATGGAGAGCAGGCCGTCTTGCGGCGAGGCCTTTGATGACATTTTTTCTTATCCTAATATCATACCGCTAGCTCCGCTTGGACGGACGTGAGGACCTGTTCCAGCTCAGCCGGCCTTTGATTTCGCATACGCATAAATTCGGCTAATTGAACCCAATTTGTTGCGTCCTTTATTCTGAGCGCATGATGAAGTCGATAGAAAAGACGTTTGGTGTCCACATATCGCAGTAGAAAACCCAGTCGCTTACTTCTGTCAGCTGGCTGGTTGGCGATAATATCCGCCACCAGTGCTTGAATTTGCGTTGCAACCTCTTGGGAGCCGGCTGTTGCGAGTGCGATCTTTTCGCTACAAACTTTCATGACGAGTGCTATAGGCTTATCGTAAAGAAACGGGAGTGGCGCAGCCGGGATGCTCTCATGGTGTTGAGAGGTAAAAAAGGGCATGGCTGCCAGCAGAGCCTCGCAAGCTGCTAAGGTTCGTCCCAGGGCGCGTTCGCAGTCCTCTTCCGAACCTGGCGGATTTCGATGAGCGACGGTAACCCACGGACGTAACAATTCTGGCTCTAGCAGATACGCCTCCACTTCCCAACGGGAGGTGACATAGACCCTGTTGTTTATCCAATCCCCATTGATCTGAATCTCATCTAGGCTAAGTAGGTTCTGCCATTGCTTGGTCCGGAAATAAGTGTCCCTGTCAACGATACCTACTGCGGGGATTCCCTCATCACGGCTATGAACGACGGCGCCGTCAACTCCTGTGCATCCTGCTGCGCCGGTGATTAATCGCGCCTCGATAAACTGAAAGGTCTCCAGAAAGCTCGGAAACCAAAATCGTTTAAACAGTTTCACATCCGTATCGCCCTCCAACACAATCCGAACCAATCCGGCTTGGTGGGCAGCAATCTGCTGGTCATTGTCGAAGGCGTCAAAAGAAGCGATATTAGTCATGTGGAAGCCTGAACTTTGGCTTCACCAAGCATCCACCCTTAATCAATCCGGGCTCTTGCAATTTTGGGGCCAGCATTCGCATCGAGTCGGCTTGGTGCGAGGTTAGTATGAAGCCCATCCTGTCGTAATCACGGGCCCACTGTTTAAGAATATTGATAAGTCGACGCCGCATCAATAGATGTAAATGCTGTTCTGTCTCGTCTATTAGAACGATTGTCGAGCCTGTCATATGACTAGCCACTCGCACGACCAATTGCACCAATTGTCGTTCGCCGCTGCTCAGCTGATCGAGCCTGTGAGTAGCACCGCCTTCAACCTCAACTGGAACGGACAATGTTGGCCGGTCCACGGGTCTCAAAATTTTCTGTTTTCGGAAGATAAGATGGTTGACAAGTTCGCGACAGAGCTCTTCTCGGCCATCAGCTAGCCATGTGAACCAGACGAATAGATTGTCGATTGACGATGCCCAAGTAGAGCCATCTGCGTCGAAACGGTGCGCGGCCTGATAGCCGAGCCCATCTGGCCGCGTTACTGCGCGGTCCTGTTCCGGCGGCCGCCGAATTCCCCGATCGGAGGGGAAATATAGGACGGTAGGAAAGCCATTTCCCGTGTCGAAAAGGGCTGCGGGCTGGGCTCCGCGCGCGTCCAGAATAGATTCTGAAAAGCTTAAAGCTTCTGCATGCGACTCTGGCGAACGGGTGACGACCAACTCATTTGCCCGTTTTTTGTAAACGAGCATTATCTGACTGTCGGCCTCGACCTCGTTGAGCTGCTTCCTTGTCCAACTGCGCAACAGTCCGGGATCGCCTGCAACGATGGAAAGTACATAGAGCCGCGAGCGGATTCCATCATCCAAGGTGAGCAGTGCGTCAAGCTGGAGGCCGCCGCCCTGATGATCGATAGCTTCCATGCCGATCGAACTATGCTCTCTGGCGTCGAGCAAGCGCATTCCTGTGTAGATAGCCTCCAGGATAGTAGTCTTACCGGCACCGTTAGGCCCCATGATCAGATAAATATTGACGGCTTTTCCATCAGAACTGAGTAAATTAAAACTAGTTTCGCCTCGGAGTGCACCGACGTCCATCAGGGTGAGTCCCGCTAGTTGAAAGCGCGTGGGGCGCGAGACAATATTCATTTCCGGTTCACTTCCATCACAACTGCACGTATGTCGGCCGGTTCAATGCGTGCGCCATGCGCGCGCATACATTCTCTTCCGGGTAGTTTGACAAGCATGTCTCCACGCATCAGCAGTCTCTCAGCGCCCCCTTCGTCAAGTATGATCCGAGAGTCCGCCGCCTTTTGAACAGTGAGAGCAATCCGGCTGGGAATATTTGATCGCAACAACCCAGGGAAAGTCGCAGCGTCCGGGCGCTGGGTTCCTAGAATCAAATGAATTCCTGTCGCGCGCGCCTTCTGCGCTAACCGTATCAACGGTTCAACGGCGCCGCTCTTAGCGGTCATAAAATCGGCGAGTTCATCAATCACAACAACCAGTCGCTCTAATTGAGCGCCGTTTGCTTGAGCCTCTGCCAGATTTCGCGCGCCGTGATCACGTAATACAGTTTGCCGCTCATCCATTTCTTTTGCAATTTCCCGCAACACGACAACCGCCTCTGACATGTCAGTGATGACTTTGCCACCACGAACCCGCGAGCATCCATCATATTCCGCGAAATCGACGACCTTTGGGTCGATCATTACGAGCAACGGCGGCCGTGGTGAAACCAACATCGACAACAATAGGGCGTTGAGGCAGACACTCTTGCCGCTATTGGTTGTTCCCGCGATGAAAAGGTGTGGTGCGTACGCGAGGTCGAACACGACCGGGCGTCCCAATACGTCAACGCCAGGACAGACGGGTAGAAGCTCGGTACGATCATGGAGCGCCCCACGAATGCTGTTCCAAGTAACGTGATGCCAAGTAGCACTTGGCCGAGGCACGTCCACGATGACACGACGTTCTCCCTGCTCCCTTGCCAAAGCGATGCCTGCGTTCCCCACACCCATAGCAAATGCAAGATCGTCTAACCTCTTACGCAGGCGGTCGTAATCGTCTACGCTTGCGAGGGTCAAGCTAAACCGATTCAGCCGCGGACCTTCTTGCTCATCACCAACCAGCTCTGCCGATACACCAATCTGGCTCAGGCCTTGCGACAGCGCCGCAAAGTCCAAATTGCTTGCCACGCTTCCCGAATCATCATCGCCAAGCATGGCATCTGCATAGAGCTCATCGAGCAAAAAATCGTGGAAGCTTCGTCCGGGGTGCCAAGCTGAATTCATGAATTCAATACCTCGACGCGCATGACGTTGAACCAGTTCGACGTAGCGACTATCGGCGCCCATCAAATCTTCCTGATGCAATACTGATAGCAAGAAACGCATTTCGTTATCATAATTTTCGTGCGCGGTCTTGGTGTATCCCGTAATTTGCTCAAGTTCGAGCTCGCTCCCCTTACCTGGCGGCGCATTATATTCTTCACCTGGCAGAGTACCCAACCGAATCGATTGCGTCAGAGCAAACCGAACTATTTGCCAGTAGTGGGCCTTGGGTCGAAGTAGACCGTGGGCGGCAACGCGCTCGAAAAAATTGCGTTCATCTATGGTGAAATATAGCTTACTCATGACGTGCGCCCTTCACCTGCAAAAGCCTTTACTTCCTCAATTTTTGCGTTGACACCGCCCTCATTTTTTATCGTATACCGCAGTGCTATATGATCAGCGAGGGCGCTATAGTCTTCCTGGCCAAACTCGCTGTTGGTAGGAAGTAGGACGAGAGGGTTGCCCGCTTTAGGAAAATATTCAGTCATCAAAAGCGCCCGGTTCTCCCGGTCAATCCGCCCTAACGGCGTATCAATAATCACTGGCAGAGGTCGATCAGCGACATCTTTAAGTGCCCATAACATCGACATGGCAACCAGCTGTCGCATCCCGGCTGAGATACTCCCGCGCGCGACAACATCACCTCGCTCGTCAAAATAGGACATATGAAATTGATCGTCTAATTTGACAGATTTTATGAGTTGGCTCGGTCCGAGGAGGACTCCCACCCGGTCATTCAGACGGGCTTCGACTGCGGCTCGTATTAGTGAACGGCGCTCCTGGCGATATGTTTGCAACGCTTGCTTCGCGCGTAGTCCAAGCTGGTACGCTTTATTCTGGCGCGCGACTTCAATATATTTGATTTCACGTTTGCGCACTTCCTCTGCTGCGCTCGCAATCTCTTTCAACGCGCGTTCTTCTTCAATCTTGTGCTTGGCGTTCTCTTCCACACGCTCGGACGAATCGGCAGCAAGGACGGTCATTTCCTCGGTTAAAGCTTCAAAACGTTGCCGCGCCTCTTCCGTTGCAATTTCCGCTTCGTCCAACTCCCTCTGAGCTTGTTGCTGCTCTCTGGTAATTTTCCGCATGTTGCGAAGGCGATCCGCATGGACCGACGCGAGTTCGGCGCCCTTTTCTGCCCAAATGAGAAAACGGTTATGTAAGGACTTTATTTGGCGCGGGCTCAACGAGCCGAAAAGCGGGTCCGAGCTGGCATCTTGCGCTACCCCCATAGATTTGAGCAATTGCTGGATCTCTGCCGAAAACAGCACTTGCTGTTCCTCGGTCAACGAAACCGGAGGATGGAGGGTCGCGAGTCTTCGTATGAGTTCGGGGGGCAATGCTTCGTGCAAGCGTGTAGCCAAGTCGGGATCGGCGCCACTGCTAACGTGGGCGTCAATGGAGGCAAAGGCTGCATGCACCAAGGGGAGGTTGCCAAGCCAAGGAGATTCGGGCGGCAGGTGCTCCACGATCTCTCCGGCAACTCCATCCCGTTCAAGACCTAGTATTTCAATTCTGTTCAGCATGCGCAGGCGGTCTACTTCCGAGATTCCTGTACGCAGCCTATTTCGCTCCTTATCTAGGCGCGCGAATTCCGATGTCAGGTGCTGAATTTCCTCTTCCAATACGACCTTGGCGCGATTAGACGCTTCATAACGGGCGCGCGCCTCGCGCTCCCTATTTTCCTGCTGTGTGATTTCTACTTGAACCGGTCCTGGAAGTCCCACCCTGGACTTAGCACGATTGTACAGCTCAATCTCCTTGGTCAGTACCGCTACAAACGACAGACCGAGTAGGCGTTCAATTTCGACTTGCTCTCTCCCGATCTCGGAGTCCGCAATTGACTGAATCTGCTCGCCATCGAAGAAAAAGAAAGGCACAACCTCCCTAGGAATCAGGCCCATGAGAACTGACGTTTCGTCGGCGACGGATTTTCCGTCTGCCGTTACGGTCAGCGTCTCGCTGAAGCCGAGCGTCGACTGATCCCTGCGGAACCTGCGTTCGGCGATGAAACGTTGTTTCCCGTCGATCCATTCCAGAGCGACTCTGGCGTCGACATCGGCAGGTGCCGTTCTGTTAAAAACCCCATACCATCGGCCGGGCTGTCCAAGAACAAAAGCCTTAGGGGACAATGATCCTGCCCCAAATGCTACTCGCGTCATTGAGTCGTTGGACGAGCCAAGAAACAGAAGTTTGACCGCGTTAAGCAGGCTAGTCTTGCCGGCGCCGTTTGGACCGGTAACCACGATCATGTTGCGCTGCGGGGTGCACGCGCCAAGATCGATGCGACTCAATCCGCGATAGGCGAATATGTTCTCGACTTCAAGACCTGTAAATTTTAAGTTGTCCATTACATAACCATCCGACTCGCAGCCTCATCCAATATTCGCGCGATTTCCCGAGACAGCTCTCCTTTTGTTCCTGGCGAGGTCAAGTTCACGAAATCCGCTTCGAGTGCGAGCAGCGCTACCAACACATCGACTGGTATTCGATGATTGTCCGCCGCGCTTCTCAGCAATTCATCTTCGGTCGGCATGTTTGTCATCTTTTCTCACTTATGAATGCAAGGCCCGCGAGGAAACCGAACGATCGTTGACTCGCTACGGCGCTGCAGACTCCGTATTAAAGAATCCACCTGCCCATGAGGCGCCAATGCGTGTTTTGTGGGATCCCGCTAAATCGAAATTGAGGCAGGCACAGCTAGTATGGGTGACCAGTTCAGTTTCGGCAACTTTAATTGAAATCGTTAGGGACGCCGCCGGGCCGCGGGCATTGCACTTACTTTCCCACATGATTCGCTGCGACGCGGTGCTGTGTGAGCACCCGTTTGTCTGTCCGATTCACAATTTTTTGACCTAAGCAAACGCTAGATTTTTCTTGTCCAATGCAGATTGGGACGATCCGCTTGGGGACGAAGATTGAGGTACGCTGACTTTTTCGGACACTCTGGTTTGGTAAACGTATCCAACTGGAGAACTTATGAAACGCTCAAAAACCTACACACCCGAGCTTCGTGAAGAAGCGGTAAAACTGGCCCTGACACAGGGCCTGACGTTGGAAGGCGCGGCACTGCGCCTCACCATCCCCGAGGGCACTCTGGCCAATTGGGCGCGGCGGCAAAGAGCGGCACTTCACCCAAAGTGGCCCCTGGGAGCCGCTCGGTGCCTGAGCTTGAGGCCGAGGTAAGCAAGCTGCGTAAAGAGCTGCAGAAACCCGCATGGAGCGCGATATCGTAAAAAAGCGGCAGCGTACTTTGCGCGGGAGTCGCTGCCAAGTACGCGGTCATGTAGACATTGCGACTCGAATACCCTTTCACCGTTCTGTGCCGCGTTTTTGGCGTGTCGCGCAGTGGTTTCTGTGCTTGGGCGAACGCCAAACCGTCGCAGTGAACGCAGGAAGACGCGCGCCTGAAGGTCGCCATCGAGGCGGTGCATGCGCAGAGCCGCCAGACGTATGGTCCGCTACGAATGTAGCCGGAGTTGACGGCGCAGGGCTTTCCGGTGGTCGTGACCGCATCGTGCGTCTGCGTCGCGAAATGGCCTTGCGCTGCAAGCAAAAACGAAAATTTCAAGCCACGATCAATTCGAACCATGATCTACCAGTGGCCGAGAACTTACTGAACCAAACCTTTCGCCGACCCGCCCGAACGAAGCCTGGGTAACCGACATCACGTACATCACCACCGGCGAGGGCTGGGTTTACCTGGCCGGCATCAAGGACGTTTTTACCTGCGAGCTGGTGGGATACGCAATGGACTCGCGCATGACGCAAACGCTGACGGCAACGGCACTGTGGAAAGCGGTGCGCAACAAGCGACCGGTAGCAGGATTGATTCACCATTCCGACCGTGACAGCCAGTACTGTGCACATGACTATCAAAAACTGGTGAAGGAGTTCGGCATGCAGCCGTCCGTGTCGCGCCGGGGCAACTGCTATGACAATGCACCCATGGAGAGCTTCTGGGGCAGCCTGAAAAACAAACTGGTGCGCCATCAACGCTAAGCGACGCGGGCCGACGCGAAAGCTGCAATACAGGAATACATCGAAAGCTTCTATAACCGCCAGCGGCGTCACTCGCGCCTTGGCAATGTTCCGCCCGCGCTGTTCGCTGAGAAATTCAGCAAACAACCACGCGCGGCTTGAAACAAGAGTGTCCGCTATTGACAGTACACCTCAGGCCGTCCGCGCAAACTGTCCAACAAGGAGCAACGCGAGCTCGGTGCGCTGGCTCGCGACACTGGTGGCACGGCCGGCTAATTTAGCGTTTTTGGGAACGCGCCGCCCATACGCCACTCAGCATGCACAGCATCAAAGCGTATTTGGCGGGCATGGTATTTCGGTATAGACGATATCGGTAATTGTCAACAAAGAGCAGCGTGAAGCAACGCGATATCGTCATGATAATTAAAGATTGTAAAAAAACAACACTCGCCATATTATGTGGTTCGCTAATTTGAATTGGATTGCTATGAATCTGTCTGTATTCTTTCCAGTTCACCTCTACAGTGCGGCCCGTCGACTGTTGGTCGCGGCCGCCGTTCTCACCGCATCGAGCACGGCTACGGCAGCCGTAATTCCTGTCACTGCTGGGGGTCTGCTGACCGGCGCCCATAATGTCGACTTGGGCGTGCTAGGCCTGTATTCGGTCAGATTTGCGAAAGGATCCTGCGACGCCGTGTTCAATAGCCGGTGCCAGGTCTCTTCGTTTGCATTTAAGACAGCAGCCGACGCCCTGCTGGCTGCGAATGCGCTGCTGAGCCAGGTATTAATAGATCGCTACGACGACCTGCCGAGATTGACCAACGGTTGCTGGGATGATCTTGCCTGCGCAATTTATACGCCATTCGGTTTCGAAGGTAATTACTCGCAAGAATACGTCAGCGTTGCAGTATCTACCAATTATTCGAAGTTTTTCGAATGGTCTGGCTTTACTGTCGACGGCTATCCGGACACGGCCAGCATAGGGTTTGGTCCGGCCCCATCATATGGGGGCTGGGGAAATATGTACGTACCTGAGTTTGCCGTATGGATTCGCCAAGACGCGCCAGTGTTGGTTGCAGAACCCGGCGCAGTGTCACTCGCGGCACTGGGCCTAGTTCTGGTTGGCTTGACCAGGCGCCGCCAGCATGGACCGCATCTA
>Ga0247814_10001040_pt1 | contig 17562 bp, 15 predicted proteins | sample UWRJL179409R1_FD_179947 | JGI IMG/M metagenome (GOLD analysis project Ga0247814, IMG submission 179947) | Plant litter microbial communities from Arlington Agricultural Research Station in Wisconsin, United States - UWRJ-L179-409R-1 | ecosystem: Environmental > Terrestrial > Plant litter >...
TAAAGGAAGTTTGCAAGAGCCAATATCGCAACAGACAGTTAATAAATATCGTTTTGGCTTACAATATCAATAGAAAGATGCATCCTATTCTGCAAAACAAAAGTAATATACAAAAAAACACACTGATTTAAGTCAATACCTCAACAAACCAGTGTGTTTATATTGAACAATCATACGATGAGCATCTATTTCATATCCATGTGGTCGTAAAAACGCCATTTGGTGCTAAAATCTTTTTGTAATGGCTGATTTGTTAGTATTGCCCTGATCATTTCAACAGGCATTGCATTTAATTTCATTATTGCATCGTGGTATTGTTTGTATGACATTTTCCCGCCATCAACCAGTTCCTGTTTAAGGGCATAAAATTCTCGCCCCCCGGTAAGGTAGGCCAATTGATAAAGTGGCGGATAGCGCCCTACAAACGAACGTCGTACCTCTCCCGCAGCATTTGCCCGCTCGTGCCCTACACGGTCAACCAAGAAGTCAATACATTGCTGTGGTGTCCATTTGCCGGTATGGTAGTTCAAGGAGAAGATAATTCTCGCGCAGCGGTGCATATGCCAGAACAGCATGCCTACCTTATCTTCCGGACCTTGTGGAAATTTCATATCCCATAAAAGCAATTCCCAGTATAACGACCATCCTTCTGTCCAGAAAGGGGTGCCGAAGTTTCTGTAGGTACGGTTACGTACGTTCATAAATGCCTGCAAATTATGTCCGGCTATCAATTCGTGATGGACGGTTGCCCTGGAAAAATGCGGATTATTTCCGCGCATACTCATCAGCCTGTCGGCCTCGTCCATAGTATTTGTAGGGTATGAAATTGTAATATCAGCACCGCCGGTGAAAAATGGGTTCACCAGCTGCCTTTCAGGACTCATCATTCCCATTCCCCAGGTTTCTTCGGCCAAAGGAGGTATAGTGATCAGATCATTTTTTTTCAGGAAGTCTATTGATTCATTATATAGTTTAAGAATAGCCTCAGGCTGCTTGCCCGCAGGCACATAAGTTTGTTTTACTTTTTCCAGTGCCGCTTTCCAGTCGTTCCCAAAACCCATTTCTTTTGAAGCTTTAAGCATTTCGCGGTCACACCAGGCAAACTCTTTGTTTGCTATGTCTATCAATTCTTCGGGCGAATAAGAAATCATTTCATATTTCAGCTGGCGCATCAGTGCGGCGTGACCTATAGGCTGGCCTACAATACCGCTCTTATCAGCTGCAACGAAACTATTGCCTTTACTTTTAAACTTTTCAGCATAAGCAGTAAGCGCTTCATCAAGTTTTTGATACGGCTTTGGCACCCACCAGGTAAACAGGGGATCGTATCCGTTATAGAACTGAAATACACTTGCAAGAGACTTTTTAAGGTTATCTATCACCTGTCCTGCCTCATATAATGACTCGATAGTTAACCCTTTTTCGTCTCCCAGTTTGCTTTGCAATTCTGTAATCTGATTGCTCATTTTATACCAGTCGCCGGCAACTGTTTCTGCAGCTGGCTGAATGCCCCTTCTGCGGGTTTTCTCCAGTGCATAAATCTGGTCGGCAAAAGGGAACCACTTTTTAATTTTCTCGTATTCCGCAGCCTCGTCTGCCGCCAGCTTCAGTTTCTCGTTCAGGTCACGCTTAAACAAAATATAATCCGCCTTACATTCCTGCGACAGTCCATCAAAGCTTATCTGGTCTAGCTTTGTGAGGTATTCGTTATACAGGGTATTAAGTTTTGTCCTTTTTTCAGGTGATCCGCCCGCATCAGAACCTCCACCATTGCCGCCCCTGAAGTTATTTTCTGAAGCCGGAGTATAAAACCTGGTAACAGACCGCGAATCGGCATTGAAATTAGTAATCAGGTCTGGCATTTCCTGGCACGGCACAAAGTCTTTCGATTGCGAGATAGCAGAATAGCTGATGCTACAACAGCATAGCATTACAGTGTATTTGAGTAAACTTTTCTTCATTACGGTGCAGGTTAGGTTATGATAAAATCAAATATAACCAACCGCCTATCCGCAAACTTTTTATCAATTAATGTAAAGTTTGCGGATTTTGACCTGTTGAGGACTAGTGTAATATTTTTTAATCTGTTATTTCGGGGATCTCGGAAGGGCTAATACCTTAAGAATTTTATGAAATATAGCGGTATTAGGATAGGTACCCGTAAATTCATCAGAGTGAGGACCGTAAGCATATACAGGAACCATAATATTTGTATGGTCGTTCGTGCTAAACTGGCCCTGGATCCGTCCTTCGTCTGCAGAAGCCTCCAGTAACGTTAAGCCACCGGTTTCATGATCTGCAGTTACCAGCACCAGGGTCTCACCATCCTTATCAGCAAATGCTAAAGCGGCTGCTACAGTTTTATCGAAATCGTGCAGTTCGGTCACCAAATAGGGTAAGTCATTGGCATGCCCCCCATAATCTACCTGTGCACCTTCAGTCATGATAAAAAATCCATTTTTATGACCAGATAAAAGCTCAATAGTCTTTTTTAAGGATTGCACCAGCATATCCCCCCTACCGTCTTTAACAGGTCGGGTAGCACTATCAGGCAGCAATACCAATTCTTACCATTTGTTTGTTGCTTAAACTGTTCAAGCGAATTGCTCCAGGTATATCCCTTATCCTTTAGTGCAGATAACAACGTAGTATCGGTATTTGCGCGAAAAATCCTTTCATTAGAACCTACCAGCACATCTACATGGCTGCTCAGCAAATCTTTTGCAATAGCCTGGTTAAATGTCCGCTCGGTCTGGTGCGCATAAAATGCTGCGGGTGTAGCATCAGTAATATCACCTGAGGTAATAACTCCACTTTTGATACCATAATTGAAGAGGGTGTCGGGAAGATTGGTCAGGCTTTTGTTATCAGGTCCCATCCCGATATAACGGTTATTTGTTTTTGTGCCCGAAGCCATAGCTGTTGCACCCGCTGCAGAATCTGTGTTTCCGGAGTTGGATGCCGCAGTTTGCGAAAAACCACTGTTACGCATCATAGTGATACTGAGATTTCCATGGTTAGCAATCCAGCCTGCATGAATCTGTGCCAGGCCCATGCCGTCACCTATCAATAAGATTATATTTTTAACTTTCCCTTTTACACCGTCCCGTTGATAAGTGGGCTTGTAAACAGGATATGCTACAGGATTGGTATAACTTAGCTTAGCCTTATGCTGGTAAAAATCATGCAGTTGCTCCGGCTGATCGGTATTGATCCAGTCTACCCCCATCTTTTCCAGTTCTACCCAGGTATTCGGGCTATCTTGAGTGCCCCAGAACCGAAATGGCTTTTGTTGCTGATGTGCTTTTTTAATAACAGCTGTTAACTTTATCAAATCATCTTTAGTGGGTGTCCCCTTACCGTTCCATGGGGTATAATTTTTGATATCATCGCTAATCATTGCTACCCGTTTCAGCTGCTCGCTGGTGTAATTCACATATGGTCTTCCATCAAAAGAAATATACCCCGGATAATTTTTAAACGCTGCTGGTGCAGGTACATCGCCACTAATGGCAATAGAAATTGAACTGGGATTAGTTGAACTGTCAAAAATAGCGGGATAAGCTTGCAGTTCTTTGATTAGCACCGGTAATACATGCTGATAATCTTTCTTGATATCAATTACCAGTTGCAGTTTCCTGGAAGAGTCCGCGTAAGGGGCCTTTCCATTTTTGAGATAAAATTTTGCAAGGGGCTCCAGATATAGGGACTTTAAAGTAGCATCCTGGCTTATTTCTGTGGTGTCGTGCGCTACATAGAGCCGGCCATTTTTAAGAAAAACATCTGCTTCTATCGAACCCATACCAGCATAGTAAGCACGAAGCAAGGGAATATTCTGGTGGTAGTCATTATGACTATGCCCATTGTTAAAAGATAACCCCGACTGGGCCTCCGCTTTGTTAAATAGCAGACAGAGGCCCAGGGCAGCGTATATAATTGTTTTTTTTACCATCCTGTATTTTGTTTAATTACTCCGTTACTGTTGTCAATTTCCTTTTGAGGAACAGCCCATACATCATGCACCTGCGGATTGAAAGTTCTTACACCCCATATTTGTGCACCATCAAAATCATGCAATGGTTTAGCATACGCTGCCTGTGCATCACCCCAACGCACTAAATCACGGTGACGGTCTGCCCATTCTCCGGCCAGCTCATTACGACGTTCACGTTTAAGATCATTCATTGTCAAACCTGTTTTTGCTGATAAACCTGCGCGCAAACGAATCCTGTTCAATTCTGCATCACCTGCTCCTGCCCCGCTAAGCTGAATGGCTGCTTCGGCTTTAATTAATAATACTTCAGCAAAGCGCATTAACGGAACATTCAGATCTGTAGTGCCATTATCACCATTTGGATTTACATGGAGAGGAATTGGATTGGCATAAGTAAAGGGTTCCATATATTTTTTAAACTGATAATTAGAGAGGGCACCGGCATCTTTTGTAAACGTACGTTCTGACCCGAAAAACATAAATTTATCGCCAGGTTTCAGTATTGTGGCTTCACGACGCTGATCACCGGCTTCATAAGAATCGTATAATTCTTTAGTTGGCAGATAATAACCCCAGCCATTATACAAACCCCAGGCTTTGTTGGTAAGCATTACACCCGGCAATTTACTTCCCCAGCCTGTACCACCACCATTTGGTGTACATACTACAGACCAGATATATTCTTTAGACCAGTTGTTAGCTGCTTTAAACACATCAGCAAACCCAGTTAATACCAGTTCATGCTGACCGGAACTGATTACCATATCTGCATATTTTTTTGCATTTGTATAGTCCTTTTTAAACAGGTAAACCTTAGATAAATAAGACCATGCAGCGGTTTTATGAGCTTTCCCATAGTCGGCAGCGGCCATTTCGGAGAATAGTGGGAGGTTATCAGCAGCTTTTAACAATAACTCTATAATATAATCATAATTTTCATTTACGTTAGCTGCGCGTGGTACCGCTACCGCCGCATCAGACTCGGGAGTAACGATAGGCACACCTGCCTTTTCATTTCCATAGTTTGATGCCAGCTGAAAATAAACCAGACCTGCGTTAAAATAAGCATCGCCGATAATCTGCTTTTTCAACTTTTCATCCATCTCGATGCCAGGTACATTTTTAATTACATCGTTGGCCTGTTTGATAATAGCATAACGTATTGACCATTGACTTTCTGTATAACCGCCACCAATATAGTTCCTGTTGAAATCTTTGATATTGTCGCCTTCAGGCTTACTCCGTCCGGTAACCATATCATCACTGGCATTAATAAACCAGAACATTCCCCTGCCGTAAAAATCTTCACTATTATAGTTGGTATACATCCCTGCCTGTCCTTTAACGGCATCTTCTTTGGTTTTCCAGAAATTCTGGGCCGAAGGAGCTCCTTCAGGTATTATATCTAACTGCTTTGAACAACTACTTAAAATGGCTAAAGCTGCCACTGCTATATATTTTATACTCTGTTTCATTTTCTCTGTTATTTACTATTATAAACTTAAACTAAGGCCTAACATAAACGTTCTTGCCTGCGGATAACGACCTACATCAAGACCATTATTATCCATTCCAATTTCCGGATCAAAACCTGAGTACTTAGTAATGGTAAACAAGTTGTTAGATGTAGCGTAAACACGGATATTACCTGTTTTAAGTTTATCACTAACTGTTTTAGGGAAGGTATAACCAATCGTAAGGTTACGTAGACGAACATATGATCCGTCTTCTACATAAAAATCAGAAGCGTTAAAGTTTCCATTGGCATCAGATGTTGATATAATGGGCACTTTTCCACCAGGATTTTCGGGAGACCATGCATCCAGGATACCCGACAATTTATTGTATGATGGTCCGCTTGCGCTAAAAGTAGTACGTTTCACTGCATTAAAAAGCTCGTTGCCAGCAACACCTTGTGCAAAAATATTAATATCAAAGTTTTTGTAAGCAGCGTTAAAGCTTAAGCCATAAGAGAAATCGGGGTAAGCACTGCCAGCAATATAACGGTCGTTTCCATCGATAACACCGCTACCATCCAGATCGGCGAATTTAAAATCCCCAGCTTTAGCATTTGGCTGGATCTTGTTTCCGCTTGCATTTTTGTAATTGTCTGCTTCCTGCTGACTCTGAAATATCCCTTGCGTTTTTAACACATAATAGCTGTACAGCGGCTGCCCCTCTTTAATAACTAAAGGCGCCAGTTCATTTCTGAAGTTTGTTCCTACCGCTATGCTCTCTAAGCCCGGAGCCAGGCGAACTACGTTATTATTTATTTTAGTTAGGGTAGCGTTCACAGCATAAGTGAAAGCTTTATTTTGGTCGCTGTTATAGGTAATTCCCAGTTCAAAACCTTTATCCTTTACCAATCCTGCGTTGATAGTTTGTGTACTCAACCCAGCTGTTCCCGGCAAAGTCTTATTGAGGATCATTTTATCAGTATCTTTTATAAAATAATCAGCATTTAAAGTCAGTCTGTTATTGAATACACCGAGGTCCACACCAAAGTTTGTTTGTTTACATTCAGCCCATTGCAGGTTAGGGTTTTCCAGCACTGTAGACACGTATCCATTCTGAACGACAGGTATCTGGCCAAAATAGGCTTGTACGGGAGATAACAACGGACTTGCATCGGTTGGACTCAAACTACCCAGATTACCAATTTTACCATAACTTCCTCTTAATTTTAACTCACTTAACCAGGTGCTTTCTTTAAGGAAGTTCTCTTTGCTTACCAACCATCCGGCAGATGCAAAATAATAATTCTTTGTTCTGTTTGCTTTTGACAACATTGATGTAGCATCTATGCGGCCAATCAAAGACAACAGGTATTTTTGATCATAGTTATAATTTGCCCTTAGAAACATCGATGAAATAATTCTCGTGTTCATTGCGCTTTCGGCAGGCTGGAATGTAGTAGCATTTACCAGGTATCTCGAACCCGGGGCCTCATTATCAAAACCAGTTCCTGATACAGACATAGATTTATTCGTAGTTTTTTGATAAGTATAACCACCTACAAAATCAAACTGGTGTAAGTCTATCTGTTTACGATAAGTCAGTACCTGCTCTGCAAGGATATCTATGATACGGGCATTGCTCTCTTCCAGCATATTGCTGAGTACGGGCTTTCCTACTTCCGGCCGTTTCGGAGTAAAACTCTTATAGTTATTAAATGAGTTGGTAATACTTAAGTTAGATCTGAAAGAAAGGCCTTTTGCCAGCGTAAGCACAGCATAAGGGTTTACCATCAGTACATTTGCAGGGTTGTTAATATCTATACGGCTTAGCTCGGCAACGGGGTTGATAATGTCTCCATAATCACCAGCATATTGTCCACCCGGCAGTCCTGCGAAAGAGCCATCTGCATTATAAGGCGTACCATTTGTAGGATAATAAATAGCTGATAATAATGCGCCTGTATAGTCACTTGAAGTATTGGCTCCGTTGCCGTTTGTATTGCTAAAAGACAAGTTCTCCCCTATTTTCAGCCATGGAGTTATTGCATGTTCAGAGTTAATTCTGAAATTATACCGTTCTGCCTGAGTGTTGAGTACAATACCTTCAGCTTTCCGGTAGTTAAAGCTCATAAAAAAAGTAGACTTTTCATTACCGCCGTTAATTGATGTATTATAATCCTGCAGCATGCCGGTCCTGAATATTTCATCAATCCAGTTAGTGCGTGTAATTAACCCATCGGCATATTTTGCCGGATCAAAAGCAGGAAGGATGGTGGAATTTCCATTTCTTGCAGCAGTTGCGGCAACTGTAGCACGCTCTTCAGCATTCAGGGGATCAAGTTTTTTCCAAACACTTTGCTGTCCAACTTTGGCATCAAAATTAATCTGTAGTTTTCCATTTTTACCTTTTTTGGTCGTCACTAAAATCACACCACCAGAGGCCCTGGCTCCATAAATTGCAGAAGAAGCATCTTTTAATACCGAGATCGATTCAATGTCATTTGGATTAAGCTGTGGTACACCTGTAAAAAGGGATCCATCCACTACATACAGCGGACTTTCACCATTAATACCACCCGCGCCCCTGATGTTTACACGCGGCGCCGAGGTAGGGTCGCCACCTTCATTAGTTACCATCACACCAGGTGTTTTACCAGCCAGTACTTCGGCAACATTATTTAGTGAACGGGAAGATAATTTATCGAGCGAAACCGAACTAATTGCACCGGTTAGGGTTGCCTTTTTTTGCGAGCCATAACCCACAACCACAACTTCACTTAAGAGTGCTTTATCTTCTGCCAGAGTCACATTGATTACCGGATTGTTGCCTGCACTCACTGTGATGGTTTTAAACCCGATCATAGAAAAGGAAAGTACGGCATTGTCTTCTACATTGATGGTGTATTTACCATCACCATCAGTAGTAGTACCTATTTGCGTGCCCAATACTTTAACTGTTACGCCAGGTATACCAGATAGGGTGGTAGAATCTTTAACGGTACCTGTAACTACGCGGAATACTTTTTTGACTGGGACCGGTATATTACTTAGGATCACGTAATCGCCTTTTTCGGTACCGCGGAATCCAAGTTTATTTAGCACCACCTGAACTTTTTCATTTTCGAAAAAACCATTTAGCGACCTGGCATTATCATTGGTTCTATCTGGATTATACACGAAACGCAAACCAGTTGCTGCTTCAATTCTTTTAATGATCAGCTTTGCAGGCTGACCTTTAGAGATTTTGATAGTGATCGTACTTTTATCTAACCTCTGGGCCATAATGGGCGAGGCAGTTAATGCTGCGCAGCATATTAAAAGGACCGAAAGAGTTAACATCGAATATTTCATAGCTTTATAAAGAGCGGGTGACCTCTTAAATGAGGGTGTTTTCATATATTTAGGAGTTTTATAACATTAAGTGTTTTTAAAATAAGCCGTGCTGTTATTGGCGTAGGAGCCGGCTTTAACATTCCGGTACTGATCTGATCAGTACCGGTTTCATAAAGAGTAATTATCTATTCATAACTTATATATTTTAAAGGTTTTATGGTCATCTGATTCTTTGAATTTTAAATGGTGCAGGCTGCAGAGGATATCAAGAATTTCAGTTACCGGCTGTTTTGTGGAGAAGGTAGCTTCGCATTTCAGGTGATTTATAGACTCATCCTGCAGTTCGGCATGGATACTATAGGCATATTCCAGTTCTGTAAGAACCTCCTCTAAGGTGATGTTATCAAACACCAGTTTTACCGCGATGGGCACAGCCATTTCTGTTACGTCGGCACGTTGGTTTACTTTATCGTAGGAGATCTGCTGGCCTCTGGTCATAGTAGCAAATACCTGCCTGGAGTTTCCGACCGTTACTTTTCCTGTAGCCACCAGCACATCTATATTTTTTCTGGCCCCATAAGATTTGATACGAAAGGAAGTACCCAGCACTTTTGTAGTGATATGATCTGCTGTAGTAACTAAAAATGGACGTTGTTTTTCGTGAGCAATTTTAAAAAACGCCTCACCTTCGGTCAGTTCAATTGTACGGTCAGCGGCACTGAACTCCTGCTGATAAGAAATGCGCGATGAAGGATTAAGCCAGATTTCTGACCCATCAGATAAGGTGATCTTTTTATGCTCACCCGCATCGGTAGAGGTGAAAAATAATTTCTCTTGCGGAGTTTTATGTACTGCGGGTTGCCAAAAGATTATACCAACCCCCAAAATGATTAATACGGCCGCAGCTGCTGAGGTTATTCTTGTGATGGAAGGCCAGTTAAATATTTTAGGTTTAGGCTGGATGTCCATTACCTTTTGCAGCTCGGCAAACATATCCTCTCTGATCGCTGCTTTCCGCTCCTTATTTATAGGGACAGGATTTTCTTCAAATGATGCATACCATTCTTCTACTTTTTTTATTCCGTCAGTATCTAATCCTTTAGCCTGATATTTTTTAAGCAGTTCTCTTGCTTGCTCTTCTTCTGTCATCTATATACCAGTCAGCCCCGAAAGCGATTGGTACTAGCGAAAAAGGTTAAGGTTGCATTAAGCTTATGTTAAGAGCAAACAAATAATGAAGATGAGGGTATAGGCAAGCTTTTCCCTGAGTAATTTTAAAGCAGAAGATATTTGGTTTTTCACAGTCTGGGCAGACAGGTTCAGTTCTGCAGAGATCTCCTGAATAGACTTATCCTGTTTCCTGCTCATAGAAATAATGACGCGCATTTTTTCGGGCAAATCTTGTAATGCCTCATCAAATTGCTGATTGAGATCTTTCAGCAACAGTAAATTTTCAGCAGAACAGGCAGTATCGTTTGCTGTGAGCAGGACAATATCCTCTCTATGCTTCTCGCGTACCATGGCCGACTTAAAATAGTTGATCACCTTATACTTAACGGCACCTTTAAAATAAGCTCCAATACTTCCCTCAATATTCAGGCGTTCCCGGTTTTCCCATATGGAGATAAAAATCTCCTGTGTAATATCCTGGGCGATCTCTTCGTCGCGCAACCTTTTATATGCTGCATCAAGCACCTCCTCCCAGTAATTATGGTAAAGATATTCCATAGCATGGTGGTCACCCTTTTTGAGCGAGGTTAGTAATGTAGTTACAGAAAGGTACCGATGCGTTTTGATAATTGTTTTTTTTCAAAACTACCCTTCCAATATATCTTCAATATTAAGAAAGCTTGAAATTGCGGAGGAGTTGTGCAGGAGGTAATGTATTCACCCACTTAAAATTTTCTGTTGACTGATGCATTAGACAAGAGAGATAAGGTAACAGTTTCTAATGCCATTTTACATTTACCCCTCAAATTTTGATGTATAAAAAAACCCCGTTTTTCTTGCGAAAAACGGGGTTTAAATTCTGCTCCCTCTGCTGGGCTCGAACCAGCGACCCTCTGATTAACAGTCAGATGCTCTAACCAGCTGAGCTAAGAAGGAGTGCTGGCTATTTTAAAAAGTTTGCACTCTTTAAAATCTTTTTTAGCGGTTTAGAAAACACAAGGCCCTCTACTTATACAGAAAAAGCCTTTCAGTTTTCACTGAAAGGCTTTTAATCTGCTCCCTCTGCTGGGCTCGAACCAGCGACCCTCTGATTAACAGTCAGATGCTCTAACCAGCTGAGCTAAGAAGGAGTACTCTGGTTATCCGCAAAACGCCCTTTTTCTTTGGTTTAGAACACAAAGCGTTGTTTCGTTTTGGGAATGCAATATTAGGGCTTTTAAATTATTTATGCAATATTTGTAGACAAAAATATTGAAAATAATTTAAAATAAAACATATGAGCCTGATTATCATAGGGACTGTAGCTTTCGACGCTATAGAAACTCCCTTCGGAAAGACTGATAAAATCGTTGGTGGCGCCGCTACCTATGCAAGTTTAGCTGCTTCTTACTTCTATAATAAAGTTAAAATCGTGGGCGTAGTAGGAGACGACTTCGATCAGGACGATATTGATACCTTTACTCAACATGGTATTGATACCGAAGGATTACAGATCAAAGAAGGTGAAAAATCATTTTTCTGGTCGGGCAAATACCATAATGATATGAACAGCAGAGACACGCTGGTTACGGAATTAAACGTATTGGCAGACTTTGACCCGATTATCCCTGAGAGCTACCAGGACTGCGAATACCTGATGCTTGGTAATCTTACCCCACAAATCCAGCAAACAGTCATTAAACGTCTTAAAAACCGCCCAAAACTGATTGTATTGGATACTATGAACTTCTGGATGGACGTGGCAATGGATGATTTAATGGAAACCCTGAAATTAGTAGACGTATTAACGATCAATGACGAAGAGGCTCGGCAGTTGTCTGGAGAGTATTCATTAGTTAAGGCTTCGAAAAAAATACTGGCCATGGGCCCAAAATACCTGATTATTAAAAAAGGTGAGCACGGTGCCTTACTCTTCCATGAAGATCAGGTGTTCTCTACCCCTGCCCTTCCGCTGGCCGAAGTATTTGATCCGACAGGAGCTGGTGATACTTTTGCAGGTGGTTTTATTGGCTACCTCGCTAAGGTGGGAACAATCAATTTCAATAACATGAAAAATGCGATTGTATATGGCTCTGCACTTGCATCTTTTTGCGTAGAAAAATTTGGAACTGAAAAGATCATTAATCTTACAGAAGAAGAAGTGGCCGAAAGGATTAAAACATTCGTTAACCTTAGTGCTTTTAACATCGGCGCTTAAGCGTTAATTATATCCTTATAAAAAAACTCCGGTCTGGTGGACCGGAGTTTTTTTATGTTTTCAATTTACCAATTGCCGTAAATTTATCAAATACCGTTGCAGTATGCGGGGCATCAGTGAGTTCTTCTGTTAAATCCTGCCCTGCCCAGTGTTCGTAATGCTTACCATTTTTCCATAACCGGCTTTCGCCGACATCATAAATCACACCCTTATAGGCCACCCAGATCTGCGGCTTATCCTGTCCGTTTCGCAATGCTAATTGCTGCTTTGTATATTCCGGTAAATCCATTACCTGCGGGCCCTCGCCTTAAAAACTTCGTACAGAAATATGCTCAATAAAAGCATTCCCATAAAATAAAAATGGGATTCGAACGGAATATGCACCAAATTAAAATCAAGCGTTTCTTTAGCATTGTACTGAATCACAGGTACAGTAGTTAATACTGTAGCTGTTAGATAAAAAGGAATCAGAGCAACCAGGAAAGCCCTGTAAAACCGGTACATGAACCTGATTTTGCTTACATATTCTACATAAATTATGAACACCAGCAAAATGGCAAATGTAAATACAGTATATAATTTGGTATGTCCAAAATATAACATGGCGATGCAGATGCCGAGCATAATATTGCTGACGGCCAGGCTGTATTTCTCCAGTGTATTATCCGGATAACGGATGTTCAGGAGTTGATAAATACCTATACCTGCTAATGGAAGAAGAAACAGAAATAACAGTTCTTCTATAGGAAGCTCCCATAGCGTCATCCCCGTAAGATAAGGCGGGTTAAATACAATTACCTTTAACTGGGTAAGGAATTCTGTAGGTATGGAAAAAACAAAAACATTGATCAAGACAGACAGGATGATGAATTTGCTATTACGTGCAAATTCCATCTTTTTTACAGAAAATAAGGCAACCGTCAGCAATAACAACACAAGATCGGTTAGTAAGTAGGTGTAATTCATGTTCAACGTAACTGGATGTCAAAAATATACTTTTGATTGCATTAAATCATGTTCTTTTTGGCAGACAGTTATACAATCCATGGAACTACCGGCATATTGGGTATGCTAAAAATCGATAGCCCTCAAATAAAAAAAGCGTCTGAACCGAAGTACAGACGCTTTAATGATGATTTTAAATCAGATCCCGTTTTATACGATCTCTGTTCCTAAAATTTCTTTAGAATATGTTTTCAAGTATTTTTTTAATATCTGGCGTGCAACGTGGATCCTTGTTTTTACTGTTCCGATAGGAATCTCTAACATATCAGCAATCTCATGGTATTTATAACCTTCGAAATATTTGATAAACGGCACGTAGTATTCAGGTTGTAAACTAGCCAGGGCTTTATTAATATCCCCTATTACAAATTTACTGTCAATTGTATTTTTAGTTGCACTGTAATGCAGGTTGGCAGATGATATATCTTCAGATTTAGTGATTAAAGCATTAGTTTTAACCAGGCGTCTGTAATTGTTTATGAAGGTATTTTTCATGATCGTAAACAACCAGCCTTTTAAATTTGTTCCCTCTTTAAACTTACTGTAGTAAGTTACTGCCTTAAGCATTGTGTCCTGTACCAAATCGTTTGCGTCTTCTATATCTTTAGTAAAATTTAAAGCGAATGACTGTAAAGAAACCGAATGGTTGTGGAGCTGGAGGTTAAATTCATTTTTTGTCATAATGTTTAAGTTTTTAAGGGTTAAAGAGCAAACAAACAGGGTTATTAGAGTGGCGCTGTCAAGTTTGTTTAATCTTGTATACTAACACTTATACAACATATGTACCAAAAAATCAATTCTTTATTTTAGTATTAAATTTATAGCTGTAAGACATAGAATCTACACTTTGTCACAGTATATTTACTTCACGCTCCAATTTCACCCCAAACCTATCATAAACAGTGTCTATTATTTTTTCTGAAAAACTATACACTTCCTTTCCTGTTGCGCCACCATGGTTAACCAATACCAATGCCTGGTTCTTCCAGGTACCTGTATGGCCTTCTACCACGCCTTTAAAACCACATTGTTCTATCAGCCATCCTGCAGCTAATTTCATCATTCCCTTACCGGCAGGATAACTGATCAGCTCCGGAAATAATAGTTTAACCTTTTCAAAAGCTTCTTTTTCTATAACCGGATTTTTGAAAAAGCTGCCCGCGTTACCGATAGTCGAAGGATCAGGTAATTTACTCACACGGATTTCAGCAACGATAGATGAAATATCAGCGATATCTGGTTTGGTAATGCTTCTCTCTGCTAATATTGATTGTATAGCTCCATATTGTGAATTGATCTTTCTCTGGGTATTGAGTCTGAAGGTTACAGACGTAATGATATATTGTCCCTTTAATTCGTTTTTGAAAACACTGTCCCTATAGGCGAACTGGCATTCATCAAAACTAAATTGCTTAAATGTGCCACTGGCAATTTCAAAAGCTTCACAGGAGTCAAAAACATCCTTCAGTTCCACACCATATGCGCCAATATTCTGTATTGGTGATGCGCCTACCGTACCGGGTATCAGGGTGAGGTTTTCCACCCCCGCAAAATCCTCTTCTATACAATAATTAATAAAGTCGTTCCATACAACCCCGGCGCCCGAAGTAACAATCACATCCAGCTCCGTAAACTCAGCACTGATGCCCGGAATACTGATTTTTAATACCAGCCCTTCAAAATCTTGTGTAAACAGCATGTTACTGCCCCCTCCCAGTACCAATAATTTATTTTCCAGAAAAACAGTACTTTCACTAAGTACTTTCAAATCTTCTTTATCAAAAATTTCAGCGAAAAAACGAGCTTTCACATCAATACCAAATGTGTTATAGGGTTTGAGGGATATATTTTCTTGTAGTTGATACATGTTCTGCAGGAATATTATTTGGGACAAATGTAAAGATTGTCACGACATTCTTTAGTGCATACCGATATATACTTAAATTGTGTAATAAATATGTTAGCAACAAAACTTAATAATTTTGCATATTTTACGTCCGATTATAACCGTATTCAAGCCGCCCCCTAAGACAGCTAAAAAGCAAGCGTATTTACAATGGAAAATCAAGATAAAAAACGACTTTTAATCATAGATGCTGCGCTAAAGCGATTTGCACATTATGGTCTCGCAAAAACAACGATGACCGAGATTGCAAAAGATATTTCTTTCTCTAAAGCTTTATTATATTATTATTTTCCAGACAAGCTAAGTTTATATGTGAGTGTAATCGAAAACATGATGCATACCCTCAGTCGCGACTTGCTGAAATCTGTAGAAAAAACATCCACTGCTACAGAAGGAGTGCTTATGTTATTACAAAAAAGACAGGCCTTTATCCAAAAATATTACAAGCTCATCGAGTTTACCCAAATGATTGGCCCGGAACTGCCGGAAGCACTTTATGAAAAATTTACGCGTGCGAGGGCATTTGAGCTCAAGATCATCACTGGTTTATTAACCAAAGGGCATACTTCCGGAGAGTTCTTTGTAGACGATGTAGCATTCACTACAGAAATATTTGTGGAGGCAGTCTCAGGAATTCACTTCAATATCCTCACCAGAGCAAAAAACATCTTCCCCGGTAAAGAAGAATTCAAATTGATATTCCTGAAAGAAAAGCGTTTCGCCGAAATCTTTTTAGCTGGTTTAAAGCCACTTAAATAAGTCACAGGATTGTCATTTAACCCATTGGATTAAGTTATTTTGTGTACGAAAATTTCTTAATTCAGCTCCCTTACCCTATTTTTGACCATAACAACAATAAAGTCAGAAAGTAAAAAGGTAAAATGGCAGAAACGGATAAAAAAAGGGAGTTAATCATCGAGGGGGCAATAAAGCGTTTTGTACATTTCGGCATCAACAAAACTACAATGAATGAGATTGCAGAAGACCTGTCAGTTTCTAAACCTTCATTGTATTACTACTTTCCTGACAAACTCAGTCTGATCCTGGGTGTAGTCGAAAAGATATTCGACGATTACTTTGAAGCCCTGTATAAAGATCAAAAACAGGCTACCAGTTTCGAGTCGGTATTATTAAGTGTTATTGAAATTAAACACCGCTTTTTTCTCAGGTACTATATGCTGCACCTTTCTTATGGCAACCCCGATTCGGCGATCAGTTCACCTGAGCTGAAAGCCTATTTAGAGAAGATGCTGGATAAAATACGCGACTTTCATGAAGAAATTTTTGAAAATGCGGTTAGAAACCAGGAAATTGAGCCACAGGAAGATGTACGTAAACTGGCCGAGTTATATCTTGCCTGCCAGTCGGGACTTACCTCATTATGCATCAGCCATGGAAATAAAGAATTATTTCCCGGCAAAAAGGAACTTAAACTTATGAAAGAAAAGCAAATAAGCCTGTCTAAGATTTTTATTAAGGGCTTAAAATACTAAACCAGCAGTATCACAATAAAAAAAGATTATGATTAAACCAGTAAAGTCAGTCTCTATCTTATTCTTGTGCCTGTTATGTGCTACCGCCATACATGCGCAACAGACTGTAACACTCAAAGATGCGCTCAATTTTGCCGTCGAGAATAACGCTAATGCGCGGAAATCACGACTGGATATTGATGGTGGTAAGTTTAAGACACAGGAAGTAAGGTCTCAGGCACTCCCTCAGATAACAGGAAATGCATCCTTAACCTATAATCCCATCATAGGGCAGCTTGTTGTTGGTGATCAGTCTTTCCAGCTGGGAAGAAAATGGAATTCCAATGCGGGTGTACAGTTAAGTCAGCAGTTGTTTAACCAGCAGGTATTTACTGGCTTAAAGGCAGCAAGGACAAGTGAAAGCTATTATCAGCTCAATTCCGAACTAACCGAAGAGCAGGTAATTGAGCAGGTGGCCAACAATTATTACCAGGTTTTAGTGAGCAGGCAACAACTCAGCGTAATAGACACCAATATTAAAAATGTTCGCGTAGTCGAAAAAATCATCAATAACCAATATGAAAACGGGTTGGCGAAAAAGATCGATGTGGACAGGATCAAAGTAAACTTAACCAATTTACAAACACAGCGCGAGCAGACGATCAATGCAGTAGTACAACTGGAAAACCAGCTGAAATTCTCGATGGGAATGCCGGTTGAAACACCAATCGTACTGCCCGCAGATGAATTTAAAAGTGTAGAAACATTACCCGCACTGGCAGATACAATAAGTTTAGCCGGCAGAACAGAAATACGCCTGCTCGGAATTCAAAGAGACCTGTATGAATTACAGCGTAAGGCTTATGTAGCAGAATACTATCCTAGTCTCTCGCTCACAGCAAATATATCCACGACCGGCCAGAGCGATAAATTTGATCTTTTCAGCAGGAATGGTAGCGCATTCTATTATGATGCTTCTGCCATCGGCGTTACGCTGAGGGTACCCATATTTGATGGATTCGCCACAC